>Ga0209417_1000219_pt1 | contig 152964 bp, 138 predicted proteins | sample RifGroF2_FD_184002 | JGI IMG/M metagenome (GOLD analysis project Ga0209417, IMG submission 184002) | Groundwater microbial communities from Rifle, Colorado, USA - Groundwater F2 (SPAdes) (version 2) | ecosystem: Environmental > Aquatic > Deep subsurface > Groundwater | place: Rifle, Colorado... | reverse complement strand
TGTTTGTTCACTGGACTGCTGGTTTTACGAACATTTGATTGTGTACCAAGAGCCGTATGAATCGAGAGGTTCAAGTACGGTTCTGTGAGAGGTTTAGGGGTGAAACTCCCCTTTACCTACTCGACTGAGCAAGTGCCGTGGTCTGGGTGTAAGGCGATGCTGACCATAGGTCAGCATCAAACCACCTGTCAAAGACAGTGGTTTGAATTTCTTCCCGGAAAACAAACAGAAAAACGCAGCCGTTTAAAACGGTGCGTCTTCTGTAACGTGTGAGAATTCAAGGATATAATCAGCGGCTTTCTGTGCCTGTGATGATGCCTGTACAACAAACTGTTTATCGTTTTTCATAACCGAAAGCCAATTTTCGATATATGCTACATTGTTTGTAATTCGGTTTTCATAACCGAGATAAGCGCAAAGGAAAGCCGATCCAAGTTCCCCAATAAGTTCTTCCATAGCGTAAAAATGGGAGGCAAATTTGTTGGCTATTGGCCTATTCAATCTTGATGGGTGGCCTGAAAAATGCGTCAGTTCATGGAATATTACATTTAAAAATTTCTCTACAGAATCAAACTGTCTGCGGTCAGGCATGTAGATTTTATCTTCATCAATTTTATAAAATGCTTCATTTTGCGGAGCATAACAAATATTTGCCCCTGTGCTTTCAATAATATGTTCAGCGTATTCATCTCGTTCAAATCCGGTCATTTGTTCTAGGTCTGCAAGTTTGTAAAACTGTTCGGGAAGTCCGTCAATTTGAGAAACGGAAAAAACAAGGTAGGATTTCAAGTAACCGACTTTTTTAAACTCAATATGGTCGGTGCTTTGACCTTTGGCAATTAGCCCCTCAATTAACGGAGTAATGTTTTTTTCAGTCTTTTTGTCGATATACAAAACAGACTTAAAAACAACCATAGAAGCTTTGCTTCCTTTTTGGATACGTCCGCCGAGTTCTGAGAGTTGTTTAAAGGTCATCCATGAGTTATGGGTATAATTATACTTTCGTTTGAGATAACTCAAAAGAAGCTGGTTTATGCCACTGTAAACATGGTTTGATACTGCATTTTTTGCAAAAGTTGAACCACCTGATAAATTTATCCAGGATTCGGAGTAATTATTGTTTTTGTGGTTCTCCAGCATTTCAATGACAATGCCGGTAATACGTTCATAAATTGCTTGTGTGTTCATGGCTATTTGTTTTTATAAGTTCGAGATCAAATTTTTCAATTAAAATTTCAAGGTTCGGAAATTTCTCACAGAGCCGTTTTAACTGCTCTTGTTCAGTCTCATGGTTCTGAACCGGTTTTTGTATGTTGTGGTTATCATCCATAACAAAAAGGATTAAAAAGCGGGTTTCCCCGCTTTTTATTAGAATTCGATCTGCTTTTCGATTTCAGTGATTTTTTCAACCAGTGTCTGATTGATAACCGAAACAACACGGGTAAAAACCTCAGAGTTTGAAGTTTTGAAAGTGTTGCCGTTTTCATCAGTCAAAACAATGTTTTCATTGAACTGGTTAGCACCGATAACAAAAGCGTTTAACTTTTTGCGGCTTGCTTCAAGTTTTTCCCTTTTATCAATAAGGGTTTTAAGGTTCTCAACTTTTTCAATCTTTTGATCAATCGATAAAACAGTTTTTACAGGTTCAGCGGTTGTGGTTTCAACCTTTTCAGTAACTATTTCAACTTCTTGAACAATTTCAGGGGCTTTTTCGGTTGAATGACCGTTCATTTTTGTTTCAAACGAATGACCGTTTGTTGCTACTTTGGAAATCAAATCTGATTTGCTTCCTTTTCCGTTAGTTTTTTTTACTAAAGTTTCCATAATACAAAATTTATTTGTTAATAATTAATTGATTTTTTGTCTTTTGCGAACATTCCGCATATATGCAGATTAAAAGATTTTGAGAGGAGTTCACTTCCTTCCAATCTGCTTATTTCTTGTTTTTTGCACATAACTGTATGTTTTTTAAAATTTTCCATATTGCATCTTTAATTAGTTTTTCGAGTTTGTTCTGCCGGTAAAAGGAAAGCCGATGAATGACGGCCAGCAACAGGGATAGTCCTTGGTGTCCCGGAGGGTGAGTAAAAAGAAATTCGATGAAATAGAATCAAAAAGCACCCGAACGGGACACTTAGGAATATCCATTTATCTTCTGTTGTGGATGGCATTTCGGCTTTCCACCTTTGCAGATACAAACCGAAAACTAATTAAGTCGCATGAACTGGAATTTTAAAAAGGAGATGGGTGCAAAAACTTTTTGGGGGATAAGCAGATTGGGAGGTGGATGATCTAAAATGCTTTGGTTGCTTTTAAATATTTTAGTAAAAAAAATGATTTCTTTTTTTTTATAGAAAAATGTGCTATCTTTAGCCTTGTAGAGGTTGATTGAGGTATAAAAAAGTAAAAAGACAACTAAAAGAGAGCAACATAAAATTATAAACAATTACAAGTTATTTGACAAAAATTGTTGCTGATTTGTTACTTTGAACAACGAATAACAAAGTTATAATGTTTAATTATAGCTTGTTATATATTGTTAGATAATTCACCTTCGGTGAGCTAATCGCAAAGTTGCTTCGTTCCTCGCAATGACGACTCCATTAATATAGTTTACCGATAGTCATAAAAAAAAAGCCCCGCCATACCCAAACATTTTACCCGGTTCGTCTGATCCTGACTGGTATTTTCTTTTTTATCAAAAATTATGAGAATTTTACAAATGAATCCATTTCCGGTTTATGGGGAATTGATTATATTTACATGGTAAACGAATGGCATATTTGGGATCAATAACCCTGCTCCAGAAACAATACAGGATAGTGCTAATTTTTTTCATATGTATTGGTCATTTTGTGGAGATTAAGAAATAAGTAATTATATGAAAAAATTTATTTTTTATTGTTTTATTTTAGTTATTATATTCTGCGGTTGCAAATCTTCAAATAAAGAAAATGCTGTGATTTATATCGCTAATAAATCCTACTTTTTATGGTTTTTTGACAATGAGTATCAAGATGTAATTTCATTTTTTCCAGACAGTTTAATAAATCATTTTCCAAAAAGCTACCCGATTTCGACAAAAATTTATACATATTCTCATTCTAAAACAGATGAAATATACTGGGTAACCTTGACATGTGATTATGTTGACACTTTTAATTTAAATAAAAAAAACTCAATCATTGTTAGCCCAAATGATAGTATGTTATATTTAGTGAACAAAGTCATGTGGGATGAGAATGATGGCTATTTTGAAAAATTAGAAAAAATGAATTATAATTTTATTGCTTTACCATATTTTAAAGAAGAAGAGTTTTCAACAAACTTAACGGAATGCAAACTACCTTTGGATTTTGTTATTTATATTATTGAAAGTAAAGAAGGAATCTTCTTGTCAAAAGAATACTTTTCTAAGAATGAGTATTCTGCAGAAAAATTAAAAAATGGTTTTTCAAGAGGTTATGCAATAAGTAATAAAAGAAACATAATAATATTTTGGCTGATAATATGGTAAACTTTGAAAGAATTTTTTAACAAAATAAAGATGAGAAAACAAAATCTGGCTTTAGTAATTCTTCCCTTAATATCCGTAATTTTTTTCCAAAGCCAATTATTTTGTCAAACGAAGGAATTTCTTATTCTAAAAACCAATGACACTATATACGGTCATACATTAGCACATGATTGGATAGCTGACCGGTATTGTCAAACGGTTAATTTTTTTAATGAAGAGACCGGGATTAAAGAGTATTGGGCAGATAGTATCGTCGGTTACTATAATGGATTAAGCTACTATGAGGCTTGTTGGGTTGATTGGGATTATCATTTTTGCAGGGTTATTATTTCGGGTGAGATCTCTCTTTTAAAAAAAGGCATTTATGAAGAAGATGTTGTTTATGACAATGGAAGTTCAACGGGCTCAATATTTATACCAAAAGTAATTTATTATTTGAAAAGGAATGGCGTTTATACTCCGATAATACGAAAGAAATTTCATAAAAATATGGCATATTACTTTTCAGAGGACTCGGAAATATATAGCAAAATAATAAACAGAAGTTTAGGGTTTAGAAATATAAATCAAATTGTTGAAGTTTTTAATAAACACTATTATGAGAATAAAAAAATAGAAAACTAATAACTATTTTTTGCACTGTTTTTTTTGTTATTGTACAAAAACTCAAACTCAAAACTTTCAACTAAAATCACTACCTTTGCCCTCATGATTAACGAAAACGCATTTTCTCAGAGGCAGCTCAAGGTATCACGGCTCCTGCAAAAGGAACTCGCCGATATTTTTATCAGGGAGGCCGCAGTACTGGCTCCTGGCTCCATGCTCACCATCACCGTTGTGAGGATCAGCACCGATTTAAGTGTGGCACGGGTGTATCTCAGCATATTTCCGTCGAAAAATGCCCCTCAGGTAATCACCAGCGTTGAGGAACAGGCCGGACATATCAGGTATGAACTGGGTAAAAAAGTGAAAAACCAGCTCAGGATTGTTCCCGAACTGAAATTCTTCAGCGACGATTCGGGCGATTATGCCGAAAGAATTAACACGCTGCTTAAGTAAACTAGGATGATCAAACTGGCCATCAGCATCGTAACTCGGTTCGTCCCCCGGCACCACCTGCACCGGGTAAGCCACTTTTTCCTTTCGGTGATCGGATTGTTTTATGAAGGAAATACCATCACCGATCCCATCGACGGCAGCACTTACCGCAAACTTTTACCCTACGGCCGCCTGCAGTCGCGGAAAAACGCCCTGGCACCCTATTCCATGTCGCTTGAGCGCCACCGCCTTTTATGGCTGTACTTTAAGGAAAAAACAAATTTTTTCACCAGCAACATCCGCTTTCTCCATATCGCCCCCGAATACTGCTTCATCAGGAAATTCAAAGCCATGAAAAACCTCGATTATGTCACCGCCGACCTGATTTCTCCCTGGGCCGACGTGAAACTCGATGTGCAGAATATCCCCTTCAAAGAAAATGAATTCGATGTGATCATGTGCAACCATGTGCTTGAACATGTGGATGACGACCGCAAGGCCATGTCAGAGTTTTTCAGGGTGATGAAACCCGGAGGATGGGGCATTTTTCAGGTCCCAATAAATTATGACAGCGAAGTCACAGCCGAAGACAAATCGGTAACCGATCCGCGCGAACGCGAGCGACTTTACTGGCAGGATGACCATCTGCGCCTGTACGGAAAAGATTATGGAAAAATATTGGCATCAGCCGGCTTTGATGTGGTTGAAGATGATTTCGTGAAAAAAATGGACCCGGCGCTGGCTGAAAAGTATGCCCTGCCGCTGAACGAGATAATATACCTCTGTAAAAAACCTGCAGGAAATTGAATATATCATTTTACATAGCAAAAAGATACCTGCTGGCGAAAAAATCAACCAACGTCATCAATATTATTTCCGGAGTAAGTGTTGTCGGCGTGGCTACCGTTACCACGGCACTCATCGTGGTACTTTCGGTGATGAATGGCTTCAACGGATTGCTTACCGAGCTGTACAATTCATTTGACCCGGATATAAAAATCACACCGAAAACAGGAAAAACATTTATTGCCGGAAATCCGGAAATAGAAAAACTAAAGGAAATAAAAGAAATAAGCTTTTTTGGTGAGGTAATCGAAGAGTCGGCTCTGCTCAGGTTTGATAAAAAGGAATATGTGGCCGTGCTGAAAGGTGTTGAAGATAATTTCAGGCACATGAGCGGCGTTGATTCCATGATTGTGGCCGGAGAATTTTTGCTGAAGAGCGGAAACACAAATTTTGCGGTGGTCGGACTGGGAGTTCAGCATTTTCTGGGAGTGGCGGTAGATCCCACGTACCAGCGTTCCATTGAGGTTTATGTACCCAAACGCAGGGAAAAGATTTCGCAGGATCTGGAAAAAATGTATAAGATTATGCGCATTGTTCCGGCCGGCGTTTTCAGCATCCAGCAGGATTATGATACCAAATATGTGATTGTTCCCATTGAATTTATGCGCGAACTACTCGATTACAAAAACGAGATCACCTCGCTCGAAATAAAGGTTAAAAATGAAGCCGACATACCGGCAGTTAAAGAAAAGATAATGGCCATTCTGGGCGATGGATATGTTGTAAAGGACAAGTATGAGCAACACGAATTCATTTTCAGGATCATGAAATCCGAAAAACTGGCAATCTTTCTCATTTTGTCTTTCATCCTGATCATTGCTTCGTTTAACATCATCGGTTCTTTAACCATGCTGATCATCGATAAAAAAGAAGACATCGGGATATTGAAAAGTCTGGGTGCAAGCAACAGTCTGATAAAGAGAATATTTTTAATCGAAGGATGGATGATCTCCATGGCGGGGGCGCTGATCGGACTTGTTCTTGGTGCATTGATCTGCTGGGTTCAGATTCACTTTGGGATTGTGCAGTTGCAGGGCGGCGGATCGTTTATCATCAGCGAGTATCCTGTTGAAATGCACTGGCTCGATTTTGTCACTGTTTTGGCAATAGTTATGGGCATTGGTTTTGTAGCTGCCTGGTATCCCGTCAGATACATCAATAAAAAATATCTGGATTCCGTTTCCTAAACCGGCAACAGCTATCCCAAGTCGCGCTATCCCAAGTCTCCAGACTTGGGATTGAGATTAGTATTACATCTCCATACTTTAAAAATCAGGCTTATTCACATTTTTTAACCATCACAAAAAGAACTTCTATTGTCTTCTGAAAAGATTATTTGTATATTAGCGCCCTGATTAATAATATGGCAGGAAAAGAAGAAAAATACACACGCCGCCGTTTACGCAGTTCCTACATCACCACCGTGATAAGCATTTCATTGGTGTTGTTTATGCTTGGACTGATGAGTTTTCTCATTTTAAATACACGCAATCTTTCCAATTATGTGAAAGAAAACATTGGTTTTTCCATTTATCTCAACGATGAAGTAAAGGAAGTGGATATTGTCAGGATACAAAAAATCATTGATGCATCCGATTTTGCAAAGGAAAGTAAGGTGGTAACCAAAGATGAGGCAGCAAAACAATGGCTCGAGGAAACAGGTGAGGATTTTTATGATGTGCTTGATTTTAATCCCCTTCCCGGATCCATTGACGTGAAACTTAAAGCAGAATATGCCAACCTCGACAGCATTGAGGTTATTAAAAAGCAGTTGTATGCTTATGATCAGGGAAAAAATCAGATCAGGGAAATTGACTATCAGGAAGATCTCATCGCAAATGTGCAGAATAATGTGAATAAAATCTCATTGTTCATTTTGGCTTTCAGCGCACTTTTGTTCATTATTTCCTTTGCATTGATCAATAACACCATCAGGTTGTCGGTATATTCAAAACGATTTAATATCAAAACCATGAAACTGGTGGGTGCTACCAGGGGTTTCATACGCCGGCCTTTCATTTTCAACGGAGTGTTGCAGGGCGTTTACAGTGCAATGATTGCCATATTATTACTTTCTGCTGTTATTTATTATCTGCATGAAGAATTTAAGGAAATTATCAGTCTGGAACAACTCGACATAATCGGATTGCTTTTCCTTATGGTACTGGTAATGGGTGTTTTGATCACCTGGATCTCGACCTATTTCTCGGTAAACAAATATCTGAATATCAAAGAAGACAAATTATATTTCTAAATACAAACACAATGAGCAAAGAAACAGACAAATCAAAAGGCACATTTGCATTCTCTAAGCAGAACTATATTTTTCTTGCCGCAGGCGTTCTGGTTGTGATTATCGGCTTTTTGCTGATGTCGGGAGGTAAATCAGATGATCCTTCTGTTTTTAACGAAGAAGTTTTCAGCGCCAGGAGAATTACTCTTGCGCCCATTGTGGTTCTGCTTGGATATGCTTTTATCGTGTGGGCCATTATGAAAAAGCCCGGTGAAAAACACGAAGAAGCAGAAAAGTAAAATCTAAAAAACATAAGCATGGATTGGTTTCAGGCCTTAATCATTGCCGTGGTTGAGGGTATTACCGAGTTTTTACCCATTTCGTCCACCGGCCACATGATAATTACCGAAAAGCTCCTTGGGCTGGAAAGTACAGATTTTGTAAAAACTTTTATCGTAAGCATTCAGTTTGGGGCAATTTTATCTGTGATAGTACTGTACTGGAAGAGATTTTTTAAAACCATGAAGTTTTATTACGTGCTCTTTGTTGCCTTTATTCCCGCAGCAGTTATCGGATTTTTGGCCAGCGATTACATTGATGAAATGCTTGAAAACGTTGTTGTGGTGGCGGTTTCGCTGGTTGTGGGCGGAGTTGTGTTGCTGTTTGTGGATAAATGGTTTAATAAAGCTTCTGAAAATCAGGAGGTGAATTATAAAAAAGCATTGAAAATCGGTTTTTTCCAGGTCATTTCAATGATACCGGGGGTGTCGCGTTCTGCCGCTACCATCATTGGAGGTATGACACAGAAACTAAGCAGAAAAACAGCTGCCGAATTTTCATTTTTCCTGGCTGTGCCAACAATGTTCGCCGCCTCGGGATATAAACTGGCCAAAAACTACGAATCAATAAATAACGATAATATTGGTATTTTGCTCTTTGGAAATGTAGTGGCTTTTATCGTTGCACTCATTGCCATTAAAGCGTTTATTGGTTTTCTGACAAAGTACGGATTTAAAATATTTGGCTATTACAGAATCATTTTGGGTATTGCGATATTAACTTTGCTGGCGTTCGGTATTGAATTAAATGTTGTGTAATGAATTTTATTGAGGGGAAAATACTTCTGATTGACAAGCAGACTGACTGGACTTCCTTTGATGTGGTGAACAAAATCAGAAACTTACTGAAAAAACACCTGAACATTAAAAAGATCAAGGTAGGACATGCGGGCACACTTGACCCGCTGGCCAGCGGACTCATGATTGTGTGTACAGGTAAAGAAACCAAAAACATTGATAACTATCAGGCCCTGACAAAAGAATATATTACCACCATTAGTCTGGACGGTACAACACCATCGTTCGACCGCGAAACCGAAGTAACTGAAACTTTTGACACCTCTTTTTTAACAAAGGATAAAATTCAGGAATGTCTGGACAGGTTCAAAGGCCCGATTCAACAGGTTCCGCCTGCCTATTCAGCCAAAAAAGTGGACGGACAACGTGCCTACATCAAGGCAAGAAAAAATCAGGACGTTGAACTTAAACCCGTTGAAATTGTTATAAATGAACTAGACTTAATTGACTTTTCAAACCCTTTGCTGACAATCAGGATCAATTGCAGTAAGGGAACCTATGTGAGGTCGTTGGCACGGGATATCGGAAAAGAACTGGGTTGCGGAGGTTACCTCACGGAATTGAAAAGAACCGCCATTGGACAGTTCCTGCTTAATGATGCAGTTACTGTTAAGGAATTTGAAGAAATGCTGAATAAAAATTAACTTTTTTGATGCGTTTTCGTATAAAGTTTGAATTTTAAAATTGTTTATTAACTAAAAAATAGAAAAAATGAAGTTATCTCAATTCAAGTTTAATTTACCTGACGAACTTATTGCTGCACATCCAAAATCAAACCGTGACGAGTCCCGGCTTCTGGTTTTGCATAAGGAAACAGGAAAAATTGAGCATAAGGTATTTAAAGAGGTAATAGATTATTTTGATGAGCATGATGTGATGATCTTCAATAATACAAAGGTTTTTCCTGCCCGTTTATTTGGAAACAAAGAAAAAACCGGAGCAAAAATCGAAGTGTTCCTGCTCAGGGAACTTAATCGTGACCAAAGATTGTGGGACGTGCTTGTTGATCCGGCAAGGAAAATAAGAATTGGCAATAAACTGTATTTTGGCGAAGATGATATGCTTGTAGCCGAAGTTATTGATAATACCACCAGCCGCGGCAGAACCCTCAGGTTTTTGTTTGACGGAGAATATGAAGATTTTAAAAAGACTTTATATGAGCTGGGCGAAACACCACTGCCAAAATTTATTAAAAGGGATGTTGAGCCCGAAGACCGTGACAGGTATCAGACCGTTTATGCACAGCACGAAGGAGCGGTGGCTGCACCAACAGCCGGAATGCATTTTTCGAGGGAACTGCTGAAAAGACTTGAAATAAAAGGACTGGATTTTGCCTATGTTACTTTACATGCCGGTCTTGGCAACTTCAGATCAGTAGATGTTGAAGACCTCACCAAACATAAAATGGATTCGGAACAGATTCTGATTACCCCCGAATCATGCAATATTGTAAATGCTGCCAGGGAAAGAAAAAATAATATCTGCGCTGTGGGCACAACAGTAATGCGTACCATGGAAAGTTCGGTATCAACCGACGGATATCTGAAACCTTTTGATGGCTGGACAAACAAATTCATTTTCCCTCCTTATGAGTTTTCTGTGGCCAACAGAATGGTTTCAAATTTCCATTTGCCATTGTCCACTCTGCTAATGATGGTTGCTGCCTTTGCAGGATACGATAACTTAATGGAAGCTTATAAAGTTGCCATCAAGGAAAAATACCTCTTTGGTACTTATGGCGATGCAATGCTGATTGTGTAGATTTTAAAAAAAAATATTAAAGCCGCGAAGCAAAATTAGCGCATTCGCGGCTTTTTCATTGCTATAAAAAAAAGGCCGGAATTTCCGGCCTCTTATATATTATTGCGTGTGTTACTTTTTGGTAATCTCTTCCATGGCATTGTCATAGTTGAGGTAGTATTTACCCTTGGATAAACTGCTCACATCAACTGTTTTTGCCGTTCCTTTTAGAACTATGTTTCCATAGGTGTCATAGATTTCATACATGGTCTCCTGTGAAAACTCCACCTTATCGTCAATTTTGGTTTTTGTAAGAGTCACCGGAGGTGCCAGTGATTTATATTCGGTTTCGGTGGAATAACGATGTGTTTTTGTGTAATCGGTCTGTTTTACCCGGAACTTGTTTTTGCCTGAATGTGGAGCAATATCAATTGAGTAGGTGTTTTCGTTTGAGGTTCCTTTGCCTTCAACTTCTCCAACCTTAACCCATTTGTTCCAACGGAACTGCTGAACATCAAAAGAAAGTTTTCCGGCTTCACCTGAAGTTGACCAGGTTAATTTTTTACCATCCTGGCTTACAGCAATAGAAACAGTTTCGAAAGTACTTTTTGGCTTAAGTACCTCGGGATTTAATACTTTTGGTTTGCAATTGTCTTTATGCTTGATTACAACAGTAAGTTTATCGCCCGGCTGGAATTGAAAGATTGAAAGGTCAACCTCAAATGCACTGGAGTTGATTTCATCGGTTGTGACGCTTCCGTTTACGGATACTTCATAAACACAGAAACCCACACCTGAAGATGCAAAGGGATTCATCACATACAGGTTTTTACCCTGAAAAATTCCCTCAAGTTTTATTTCTGTAGCCCGCACCTGATAAGCCGAAGCAAGCAACAAAACTAAAAATAACCGGTATAACAATTTTTTCATCTGCCAATAAGATTACTTCACAATATATGAATTGACGAATTTAACATCAATTTTTAAAAATTCAAAATTTTTTATACAATAATGCAGTATACATGTATTTTTTTTCTAACAGCGTCGAAATGAGTCAAATCTGCATTCTGTATTTAAAAGGCTAATTTAAACCGTATTTATATTGTACTGATTTTATTTGATTAAAATAATCACTTGAAATGAGGTTGATTTGACTAAAATCAGATTAATGGTGATCAACGAATGAAAAGTGGTGATTAAAATTTCATCTTTCTCCTAGTGTTCCATGTCCCGCTCAATAATTTCCACCAATTTATCAATGGCTTCCATAATATTCAGGTTTTTTAAAACTTCTTCGCTACCCTTATAAAGATTTACTTTGCCGGGTTTTGAACCCACAAAACCGTAATCGGCGCCGGCCATTTCGCCCGGACCATTGACCACGCATCCCATTACCGCAATTTTTAATCCCTTTGCCTGTGGCAATCTTGCTTTGATTTGTCTGGTAAGCGCTCCCACATCATAACCCGAGCGGCTGCAGGTGGGACAGGATATGAATTCGGTGCCGGAAATCCGGATTTTCAGTGCCTGCAAAATTCCTAAAATAGTGCGGTCAACTTCCAGAGGTGAAAAGTTTTTGTTGCTGACCAGAAATGCCTCAACTTTTTGGTTTCTCAGGTCATTTGAAAGTTCACAGGCAGCTTTTATCTGAAAATCTGTCAGATTATCCTCAAAATATTCCTTTTTAAGTAATCCCTTTTGTTTTAGAAAATCATCCTTTTTCATTTTTCTGAAACCGGGTGAGGTTGATTCCAAAAGATAATCCGTTTCAGGGTCCAGTAACTCTGGTTTGCCTGATTGGTTAGAAATGATAAAGGGTTTGTTTACCAAAAGATAGTTTGTTTCAGCCGGCACCTTCAACTGCTTTGAGTATTCAAGGATTTTGGCTGCAACTGGAATTTCATTTTCGGGCGGTTCGCTCAACGAAACCCTGATGGTATCACCTATTCCGGCCGCCAGCAAACAACTGATTCCGGCCGCCGACCTGATCCTGCCATCCGCGCCTTCTCCGGCTTCCGTTACCCCCAAATGCTGCGGATAAACATACCTGCTTTGCTCCATGGCTTTTTGAAGCATAATTCCGGCCTCTGTCATGGTATTCACGCTGCTGGCTTTCATGGAAAGGACCAGATTGTAGAATCCCTCTCGCTCACAAATACGCACAAACTCCATGGCTGCCTCAACCATTCCGGCCGCCGTATTACCATATCGTTCAACAATACGCCCCGAAAGCGATCCGTGGTTTGAACCAATGCGAATCACCGTTCCGTATTCTCTGCAGACCTTCAGCAGCGGCAATATCCTTTCATGGATTTTTTCTATTTCCAGATTGTATTCCGAATCTGAAATGGCTTTTTTCAGAACCCTTTTTTCGGTATAATTGCCCGGATTGATCCTTATCTTTTCAACAATGCGGGCTGCCTCCAGAGCGATTTCGGGATTGAAATGGATGTCGGCGATCAGGGGTTTCCCGTAACCAGATTTATGTAATTCTTTTTTGATGAGGGCTAAACTTTCACAATCCTTCATCGTTGGCACCGAGATGCGCACATAATCGGCACCGGCATCAAAAATCCGGATACTTTGCGCAACGGTTGCCTTAACATCTCCGGTGGGTGTATTGGTCATAGACTGCAGGCGTATCGGGTTGGATGAGCCCAAAGGCACATCTCCGATTTTTATTTCGGTACTTTTTCGTGTTGCAGTCACTTTTTACTTTTTTTGTCAAAGATAGGATAAAAGTCTGTAAAGTTGAAAGTCGGAAGTCCGAAGCCGGAAGACCGAAGTCGGAAGCCGGAAGTCGGCCCTCCTTCGCTGATGCTGCGGAGGGTAAAAGATCGAAATGAAGTATTAAAAAACCAATTCCTTTTAGCAATGTCATTGGTTAAAATAACTCCGAAGGAGTTGCCCAAACATAACCGTAGGTTTCAACCTGCGGAAATCCACACACGGTTATCAGCAGTATCCCTCACTCCCTGTCTTGTGCATCCCCTCGGTCGCCAAAGATTAATCTTCAGGCTTGCCGAAGGTGATACGGTCAAGAACATTTTAGAATGAAAAATCTTTTTCCGGCGGAAATGAATGACAGAACATAAATCAATAATATTCAACAAATTAATACATTTTTGTTAAACAATTATACTGAAATATTTTTTGAACCACTGCTTTACCTTTTATTTTAATACAGATATTGTAGTGTTACACCCAATTTTTCAGAAACAATTATGTAAATTATGACATTGGAAATATTTTTTGTATTTTTGTTTAAATTTAATTCATATGAGTACATTAGAATTAAGAAATAAACTAATTGAAAACATCTTCTTAATAGAGGATAAATCATTTTTAGAAGCATTAAAGACAATTGTTGACACAAAATTAGCTTCAACTACTTATGAATTATCAGATTTTCAAATAGACAGAATTAGAAAAGGCAGAGAGCAACTGATGAATGGGAATACAATTTCAAATGATACTGTTCAAAAAAAAGTTGACAAATGGCTAAGTACAAAATAAGCTGGTCAGTTGAAGCAGAAATAGATTTGACAGAAATTCTTGAATTCTACATCCAAAGAAACAAGACAGTATCGTACAGCAAGAAGCTTTATTCAAAAATCAAAAAAGACATTTCTGCAATCTCTAAAAATCCAAAATTAGGTATTAGGACAGAGTTTGATCCTGTTAGAGTATTGATTACCGGAGACTATCAAATTATTTATGAAATTACAGAGGACAATATCGTAATTTCAATGCTTTGGGATTGCAGAAGAAATCCTGAAGACAAAAAAATAGGAAAGAGAATAAAGAATAAATACAGGGTGTAAAATATTAAATAAAATGAATGTCATTTATCATTGAAAAAAGAATAAAAAAAATGATATTTTATTCATTTGCATTAATTAACAAGTTATTTAGTTCTTCAAAAAATATTATAACATTATCATCCAATTGAACATATCCAGTTTCACTACTATAGTTATAGTATTTATGTAATTTTATTTGAATTTCTTTAGAATATATACCTATTATTTCTGAGGCATCTTTGCAGCTATCAATATATATTTGTTTACCAGTTTTTATATCTAGTACTTTTCGGGATCTAAATAAAAAGTTTTTTTTGCTTCGGTAAACACCTCCTTGCGGATCATATTCATCACATATTAAATAACAATAAGGACCTATCGTTAATAATGGAGTAACTCGTCCATAATAACACGATTTTATATAAACTTTTTTTCCTGTACAAGCACCAAAATATTTTCCTTTAATTTTTTTATATTTCCCTGATTCGTTCTTTATTCTGATTTTTTCATAGGTAATTTTAAAATCTGAGGTAATAGACGGTGAATTGTTTTTGAATTCCTCAAAAGTCCGATAAACGCCTTTTTTATATTCCTTTGCTTGTAATATTGGTATTGAGTAATAAAATTTAGCAATTGTATCATTCTGCGATTTTGCAGATAATGAAACAATCAAAATAAATATGAAAATAAAAGATTTAGTCATTACTAATTTTTTATAAAGGAACTTATATCTCATTTATTAATCTTGATTAATTTTCTTGGGAACAGGAGCTGAAAGATTTTGAATCGACTCAATTCCATAACATATATTGTTTAATTTATATGAGACTAAACTTGAAAGTATTTTTAAAACTTTTAATAATTCTGTGCTTCCATTGAAATCAACTTCCAACGGAGATAATCTATTAATAGCATGATATTTGTCTATTGTCTTTCCCTCAATAAGAATTTTTGTCGCCCCATCCAAATAAGATATTGGAAATATGGATTTTAGATTCCAAAAATTCATCTCATTCATCAATAAAAAAACGCTATCTAATTTTTCTATTATATTTAAATTATTACTAGTATTATCATCTATTGAAACTATATTTATTTTTTTTTCAATATTTATTATATTGCTTTCATAAATATTATCAACGATTTCATAAAAATTAAATCTATAATATTGTGAACATTTTTCAATATAAAAAAGCGAAATTCTTTGGAAATCAGAGCAAATTAAAAATCTAAAAACTTGCTCTTTCTTTTTTGTTTTAATATCCAAGTGTTTTTGGTTAAATTTTGATAAAAAAAACGAATACTTTATTACTAAAAAACTATCAATTTTGGGGTAATTTTCAAATATTCCAAAATTAAAATATAGCACCGACTGCTTAATATTATTGTTAAGTTTTGATATAGTATTTTTATTCTCATTACAACAATAAAATAATATAGCAAATAAAAAAACGTAAAGAATAAATTTCATTTTCATCTTTTATTTTTTAAAAATATTTACAGCTTGTTACAAGTCTATCTGAGTTGTATTTGAAATAATTGTGTCAAAATAATCAAACTCCATACAAAAAACTTCTTCATTAAATTTGTTTCTTATAAGACTATCCCCACCGGAATCATGTGTAAACCCATCCCGTGTTGCTCTAAGTGTCGGATTGTTGATTCCTTTAAGCCATCCGTTGATGTTGTAAATATAATCAATTCCCTGAAAACCGGAAACAGTTTAGTTTACATTGTAAATGAACGCCGTTAAAAAACCAGAATTTAGAATAATAGCTTTTTATTTCTCATAATAAAAACCACAATTTTTTGTAGTTTTGCATATTCAAATATCCGAATTATGGCTATAAGTGTAAAAAATATTTCGAAAATATACGGGAAACAAAAGGCCCTCGACAATGTGTCCTTTGAAATCAGGACAGGCGATGTGGTGGGATTTCTTGGCCCAAACGGTGCCGGTAAATCAACCATGATGAAGATCATCACCGGGTTTATTCCGCAGTCATCGGGCGAGGTGTATGTGAACGGAAACAACGTGACCGAAAAATCATTGCTGGTCCGCAGGGAAATTGGCTATCTGCCCGAAAACAATCCCTTATATCTTGATATGTATGTGAAAGAATATCTGAAGTTTGTGGCAGGATTGTATGACCTTGAAAATGCAAAAGCCCGGGTTGAGGAAATGATTAAAAAAACCGGACTTACCGTTGAACAGCATAAAAAAATCGGAGCTCTGTCAAAGGGTTACCGACAGCGTGTAGGCCTTGCACAAGCGCTGATCCACGACCCAAAGGTTTTGATACTTGATGAACCGACATCCGGACTGGATCCCAACCAGATTGTTGAGATCAGAAACCTTATTTCGGAAATTGGAAAGGAAAAAACTGTGATGCTTTCAACCCACATAATGCAGGAAGTCGAAGCCATTTGCGATAAAATCATCATCATCAACAAAGGAATGATTGTGGCTGACGATACCACCAAACACATTCAGGAAAGTTTGTCCGCTGCTGAACAGCAGGTCACCGTTGAGTTTGACAGTATGCCCGATATCAACGAAATCAAAAAACTCCCCGGCGTTTCAAAGATCATTTCCCATAAAGAAAATACCGTTGTCCTTGAAAGTAAGGGAGATGCGGATATCAGACCAATTATTTTCAATTATGCCGTTGAAAAGAAACTTACTGTTTTGTCTTTACAGAAACAGGAAAAAAGTCTGGAGAAAGTATTTCAGGAACTCACAAAATAAACATGGATTACAAAAAAGCTTCAGAGCACATAATCAACTGGCTGAAAGGACAGCTTGAAACATCCGGTCAAAAGGGTTTTGTGGTTGGGGTATCGGGCGGAATTGATTCGGCCGTTGTTTCATCCTTGTGCGCCCGTACCGGTTTTCCGGTGATTGTGCTGAACATGCCCATTTATCAGGTTAAGGAACAGTTCAGCCGGGCCGAAGAACATATTGCCAATCTCTTAAAATCATTTAATAACGTCCGGACTTTCACCGTTGACCTCACCAACACTTTTCAGATGCTTTGTGATTCCATGCCTGATGAGGCAAAAGGCGAGTTGGCGCTTGTCAACACCAGGTCACGGTTGCGCATGACCACGCTGTATTCCTTTGCCAACACAAACAATTATCTGGTTTGCGGCACCGGCAACAAAATCGAGGATTTCGGCATTGGTTTTTTCACCAAGTACGGCGATGGCGGCGTGGATATCAGTCCGATTGCCGACCTCCTAAAATCGCAGGTTTACGGTCTGGGCCGGATTCTCGGAGTCCCCGAATCCATTCTGAAAGCCCCTCCCACCGATGGCTTATGGGAAATTGACCGCACCGATGAAGACCAGATCGGAGCCAGCTATGACGAATTGGAATGGGCCATGGCATTTTTGGGAGATCAGAATTTGAAAAAAGTTCAGATCGAAACATTGAAAGAAATCACCGACAGACAAAAGACCGTATTGAAAATATACATCTCACGCAACCTCGGTTCACAGCATAAGATGAAGATGCCGGCGGTTTGTGTTTTGCCAGAGGGAATGTAGTTTTGTAAATATTAATTTTGCTTGTCTATAATTAGTATAATTATTTAAGAACAAGGAACACCGATTTTAGAATATCGAAGTGTAATTCTGAAATCATAAATCCTTGCCTGCAGCAAGCAGGGATGTTCCTTATTCATTATTTTTCCTTTTGCAAAGACTTTTTTAATAATGCCACCGTCTTTAAAAGTGTTTGATTAATATCTTAGTCAGGAGACTTGACAAAGCGGTTCGAAATTATTATTTGGGTACAATTTTTGTGAAATATCTGATATGAAAAACTTATTCCTGATATTTTTTTATTTATTTATTTCAATATCATATGGTCAGGATAATGCTGATTCAGCAAAGGTCTATAGTATTGGCGAGGTTGAGGTTAAACCGGAATTTCCGGGTGGGGATGGTGCTCTGATTGATTATCTATTAAAAATTAATTTTAATGACATTTTTGAGGAATGTATGATTTTCACATTTTATTATTCTTTTGAAATAGACACAAATGGCAAAGCACAAAATATAACCATGCTCAGGAAAAGAGAAGATTGTATGGAATTATTCAATAATCTTGAGAAACAACTCATTACAATATTTTCAGAAATGCCCAACTGGACGCCGGGGATGATTTTGGGGAAAAAAGTCAGGGTGAAATATACTGTTCCGTTAAGAATTCATCCCGGGTAGGTATAATATCAAGTCAAAGACTTGATATAGTTGAAAAACAGTATTGGTTTACTGTATTTCCGGGAATTCACGGTAAAGATTCAAATAGGTTAAGAAATCCTTTTGGAGATTATTTTTCACGAATTTTTTCATGTCTTCATCCAAAAATTCACCCATTCCCTGCAGCAGGCCTTTTTCACTGTGTTTTTCAATGGTGCTGATGCATTTGCCCAAATAGTCTTTCCAAGGCATTTTCATTCTGTTTTCAACAAGCTCCAAATTTACCGGATAACCGTTTTTCATAAAAAACCAGCAATCAAAAATATCCCTGTTTGCCAATCCTTGCCTGTCCAATAAAGCACACAACTTATGCGCAAACATGTCGGGTAAAACCATGACTTTCATGTTGATTCCCAAAAAGTTTTTCACTTCATAACGGTCGCTAAAAGCCCTGTTTGAAATTTCAATTTTTAGTTTTCTTTCATTTGCACCGTAATCAAGGACAATAATCGGACCGTAGTGTTTTAATGCTTCATCATGAATGGTACCGTATTTTAAAACGATGTTTTTCAGTTTTTCATAGACATTTTTTTCTTTTCCCGGCTCAATCAGGTTAAAATCCAGATCAACTGAAAAGCGCGGAAGGTCATAAAAAAGCATCATTGCCGTACCACCTTTAAATCCAAGCAGAACGCATAGTTCGATATCAGAATAGATTTCTTTCAGCAACTGTACCAAAAAAAATCTGTGTTTATTCAGATCAATCATTTTTACTTAATAATTTTTTTACACGTTTGTTTAATGATCCATTTTTATAAATGGGTAAAAGTTCATATACTTTATCTTTATTGAGCACATTAATATTATCAAAATAAAAATCCTTCATAAGGTATAAGGTGTCAAGGAATGCTCTTTCAGGAGAAGCTTCATTAATACCTGAGGGCAAGCTGATTATTCCTTTGTTGTTTAGCAGAACATCATATTTAATTTTTCTGAAACTAATGGTAATCTGTTTCCCCGGAAAATCAACTTCAATTTCCCTGCTTAGATAACTCACCATAGTTTTAGAGGAATAATATTGAAAAATGACCCCGGATTTTTGCAAAACAGTCTCGGTCGAAATGTATGAAGGTTTATAAATTTTACAGGCCAATTCATCAATTTCAGGCATATCCTTGGTGTAGATTCCTTTTCGGATATTGTTAAGCTTCCCTTTTTTTACATAGTAATTAATTTTCTGTTTGAGTAAATTGATGTTGGTTTCCCCGATTAGCTGGGCAATATCATTGAGGGAAAAAACAGTTCTTTTATCCCTGTATATTTCGTATATAATATCCTTTTTTTGCAAGATAAATTCAATTTATGAACCAAAGGTATGAAATATTATTACATCAGGTTTATATTTTAATATTTTTTTTTATATCGAATCGTGAGACATGAAATTGCTTGTAGCAAAAAATCAGAGATATGACCGGGTTACTTTTTCGGGGTTGGATAAACAATAATTAAATTGAATGTCCGGTTTTGAATATACATCATAAAAAACTTCATCATTCATTTCCGCCGGAATGGATTTTTGGGTTTTAACGGATTTTAAACCGGCGGTTTTTTTAGCTTCGCTAAAACCCTGGGCGTTGCCCAGGGCTGAATTGACCTGGCCTTTCAGGCCGCTTGGGCCCAACGTTCTACCGTTCCAATGCCCAACCCCGTCACCCTGTTACCTTGTCACTCTGTCACCTTGTTACCTTGTAACCCATCACCTCCCCACCATTCCCCCAACAAACTCAGCAATAGCCAAACAGGAAGTCAACCCCGGCGACTCAATGCCGATAAGATTTATAAAACCGGGGAATCCCTTTGAGGTTTCTTCACAAATAATAAAGTCGCGGGCCGGTTCACCGGGTTTCTGGAGTTTGGGCCGGATGCCGCACTGGTCCGGACACAGGTCTTCGGGCTCGATGAATGGTAAGAAGCGTACGGCCGATTCGTAAAAGCCCCTCATTTTATTTTTGTCAACGGAGTAATCGTGGTTTTTTTGCGGCAGGTATTCAGCCGACGGACCAAGTTTCATTCTGTGCGAAAGATCAAGCGTTGCATGAATTCCCAGTCCGACCGTATTGGACTCAGGTACCGGATAAACCAGCCCGCTGATCATTTTTCCCTTGCCGTTTCCCACCGAAAAGTATTCGCCTTTCCAGTAACTGAGCTCATACTCCGGAATTTTTAAACCGAGCATTTCTGCAATTTTATCGGAGAACAAACCGGCCGAATTGATAAAATATTCAGCGGTAAAAGTGTATTCTTGTTTATTACTATCAGTGACGGTCACTGCATAGCCGTCATCAATTTTTTTAATGCAGGTGACCTCACTGCCATACACCATTTGTGTGCCGTTGATCACCGCATCGGTTTCGAGCTGCTTCATTAGTCCGTGCGAGTCAATAATTCCGGTCGACGGATAATGGATGGCCTTTATCGCATTAATATTGGGTTCGAGGGATAAAATCTCATCTTTTTCAATGATGCGGCTGTCGGTTACCCCGTTGGCTTTGGCGTTTGCATAGATCTTTTCAATCTGAGCAGCTTCAAAATCACTTGTAGCCACGATGAGTTTTCCGCATTTGCGGTGACCGATTTCATTTTTCAGGCAATAGTCATAAAGCAATTCTTTTCCTTTAACGCAAAGCTTTGCCTTTAAAGAACCTTTGGGGTAGTAGATTCCGGAGTGAATCACTTCCGAGTTGCGGCTGCTGGTTTCCTGACCAAATTTCGGATGTTTTTCGATGACAAATACCGAACCGTGAACTTTTGAAAGCTCGGCTGCAATGGCCAGACCAACTACTCCGGCGCCTGTTATGGTTATTTTTGTGTCCAGGTTTATCTTTACATCCTTGTTTAATAGTTACAAAAATACCTAAAAAAATTAATTTTTACTTGACTTAAATATTTTCACTTTTCCATCTTTCAGGCATTTTAAGAACAAAACCATCCCTTTTTTTAACTTCTTCAGGAAAAAGAATCTTTTTAAGGTTGTGCTTCCCAATTGTGAAATACCCATTTGCAAATTTTGTAAGTTCGAAAGAAAACCTGTCAGGAGGAAAAGCAAGAATTACTTGTTTATTGGCAAACAGATTTCGAATTGTTTTGATAGGAGCAGCTAAATCGCTATCTGCTGAAATTAATAATGCTGTTTCAAATCTATTTTCAAATGCGTCTTTTAGAATTTCAACTGCAATATTTACATCCGTCATTTTCTCATTTGGCTTAATCATTTTGTATTTGCAATTCGGACAAATAATATTATTTGATTGATATTTTCCATAAAATATTTCAATATCATCAAGCGATTCCAGTGCTTCAATATAAGTTTTCTGCCTTTTACTTTTATCGGGAGGAGATGAAACAAATGAAGTAAAATATTTTGTTTTTATGAGCTTTTGATCTGATTTCAACAAATTATTTGACAATCGAACCAGATCAGTCCAATAATATTTTTTCCATCCTTTTGATTTCAGCCCAAAATAAAGATTAAATCCATCAACATATACAATTACATTTTTCATTTCTTGCTTTTCTGATATTTATGTTGTATTTTTGCATCCATAACAGCGCTGAAGATAGCATCTTCAGTTTGACAGTCTGGTTCTGCCAGGCTGTTTCTTTTTATAGCATTTATGAAAATCAAATATATTAATAATAATTAAATATATGTTTATTTTTATTAATATTATAAATGATTATCGGAAAACCTTGATAATAAAGTCGTCATTGCTAAGAGCGAGGCTGTTTCAAATGATAGTCAATTATTGCAATCTCTGAAAAATCAATTGATTTTAAATGAAGTCATAGAAATTGATCCGAAAACCTATAAATGATTGCAATATGATCGCTGATTTTTATCATTCAGGGTAAAAAACAAACTCCTCTTAATATTAGTTTTGTTGTAAAAAACATTAATTTTGAACTGGTTAACAATTTAATTAAGGAGGTAAAAATGAAACACGGAGCAAGAAATACAATTACAGCCAAAGTAAAAAGTATTAAAAAAGGCGATATTATGTCGATGGTAAAATATGAAATAGTTTTACCGGCAGAGATGGCTTCTGTAATAACAACAGAATCACTCGAAGACCTGGATCTGAAAGTTGGTGAAGAAATTAAACTTGCAGTGAAAGCAATTCATGTATTGCCTTATAAAGAATAATAGTTCGAAAGTGTTTTAAAAAAAAGGCAACTCTACGTTGCCCTTTCTTTATTGTTTAATTGGCTGTTCCTGGGGTACCGGTTTTGCAGCAACATTGACATTCCCTTTTATTGTAATAACAGCATTTGAGTTGGTGGGATCATTGCAGGTCACTGTTATTGTTTTGCTCTGCTGGCCTGATTTTCCCGCCGAATTAAAAGTAACATGAAGCTTAGTCTTTTCACCTGATTTCAAGGTTGATTTTTCGGGGGTTCCTACGGTACAACCGCATGAGCCCTTAGTTTTCCTGATAATGAGGTCATTTTTTCCGGTGTTAGAGAAAACAAAATCATATTCAATCTTATCGCCCTGATTAATAGTCCCAAAATCATAAACCAGATTTTCAAACTGAATTTTTGGTGCATCTTTTAATTGTTTTGGGGTCATTTTTGAAAAGTCCTCAACAATATTTGCAGAAATGCTTATTGTCTTATCAGGCTGTAAACTGTCATTTGTTTTAATAATTAATCTGTCGTAAACATACCCGAAATCATTTCGTTTTGCGGCATTGTATGTTACCAGAATATAGCCTTTTTGATTAGGATTTAGCGATTCGGGAACTGATTTGCATGTAATATGCTCTGGTAGTCCCGGAAAAGAAATGGTAATTGGGGAATTCCATTCATTTAACATTTTTAAGGTATCAGTTTTAGAATCAGTCAGGTTAATATTCTGCATCATCAACTGATTGGTGTTAAATTTCAGATGGCCGATTTGAGTCGGATATTCATCGGTTTTCGGTTTATCCTGAGCCGAAACTGTTAAGACAGAGACCCATGCCACTGCCAATATAAAAAACATTCTTTTTTTCATAATTCTATTTTATTGATTTATATTATTTCAATGATTAATTTTTTGTCTGTTTATTTGAAGTACTTTAATGGACAGCAAATAACCATAAAAGAAATTCTGAGGTATTGTTTTGCTTAGTTCCCTTTTTAATGCAGAACAAATAATGCCCCGAATTAAAAATAAACATGTTCAGGTTATTATTTTTGTTCTTTGAGGCATGGGTGATTTTCTTTTTTAAAAAACGAAAGTGTTCTTCATTAAAAAGAGTAAAAGCGTAAACAACAGGGTAAAAATTGGGTACAGAAAGGGATGAAGGAATAAATACTTTTATAGACTTGTTAAGGGACGTGGAGAAATCAGATTCAGGTACAGCAGGGCTAAGACACAGCAAATAAAGATTTACCACAGAGGAAATTCCCCTGTGGCAAAGATCCAATATTTGTGTCAATGTTGCCAACATTTGAATAATCTGTATAAATAAAAGCTGAGGTAGTCCTTAGACAACCCATCACTTTTTCCTGCTGCATTTTACTAATCACAGCTCCTGAAAAAACTCAATATCTTTTATATATGATCATTTATTAATAAATTTCGATTTAAGCCATTACTGGCATTAATTATTTTACGCAAACAAAAATAGTGCAATTTTCAGTTTATTTTCTAATTATTTTAAACCTTTTGTTAAATTCATTATTTCTAATCTCAACAAAATAAACCCCCGGATTAAACATTGAAACGTCAATTGAATTTATTCCTTTAGTAAGATTTTTTGAGAGAAGCTCTTTCCCGGATACATCAGTAAGTATCATTTCAAATGGTTCTTTTACCGAAATATTTATAATGTCTTCAAATGGATTAGGATAAATAATTATTTGAGTTGAATTTGAATTTAAGGAATTTATCCCCGAGCAAATAGAAATTTCCACCATTGCTGTGTCTATGGTCATACAGCCTGTTATATTGGTAACAGTTACATAAAAATACTCAATTCCAATTTCATATTCATCAGAATTTATTGTCATTGTGGGTGTTATTCCGCCATTTGACCAATTATATGTATAGACTCCGGGTACCGAAGGAGTCGCATCCAATACAGCAATTTCACCGTAATTTTTGCAAAGTAAGGTGTCATGAAGATTCACATCAGGATGTTCAATAATGGTAACCAAAAAGGTGCAGGTATCGGTATTTCCGGAATAATCATAGGCAACAAATTCATAAACAGTTTCTCCGATTGGAGGAGTGCTTGTCGAAGGAAGTCCCTGTGTCTGGACCACGTAAGCACTGCAGTTATCGGTAGCTGTAATATTAAAAGTTATCGGGGTCACCGGACATCCAAATAAATCAGGCCAACAACTGATAACCGGGGCAATGGTATCAAGCACCTCAACCACAAAACTGCAAGAGGCTGTATTTCCATCATTGTCGTTAGCAGTAAGAGTTACTGTTGTACCGTTTATAATTTCAGTACCGGGCAAGGGATACTGATCAATCTGAATATCAGTATCACAATTGTCTGTGGCGGTTGCTAAGGAGGTATAATCGGGAACTATTGCTTCACAAGCTGCATTGGCATATAAAGCTGAGGGAGTTGAACAAGTAATCTCCGGATCAATGGCATCATGGACAATGGCATCAAAAAGGCAATAACCAACATTTCCTGAATCATCGGTTGAAGATAAATTTATGGTTGTTGTTTCATGAATAGTGGAACCGGGTGCGGGGAATTGAATTACGGTGAGCGAAGCATCACAATTATCACTAACACTTACCAAACCGGTATAATCAGGAAGAATCACATCACAATTGGCATCAGAATAGAAATCCTGATCGCCGGGATTGGTAATCACTGGTGAGGTGACATCAATTAAAAAAGCAGTGAAGGTAACCTGTGAACTATTGCCTGAGTCATCAATAGCCGTAATAGTAACTGAAACAGTTCCTGTCATAGCGGTGCCCGGAACAGGGGATTGGTTTTTAGTCACAGTGGCATCGCAATTGTCTGATGCAGTGGCAAGAGGTCTGAAATCAGGCAGTGTTGCGGTACAGCTGGCATTGGCTTCGACATTCTGATCTCCCGGATCGACAAGTAAAGGATCAGTATCGTCAACAATGCTCAGTGAAAAATTGCATGAAGCAGTATTTCCGGCATCATCGGTAACAGTGAGGGTAACGGTAGTGGTACCGGTTATGGTTGTTCCGGCAAGCGGCGACTGTGTAACTGTCGGAGTAGCATCGCAATTGTCAGAAACAGTGGGCAGGGTGGTTAAGTTTGGTACAGTTGCCTGGCATGATGCATTGGCCGAAACAGTTTGGTTTCCGGGGTTTGTAATCGTCGGGTTGGTAGCATCAACCGGAGTAGCAGTAAACGTGCACTGTGAAGAATTTCCCGCATCATCGGTGGCGGTAATTGTCACCGTTGTGGCTGAGGAGATGGTTGTACCTGAAGCCGGGGACTGGGTTTTAGCCACAGACACATCACAGTTGTCGGTAGCGGTAGCCATGCTGGTAAAGTTCGGAAGTACGGCATTGCAGCCCGATGACATGCTCACATTCTGGTTTCCAGGACAGGTAACTGTGGGATTGGTCACATCATTCAGATTCACGGTAAAACTGCAATTGGAAGAGTTACCCGAATCATCTGTTGCAGTGAGCGTAACCGTTGTTGAAGCCGAAATGACTGTTCCGGATGCCGGCAACTGGGTTATTGTCGGGGTGGCATCACATCCGTCGGTGGCTGTGGCCATGGAAATATAGGACGGCAGAGTGGCCTGACAGCTTGTATTGGCGTTCAGACTCTGTGTGCCCGGACAGGTAATGGTTGGTGCTACAGCATCCACCACGGCAACTGATATTGTCGGGGAATAAGCATAAACATCACCCAAAGCAGTTTTATATCCCCTTACACGGTAATAATATGTCTGTCCTATAGTTAAACCTGTTACATTTTCGGTCAAAGCTGTTCCCATATCTTTATAAGGATTATATCCTGTAATTTTATTGGTAAAAGCAGCATCGGTGGCAATTTCGAGGTAATATTTATCAACGGTTCCGGTTACCGGTGCTGCCCAGTTGGCAGTGAATCCGGTGCAGGTAATTCCGGTTGCGGCAGAAACCACCGGAGTGGTAATGGCAGCAGATCCGATCCAGTTTGAAGTACAGTCGGCAGTTGAAAGATCAAATCCTGATAATGCTCCTGTGTTTGCATTGGTTGTAAGATCGGTGAGAGAAGTAACTCCGGTGTTCACGCCGCATGCAGTACCATGGTTAAAACGGTAATAAGCAACCAATCCTGAGGATGCCGGATCCACCACATTGTCCAGATTATCCTGTATTTGCGCCTGGGTGCGGGCAACATTCCAAACCCTCAGTTCATCCATGGCTCCGTCGAAGCTGCGGTTAAGGGTGGTGCTGTTACCAACGGCCATCACGTTGTTTGCATCGGAATAATGGATTCCTGCTCCGGTTTGATGAATCAAATAGGAGGCTTCCACGCCGTTAATGTAAACCGTTGCAACTTTTGTGTCGCCATCAAAGACAGCGGCTATGTGCACCCAACGGTTGAGGTCAATTGTTCCGGCAGCTGTTTTGGCCCGGGCCGGAGTGGAGCAATGGACGTAAAATTCAAGGCATTCTTCGGCAGCGGAGTTATCCATTTGGATCATCCAATAACCGGTTGAAACATCACGTTTTTGTATAATACGGCCAAAATTGACTTCGCCAAAAGACCGGGGATTAACCCACACTTCGACGGTAAAGCTGTACATATCATCCAGAATCGCATTTGATCCACAGTTTACAAGATCATCCACACCGTCAAAATCCAGGGCATTTCCGGGATCCTGCGATTTAAGGTTTATTGTTGCCGAAAAGAAAATAATCAGCGCAAAAAGAAGTCTGCCGGTTTTCATAGTTGTAGTATTTTAATAATTTAAAAATACAGATTTTTTTTAATTAGACATTGAATTATCTCAATTAGTTGCCTTTTATGGTGAAAATTAATTTAACAAATATGTTATTACTGCTATAACTATGGCCTAAAGGCCATGGTTATAGGGAGACGCAAAATTTTGCGTCTCTACGTTATTCACAAATCATTGTTTATTAATTGACTTGCAAAATCCGTGTAATCACGTTTCTAACACTTAATTTTGTTTTATGAATTATCTGGATATTATTATTTTGATTCCGCTTATTTGGTGGACATACCGGGGATTTACCCGCGGACTGATCATTGAGGCCGCATCGGTTGCAGCCTTGCTTTTGGGAATACTTATTGCCAATGAGTTTTCCTATTTTGTTGCCGGCATTCTCGAGGATAATTTTGATGCGGATAAGGAAACGGTCCATTTGATTTCGTTCATCATTACATTTACCGGAGTGGTTATCGGAGTGCATTTTGTTGCACGGCTGATTGACCAGGTGGTTAAAAAAGTTGCTCTTGGTTTTCTTAATAAATTGCTTGGGGCTGTTTTTGGATTTGTGAAGGTGGCTTTCATTCTCAGTGTTTTACTGGTGGTTTTCAATCACATTGACAGCAAAGAAAAATACATTTCTAAGGAAACAAAGAAGAATTCTCTGCTGTATGAACAAACCTACAAGGTATCGCTGATGGTTTTTCCTTCGCTTGAAAAAGATGTGAAAAACTCAAAGGAAATTAACACTGCAAAGGAAAAGCTGGAAGAATACGACAAAAAGAACACTGAAAAAAAAGATACTTTAAACTAATATGACCATCCACGGCAATTTAAAAAAAATGAAAACCGAATATGCTGATCCTGTCAGGTACTATATCCAGACCGGAGAAGCGGAGGTTTGCATGAATGAATTGCTTGGTCATGAGATATCTCTGGAATTTCTGAACAGGATCAACTGCATTCATTGTGGAAAAGTGACCAAAACATCATTTGGCCAGGGCTTTTGTTATCCCTGCTTCCAGACTGCTCCCGAAGCCGATCCTGCAATTGTCAGTCCGGAACTCGACATGGCACACCTCGGAATTTCACGAGATATGGAATGGGCTAAGGAAAACAGTCTGGTTGACCATTTTGTATATCTGGCATTGTCGGGTGGACTAAAAGTTGGTGTGACGAGGCATACCCAGGTTCCAACGCGGTGGATTGACCAGGGAGCAAGCGAGGCAATAATAATAGCACGCACTCCTTACCGCAATCTGGCCGGACAAATTGAGGTAGCGCTGAAAAAACATTTTGCCGACAAAACAAACTGGAGAAAGATGCTCACGGGAAACACTGAAGGATTTTCATTTCTTGCTGATGACAAAAGTAGGGCACTGGCGCTGCTTCCCGAAGAACTTAAACAATATTCGGTAAACGGCAGCGAGGTAAGTAAAATCAATTATCCTGTAAGGTTCTATCCGGTAAAAGTAAATTCCGTTTCATTTGAAAAAACAAATCTGATAAAGGGAAAACTTAACGGAATCAAAGGGCAGTATCTGATTTTTGAAAACGGCGATGTTTTTAATGTCAGAAAGCATTCAGGTTATTTTGCAGAGATGAAATTTTGACCTAATTTTGAATCGTATTTTATATTGAAAAAATACACAAATACAGACAGTTGTTTATGATGACAAAACCCTTGTTGATGCTGCTGCTGATTATTCCGGCAGTACTTTTTGCCACAGTGGGAGAACCTTGTCTCATAAGCAATCTCTACTACAGCAAAAAAGCCAATCTGGTTTATTACGAGCGTGATTGTGGTTATTCGACTGAATTTTACAAGCTTGATTTACTTACAGGTGAAAATATTAAGGAAAGCTCATTTTCTGAAGGTGAGTATGAAGCCCTGCAGGCATATCGCAGTGCCAAGTTTGCAGGATTGAAAAAGCTGAAAGAAACTGACATCAAAGTGTTGCGGTTTTCAGTCGAAGCCCGGTCAGCAGGTTTGCGTGGCATATACGAAAAAGATGGAACCATGACAGAAGACATGGATGACATTTTCCCGGGAAATATCCGGCTCATGCATTCATGGAACATTTACGTGTCGGTGAGCGATCACAACGTGGATACTTTCACCATGCAAGGATGTTATTACATCAACCACATGCTGTTCAGGGGTTATACCATTCCCGGAAAAGCCGCTGTTATCATGATTTCATCAGCCGATCAATATTGCTATGAGGGAGGATATTACTATGAAACTGCCCATCTGATAAAGCATTCATCGCTGATTGACGCGCCCGAAATCGAAAACCCCGCAGGAATAAAAGAGAGCTATGGCGATTATTCTCAAAAATTTCCTTCATACCGGATAAAATGCTTTATTGACCAGAGTGAAGTGGCATCGCAGTTAAATGCAGCCGGACAACAAGCTATTAAAGAAGAAAAATACCTGCTTGCCGACAATTATTTTGCCGGTGCTTGTGACTTATATGAGGCAGGAACAGGCAATATGTACGAAAAAGCCATGTACAACAGGGCAAAGGCACTTTCTCTTTGTGAAAAGCCCGAGGAATCAGTCGAAATCATGGAAAAGCTTGTTTCTGTTCCCGGAAACAAAGACAAATACCTTGTAAGGTTTATTTCGGACAAGGATTTTGAGAAAACAAAAAAGACCTCCGTTTTCAAGATTTTCCTGCGGTCGAACCTGTAAAAAGGAAAATGCTTCGTACAGTTTTATCCAAGCCAATTTTTAACACCACAGGGTGAAACATTGTGAAACTCTGTGAATTAAAACAGCTTTTTACGCATAGGGTTGCATTTCATTTCACCCTACGCGGATACAATTCCAGGGCTTTGCCCTTGCTGTGTCTAAATTTAGGTCTGAAAGACCGGTTTGTAATACCACAGGGTGAAACATTGTGAAACCCTGTGAATTAAAACAGCTTTTTACGCATAGGGTTGCATTTCATTTCACCCTACGCGGATACAATTCCAGGGCTTTGCCCTTGCTGCATCTAAATTTAGGTCTGAAAGACCGGTTTGTAATCCCTGTGAAAAAATTTGAATAAATTACTAACTTTACAAAATGAATAACAATAAGGAAAAAATGAAAAATGTTCTGTGTGCAATTTTGTTGACTTTTTTAGTCTTTGGCACAGTCAATGCAATAGGTCAAAATACTAATGAAATGGGAAAAATAGACAAAACAACTGTAAAGGAACTGAATCTGGAAAAATTTCTGGGAACATGGTATGAAATTGCACGTTTTCAGCATTCCTTTGAAAAAGATCTGGTCGGAGTAACCGCCACTTATTCACTGAAAAAAAACGGCCGGATTGAGGTTCTCAATCAGGGATATCAGTATAAACTTGATGGTGTACACAAAAAAGCAACAGGAAAGGCCAAACAGCCCGATCCGGTTAATAAGCCCGGACAGTTGAAAGTATCTTTTTTCCTGTTTTTTTATGCAGAGTACAACATTTTGGAACTTGACAGTGAAAATTATCAGTGGGCATTAATCGGCAGCAACACACCGGGATACCTGTGGATTTTATGCCGTAAGCCGGTAATGGATGAGGAATTGTATAAACAGCTTGTTGAAAAGGCCCGCCAAAGGGGATATAATGTGGAAAATCTTGTTAAGGTTGAACAGAAACACCAACTATAACCGGCGGATTGACAGTAGAGAAAAAATATATAACTTAGCCGGCAAAATAAAAAAGTACAATGAACATTCTTTTAATCGGTTCAGGTGGAAGGGAACATGCCATTGCCTGGAAAATTAAGCAATCTGAAAAAAACGTAAATTTATTTGTCGCACCGGGTAATGCCGGAACAGCAGCCATTGCCAAAAATATTGCTCTTAACCCGGCAGATTTCCAACAGATAAAAGCCTTTGTTCTTCAAAACGAAATTAACCATGTGGTTGTTGGTCCGGAAGCTCCGCTTGTTGATGGAATACATGATTTTTTCCTCGCTGATGAATCATTGAAAAAAATTCCGGTCTTTGGTCCGGATAAATCAGGTGCCCGGCTCGAAGGCTCCAAGGACTTTGCCAAGGAGTTTATGAAAAAATATTCCATTCCCACAGCCCGTTATTTCACCGTAAATAGTCAAAACATTGCTGCAGGCCGTGATTTTATTAATTCACTCAACCCTCCTTATGTGCTAAAGGCTGACGGGCTTGCTGCCGGAAAGGGTGTGCTGATCATCAAAGATAAAAATGAAGCTCTGTCGGAACTGGATGAAATGATCACCGGCAAATTCGGGAAAGCCAGCGAAAAAGTGGTGATCGAGGAATTTCTTTCGGGAATTGAGCTTTCGGTTTTTGCCGTTACGGACGGAAAAACCTACAAAATACTCCCCGAGGCTAAAGATTACAAACGAATTGGTGAAAAGGATTCCGGTCCAAACACCGGAGGAATGGGTGCTGTATCGCCGGTAAAATTTGCCGATAAAGCTTTTATGGATAAAATTGAGCAAAGGGTTATTATTCCTACCGTTAAAGGATTGCAGACCGAAGGAATTAAATACAAAGGGGTGATATTTTTCGGATTGATCAATGTGGAAGGAAATCCTTTTGTAATTGAGTATAATGCGCGGTTTGGAGATCCCGAAACCGAAGTGGTGATGCCCCGGCTGAAAACCGATTTGGTGGAAATCCTTGATGCTGTTGCCAGGGAAGAACTGGAAAAAATAAATATCGAATTCATTCCCGGATTTGCCACCACTGTAATGGCTGTTTCGGGGGGGTATCCCGATGCGTACAAAAAGGGTTTGGAAATGACCAATCTTGAAAAAGTAAACGACAGTCTGCTTTTCCATGCCGGCACCAAAGAATCAGGCGGGAAAATTCTCACCGATGGAGGAAGGGTAATAGCGGTAACATCTTTTGGGCAAACCATGAATGAAGCGCTTGAAAAGTCGATGAAGAACGCAGAAATTATTACCTTTGAAGGAAAATATTTCAGAAGAGACATTGGATTTGATCTCAAATAATAGCCAATTATGGTCCTGAGTTTTGTTAAAAAAAACCACCCTTTGATTCTTTTTACTGCCCCCATACTGGCAGTAATACCCTTTTTAATTACCATAAACTACGACCATATTTTTTCGGGCCAATTGACTACCAATGTTTTTTTATGGTTTGCCGGTTTGTTCGATTCAATTGCATATGCCTGGATTATTGTTCCATATGGATTGATCATTGCTGTGTTTTTTCTGCTGGTGAAAATGAATTCCCGATATATTTTCATCGAATCGCGCACTTTCCTTGATGGAATAGTTTTTCTTTTTCTGGCATTGAGTCTTTTCCCGTTGAGGGTTTTAAATCCTGCACACATTTCAGGTATTTTTTTAATGCTGACTTTCTTTTCACTTTTCAGACTCGAAAAGGAGACCAATATAAGGGTGGCTTTTGATACCGGGTTTATACTTTCGGCTGGGAGTTTGTTTCACTGGCAACTGATTTATTATCTGATACCCGTATGGATTGCCTTTTCGGTTATTAAAACCATGTCGTTCAGGGAATATCTCGTTTCATTAGCCGGAATTATTGTTCCGTATATGTTTTATTTTTTCTGGTTCTTTTGGAATGATGATATTCAGGGTTTTGTAATATTGATGAAACAGCAGAATATCTTTGATTTTTCCATACCGGTATTAAATTTACGCGAAACCATATATTTTTCTTCACTGGTTCTGTTTTTTCTCATTTGTCTGCTTGCCTCCATGAGCAGCATGAAAGCAAAAAAAATAATCAGAAGAAAGTATTTTACCATTTTCTTTATCCTGGTTTTTTATTCTTTCATTTTATGCATGGTAAGAAATTTTGATACTTCGTTTATTATTATTTCTCTTCCCTGGCTGTCTGTTCTGTTGGCAAACTTTTTTATTTTATCAAAATCACGATTCTTTACCGAATTGGTATTTACAATAATGGCTGGGGTTTCGCTGTATAACATTTTTACCTGGTAACTTTCAGTTTTTCTAATGATTGTTTTTAAGTGTAATGGCGTTGACTCTTTGGATAACCCAGGCTTTGAGGTAGTTATTATTGAGTCGTGCAAACAAATCTTTTTTGAAATTTATACGTATAAATGACTTTAAAATTTTAGTAGTGAAAAATAAGGTATTTCTATTTGGGTTTTTGTTGTTGTCTGTTTTTGCCTTTTCTCAGGCAAAATCTGGCGGTGAAAAAACTGCAAAGGAATATTTTATTTCAGGAAATGAATTAAGGAAATCAGGAAATCAGGAACAAGCCAGGGAAAATTATTTAAAGGCCGAAGAAATATATAAAAACAAAAAGGATATCAGCGGGTTGTGCAATGTATATTCAGCACTTGGAAACAGCTATTATTCGACCGGAGATTATGAAAAGGCAATACGTTATTTCGATCTGCACTATAAAAACGCTTTGATAAATAACAGTTCAGAGGATAAATATCTTGCACAGATCAATCTTGGGGCGGTTTTCTATGATCTCAGCGAATATGAAAAAGCGATGGGCTATTTTGTAAATGCTGCTGAGATATGTGAGAATAAAAAAGATAAAAACTTGTCGTTTGCCTATACCAGTATTGGTAATGTATGCTATGCCATGAAAAAGTACGATGAGGCAATAGTATATTATAAAAAATCCATTGATATAGACCAGAAAATCAACAATACTGCGGGATTGGCAAAATCTTTGAATAACATGGGCAGTGTTTATCAAAGTTTTGAATGGCCCGACGTAGCCCTGAAATATTTCCGTCTTTCACTTGAAAACGAGAAAAAAATAAAAAATGAAGAGGGGATTGCCGAGTCTTGCAATAATATCGCCGGAATACTTATGCATCAGGAAAAGTATGATGAGGCAGCCGAAATGCTTGATCAAGCCGAAGAAATAAACCTGAAACTGAAAGACAGTCTGAGCCTTGCATGGACCTACCTGAAAAAGGGAGAGCTAAACAAATTGCTTGTGAATGAAGACCAGGCGCAGGCGTATTTTGAAAAATCATTGGAAATCTGCAAAAATAAAAGCCTTTTAAGCCTTAAACAAGAAAACTATTTTCAGTTAGCCTCTTCGGCCGAGTTAAAGGGCGAATTCAGGGATGCTTATAAGTATTACAAAATGGCACTGGAAATAGGCGACAGCATTTTTGACCAAAATACCGAACTTCAGATCACAACGTTACAGGTAAAATATGAAACAGATAAAAAAATCAAGGAAATCGAACTCCTGAACAGCCGCAAGGAAATTGATGACCTGAAACTCAGTCAGCTCAAGGAAAAAAACCTGAAAACAAACATGATTCTTACATCTGTATCAATAGTTCTCGGTATTATTTTCCTTCTTGCCATGTTGCTGTATTATCAATTCAGAACCAAACAGAAATTAAACAAAAAACTACTTTCCATAAAGGCAGAAATAATTCAGCAGAAAGAGGAAATAGAAGCCCAGCGTGATGAAATTGAAGCCCAGCGAAATAATATAGAACTTCAGAAAAACATTGCCACCGAGCAAAAGGAAAAAATTGAAGCCCAGAAACAATATATTACATCCGGGATTGAATATGCTGCAAGAATTCAAAATGCCATGATGCCTCCGGTCGAAATTCTTAAAAAGTATTTTCCCGACAGCTTTATTTTTTATCACCCTAAGGACATTGTGAGCGGAGATTTTTTCTGGTTTCATAACGACAACAGAACTATGGTTGTTGCTGCGGCCGATTGCACCGGACATGGGGTGCCCGGGGGGAGTATGAGCATGCTCGGACTAACATATTTATCGGATGTGGTTTCGGGTGAAAATGAGAAATCACCCGATTTGATTCTCAATAAATTGAGAGCAAAAGTGATTGAAATTCTTAAACAGAAATCCGCTGCCGAATCAGGGTTGTCGGTTAAGGATGGTATGGATATGTCTGTTGTCAGTATTGACCTGGATTCAAAAATCCTTCTTTATGCCGGGGCCAATAATCCGGTATGGATCATCAGGGCAAAAACCGGAGAGCTGATCGAACTGAACCCGGATAAATGTCCGGTTGGAATTCATTACCTCGATGAATACAAACCCTTTAATCTTGCTAAAATCCAGTGTGAACAGGACGATTGCATCTTTCTTTTTTCAGATGGGCTGGCCGATCAGTTTGGCGGACCAAAGGGAAAAAAATTCAAGTACCAATCCTTTAAAAATGTACTGATCGAAAACCATACAAAGTCAATGCTTCAGCAAAAACAGAAGCTTGAAGAAGCTATTAATGGTTGGATGAATTTCCCCGACCATAGCGGCAACCCCCATCAACAGATAGATGATATCCTTGTAATCGGAATTAAAATTACATGAGAATAGTTGTTTTCACATATTGCCTTTTGTTTTCTTTCGGATTGTTTTCGCAAACCGAACGTGCCGACAGTATTCAAAACCTGCTAGGCCATTCGCAAGGAAAAGAAAAAGTAAATATTTATCTGAAATTGGCCGAGGAGTATGCAAATATTAACTTTGAAAAAGCACTCGATTATGCTCAAAAAGGCTTGTCTCTTGCCCGTAAATTTAAAGACAGCCGCCTGATTAAAGAAGCACTGAATAGCTGTTCCTACTGCTGTTATAATCTCGGAGAATATGAAAAGGGATTAGATTACTCGGAGGAATCTGAAAAATTGCTTAAAAAACACCCTGAACCCGACCAGCAGATCACGGTGAACAACAACTTCGGATTAATTTTTACCGAGTTGGGAAAATATGAACTGGCGCTTTTCAGGTATAAACAGAATATCATTATTGCCAATAACATAAACTCTTCAGAAGACCTGTCCGTTTCTTACAGCAATATTGGCATTGTATATGAATATCTTGGTGAGCCTGATACTGCTTTGGTTTATTATTTTAAGGCACTTGAGATTGATAAAAAATCAAAAGACATCAGAGGACAGGCATTTTGCTACAACAGCATCGGAATTATTTATGAGTTTAAGGGAAACTATGATGATGCCATGCGTTATTACGAAAAGTCAATCCAGCTTTTTACCCAGTGTAATTATAAAATCGGGATTGAGTCGGTGCTTCACAATTGCGGAATAATTTTTACTGTGCGGGGCGACTACAAAAGGGCAATTGAATATTATAACAGGTCACTCGCCATTGCCGAAGAGTTGGGAAGCAAAGAAGGCATTGCTGCAACACTGGTGAATATTGGCGAGGTGTACAGTTTCTGGCGTAAATTTGATGAAGCTCTTGCATACTACAAAAAATCACTGGCACTTAACCATGAAATGGGCAGAACCGATGCCGAAGCACTTATTATCATGAATATTGGTTCGATTTTCGATCGAAGAGGGTTTTCCGATTCGGCTTTTTACTATATGGAAAAAGCAAGGGAAATGTACGAGAAAATAAATAGCTTTGAGGGTAGGGCAGGGGTCTATCACAACCTTGGAACTTTGTATCTTAACAGAAAAGAGTATGATAAAGCGAAAACATATCTCCATAAATCTGAAGAAGTTCTTATAAAAACTGGTGAAAGAAGAGGATTGGGAATATTGTTTATCTCACTTTCAGAGGTGTATGCCAGTACCGGAGATTATAAAAAAGCCTTGGAATATGTTGATAAAAGTGCTGAAATTTCCGATAGAATTGAGAACAGAAAAGGACAGAAAAATGTCACACTGGCTTATTCTTTCATTTATTTTAAAATGGAAGAATACGAAAAGGCATTTGGCTATCTGGTGGATTATGGTCATTGGAAAGATTCGGTTTTTAATGCAGAATCCACAAAGCAGTTTAGCGAACTCCGGGCAATTTATGAATCAGAAAAGCGCGACAAGGAAATCACCCTGCTCAATAATAATATCGAATTGCAAAATCTGTCGATAAACAATGAAAAATCCATTGAAAACCGTTACCGGATTATTTTAGCCTTTATCCTTGGCGGACTGTTGGTTTTTAGTGCCTTTGCAGTGTTTATCATCAGGTTGAACAGACAAAAGAGAATTCTCAATAAAGCATTGGCTATCCAAAATGAAGAACTAATGCAGCAAAAAGAAGAAATTGTTTCCCAACGCGATGAAATTGAAGCCCAGCGTGATCTTATGACTGAACAACGTGATATTGCCAATGAACAGAAAGACCTTATTGAACACCAAAATATCGAAATAACCGACAGCATCAGATACACACGCGGCATACAAAATGCTTTGCTGGGTTCTGAAAACGACATGATCAGTTATTTTGAGGATGCCTTTATTATCAACCTTCCGAAGGAAATTGTGTCGGGCGATTTTTATCTGTTTTCTTCCAATGAAAGAAACTCTGTTCTGGCTCTTGGTGATGCAACCGGACATGGAGTGCCTGCTGCATTTCTTTGTATGCTGGGCACGGCGCTGCTCAATGATATTATCAAACAGTTCGATATGCCCGATAAAATTCTCAACGAATTCCGACGTAAATTTATCGAAGCCCTTGAACGCAAGGAAGGCAATACCGAACAACGCGACGGCATTGATCTGGCGCTGGTAATGATTAACCATGAAACACGTGAGATTTATTATTCCGGAGCCAAACGACCGGTGATTATTACTCGAAAAAATGGCGAAACGCTGGTGCTGAATCCCGATAAAATGCCCATTGGCATGCATCGTCTGGTCGACCAGCCCTTTACCATGAAAACCGAAAAAATACTTCCGGGTGATACACTGTACCTGTTTTCCGATGGTATGACCGATCAGTTTGATTCGGAAAATAAAACCAAAATGGGCCTTGAGCGGTTTAAATCAGCAATTGAACACTATTCTGATATTCCTCTGTCTGACCAAAAATCAGGCCTGATAAAGTTTTACAATGAATGGAAAGGCGATTACAAACAAATTGATGATGTTTTGGTAGCAGGGGTTAAATTGAATTTTTGAAATGGAGTAAAAAACTTATTTTTGCATAAAAAAAAGCTATGGAAGAATCACTGGGTTTGCTAAGCAGTCTGATACAACTGATTAAATCTGATGGACAGATTAAAGAAAAGGAATATGTTTTTTTAACCGAAATGGCACGGATGCTGAATGTTTCGAAAGAAAAACTTGATGAGCTTTTTAATCAGGAAGTCCCCTTTATCCCTCCAAAACATGAATTTGACAGGATCATTCATTTTCACAGGTTGGTGTTAATGATGAATTTTGATCTCGATACAAATAAAAACGAGCTTGATTTCATCAATCAGCTTGGATTGAAAATGGGTTTAAATACCCTGGCCATTTCAAAAGTATTGATTGAGATGAACAACTACCCAAACAAGGTGGTTCCGCCTGAAAGGCTGATTGAGATATTCAGGGAGAATTATAATTAAAATTAACCACACCCCCCCGAAGCACTCTTCTTCTGCTTTTTCACCGGAGGATTGTTTGTGGCAGGTGCAGCAGACTGTGATTGTGAAGTAGTAGCCGTAACCTCAACTTTTGGAACTATTGTTTCGCTGCCGGTTATTACCGGAAAATCTCCTGAAGCTTCTGCTGAATATACCGGCCAGCCATTGTTTTTTGCGGTATTGTAAATCAATCCGTTTATTCCGTAGGCAATGGCATAGGCATCATAACCCAATAATCTTAAATAGGCCGTTACAAAGGCTGCCTTTGTACCTGTCTCACAGTAAACAACTATTTTTTTATCAGTGGGAAGGGTTTTTAATGAAGCAGTGCTCAAAAGTGACTCCCGGTTTTTGTACAACACAGCTCCTTTTAGATGCCCTGAATTGTACTTGTTTGTATCGGAATAGTTTATTATAAATAAGTTGCCCGAGTCTGTCAAAACATTTTCTGCCTTGACACGGAATGATCCCTGCTCTTCAGCGAACAAGGCTTCTATTCTTTTCTGAAGTATTTTTTCAGGTGATTTTGCACCGGTTTTTAACACAGGATAACTCCCTGCTGCAGGTTGACTTACTGCAACGGTGTCAAAATTTTTCTCATATGCCGAGGAGGTGTTTTCAGACCAGTAACCCGAAAACTGTTTGTTCCACGAAGCCATGCCCCATTTGAGTGCAAATACGTTTCCATAACCTGCCAGTCTGAGCAGCGCAGTAGCATAAGAAGCTGTTTGGCCATCCTTGCAAATCATAATAATTTTGTCGTAAAGCGAAGGGTTGATGCTGTCTCTGAAATGATTCAGCAGTTCCGCAAACTTGATGTTGTATGCTGCGCTGACATGACCTTTTTCGAAATCTTCGGCCGGACGCATATCAATAAAATAATATGCGGGGTTGGCCAGATTGGCAAAAACCTCATCTGCCTGAACAAGATTGGGTGTTTCTGCATCATTGATATAATTGCCGTGCTTTTCAAGAAAGCCCAGGAGCATTTCCTGTTCAGATAATTTATCCGCCGGTTTGATAACGGTGAGTTCCTTTTTTTCAGGGGCTTTTCCGCAACCTGCAAAGATCAAAATAACTATGGGAAGTGAAAATATCAGTCGTTTCATTTCGTAAGATTTTTATTTTATCCGCAACTGCCTTTTACAGCAGGTTTCTTATTGTTGTTTACAGGTAACTGTGGGGTGTTGGCTGGCGCCTGTTCGGCTTTTCCATCTGTTCCTGGTGTACTCATCAAAGCCCGGTAATTGTAATGAGGTGTTTCGTCGTTCGAGGCACCTGATCGCGGGTTGTAAGTTTCGAGCATGTCGCTTTTCCAGAAATTCATTCCGCCTTCAAGAACATAAATATTGGTACATCCAAGCTGATGAAGCAGCATCATGGCTTCGGCCGAATAGATATCCAAATCGCAGTAAAGAACTTTTTTAATGGTAGTGTCCAGGAAAAACCCATACCATTCTTTATCAAGGATTTTTTGAAAAGGAATGTTAACGGCATTATCAATGTGGCTTGCCAGAAAATTCTGAGGATTTCTGATGTCAACAAGAACAAATTCTTCCTCAGCGGCAGTGAGCATTCCGGCCAGCTGCTCAGGTTTGACCAGATATTCTCCTTTGCTCACGGTTTTAATCAGATCGGCATCATTTTTTTTCAGTTCGAACTCATTGCCTTCATCGGTTTGTTGTTTCAATACCAAAGCAATGATGATTAATGATGCAAGTGCCAGAATATAAAACGGAATGTTTTTCATTTTTCTGTGTTTAACTTGGTTTTGTCTTTTTTGTTTTTTCCTGTTGTGAAGTCTGAAATCGTCTTATATAATTTTTTGCCTGTAAATACAAAGGCATCAATAAAGATTCAGCCACCCGTAGTGGGGCAGAAGCTGAAGTTTGGTTTGGGTTTTTCGTCCATATTAAAAATCTGTAAAATGCATTTAAATTATTATCCGCAACCGCCCCCGACGGTTTTCTTTTTGCCGCTGTTGATGGGGGCAACCGGACCGGCAGAGTTTGTTTTTGCTTCAACTTTTGCTCCGGTAAAAAACTGTTTTGCCCCAAGGCGTTTCCTATATATGGCCATGGCAGTGCGGTCTTGTGTCGATTTTGGGGGCGTTGGGTTGATGATCAGATGAAACCATTCATTCAATCCGCCTTTTAAAATATAGTTGTTTTTATATCCGATGCTACGGCAGAGCATCCATGACTCGGAAGCTTTTTGTGTTCCGTTGGAAAAGAAAATCACTTTTTTGATTTTCTGGTTCAGGAACCCCGACCATGTTTCGCTGGTGACGCTGTCAACCGGAATATTATAGGCACCGGGAAGGGTAAACTCGGCATATTCCTTTGGAGTTCTTACATCAACGATAAAAACCGAAGAGTCTTTATTAATGAGATAAGACGAAAGGTCATCAACCGAAATCATGTTCGATTCGGTTTTCATTTCCTGAAGTATTTCACGGGCATCCGGAGCATAAGGGTTGTTTGTTTTTGCCGGGATGATGGCCAGCAATGCTCCAAAAACCAGGATAACAGCCGAAAGAATAATTCTCGCTTTTGCTTTCATAAGTTGAAAATATCAGGTTAAATTTCTTTAGTAATATCGGGACGGGCAAATTTCTTTTCGAGCCATTCGCCTCCCCAAAACATAACAATTGCCATACAAATAAGTACCAGGGCAAAAATTCCATCCGACAGACCAAGGGCATCAGAAACTTTCAGTTCGTTGTCGACAAACCACATGGAACCTTCTTCGGGGTTCATAATAGGCGCGAAAACGGGATAAAAGAATCCGAATACAAAAACACCCAGAAGGATGCCGAAAATAAAAAATATCGCATCCACCTTTCCGATGGCAGCAGCGCAGACACTTGTTCCCGGGCAATATCCCCCGGTTATAAAACCCACGCCCATGATTACCCCGCCGATCAAAGCGGCATAAACTGCTGCATCGTGAATGTAAACCATGGACAAATCAATCATTTCAAAATAATTAAGGAAGAAAATGTTGATCATGGCCACAATGGCAGCGGTAAAAAATACTTTTAAGACGGTTGTGTCATAACCGTAAAACATTCCTGCCAACCGGCGGCTTGATGAAAAACCTGCCTGTTCCAGAACGAATCCGAATCCCAGTCCTATTGCAAAGGCAATCAGAAATCCCATTTCTGTTGATATGCCTGCTATTGGTATTATTGGTCCCATAGTTATATGTGTTTTTCGTCATTGCGAGTAGAACGAAGCAATCTCCTAATTGAATATATATTTTTTATTTAGGAGACTGCTTCGTGCCTCGCAGTGACGTCTTAATTATTTTTTGTATTTATTTTTATTATTCATCTGCTAATTAACTAATTTACTAATCTGCTTCCCGATAGCTATCGGGACTACTAATTAATTACACCCAGTTCTTCTTAAAGATAAACGAGAACATAAAGGCGGTTCCGAAGATTGCCATCATGGCTATGAATCCCGAAAGTGCCAGACTTGCCATTCCGCTCAGAGCAGCACCGCTGGTACATCCTTTGGCAATCTGGGCGCCGAAACCGAAAAGCATTCCGCCAATAATTGCGAAAATAATCCGTCGACGGCGTGTGATTTTTGGTGAACGCTCCACTTTCCAGGTTAGTCTTCCTGATACGGCTCCGGAAATAAATCCTCCCAGCAAAACGCCTAGCACCTCAAAAACCAGCCATGATCGCATGGGACTTTCTTTCTGGTGGGAATATTTTCCATAAAAATCACTGTTCTTTGCATAGTCGGGAGCCACCGTGAGAACAGTGGAAGCAACGACCGATTTAGCGGCACCGCTGGCACCCAATCCTTGTCCTGCAAGGAAAAATGAGGCAGTCAGAACCAATCCGAGTAACACCCCTGCAATGTAGGGGTTCATGTACTTCCATTTTTTTTGTTTTTCCATAATTATTTTTTTTGATGCACTCGGTTTTTAATATAAATAACGGGAGGCCTGTCCGGCTTCCAATAAAATAATTCTCAACATTACCCCGCCGAATATAATCAGTCCGGCCGGCAGATAAACCGGAATATGATACCCCCGGTATTCCAGAAATTCAAGCAGCAGAGGCAATAGCAAGCCCATAAACACCACGGTAATCCAGAAAATAAGGGTGTAATCGCCCCCGAGGAACATGTTTGCTGTTTCGATCTGAACCTGTGTTCCGGCAAGGAATCCCATAAACATATGGACAATCAGGAACAGCTCAATAATAATCAATATCAGATCGATGCGACTGAGTAATTTCCTTTCTACCTCATTTTTTGAAAGCCACATCACGGTAGCTGCTCCGGTAGACAACCCTGATACCAGAAACAACATACCCAAAACCGAAGTGTTCCAGAGCGGACGGGCGTTGAATGCTGAAAGCAAAATACCTGTATAAACCCCAAGAACAATGGCCATGATCAGCATCACCCAAGCTATTATTTTCCTTTGTGTGCCAATCCAGGAATAAAAATCACGAACATTTTTCCATTTGAACATCAGCTTTTCAACCCATTTGAAGCGCTTGTAAACCTTGGGATAATTTAGTTTCCAGTGGTCAAAAAGCTCCTGTGAATAGCTTAAAATCCACATGATGGATAAGGGCGTGATGATCATTAAAACCCACGCACCCCATGACATGGGAGATTCAAATTTTATGGTAGTGTATAATTTCCAGAAATAAAGCTTGTGGGTAAGGTCGAGGAATAATGCGAAAAGACCTAATGCCAAGGCAATCGGAACGATAAACGGGGCAATTTTTACAGCGGTACGATATTTAGAATCGTTTCCCTGCAGATAAAATAATGCTGCAAAAAAGAGAATTCCGGCAGCCAAACCGCCGAGAAACAGGTAAGTGGGAATTTCCCAGTGCCAGGCTTGCAGCACGGGATCGATGTTTTCATTCATCCTTCCGCTTACGATTACTTCTTCTTTCATTTGAAAATATTTTTATATTACCGGTAATTATATTAAAAAATACACTTGTGGATTGGTTCCTGCTTCAGGAATCAGTGTTTTGTGTTTTCTCCTGGCAAGGATTAAGGAAACCTCTGAATTGGGATTGTCAAGATCGCCAAAATACATGCATTTTGTTGGACAAACATCCACACAGGCGGGTTTTTGTCCTTTGGTAACAAGCTGAATGCAGAAAGTGCACTTGTCAACATACCCTTCGGGATGTGTGTAACGGGCGTCGTACGGACAGGACTGGATACATGCCGAACAGCCGATGCAGTCCTGCTTGGTGACAGTTACAATTCCGCCTTCCTCATAATGTGACGCGCCGGTTGGACAGCATCTTACGCAAGGTGAATTTTCACAATGGTTGCAACGCTCCGAACGGTTTTCAAGAACCAATTGCGGGTAAGAACCATCAGTACTTTCAACAACCCAGTCGCGGCAAAAACCGATGGGCACATTGTTTTCTGTCTGGCAAGCCACTACACAATCACTGCAGCCGACACATTTTTTGGTGTCTATTGCCATTGCATATCTCATAATCAGGCCTCCTCAAAATTGGTGATAAATGTTACAAAATTCCCACGCATTCCGGTTCCTCCCATGATGGGATCGACCATTACATTGGTGATCAGTTGAGAGTCGCTGGCACCGCGGCCGTGTGCTCTTGAAAGCCGGGTGTTTGAATGGCCGAATCCATGGACCATGTAAACCGAGTCGTGGCGTATCCTTTCGGTTACCCTCACTTTTACGGCAAAATCAGAAATGATTCCGTCCTGATTCTGCAATTTCACATACTGATCGTTTTCCAGTCCCCACGATGCAGCCACTTTAGGATTTACCCAAACAGTATTTTCGTCCATCAGATCGGTAAGATTCGGATTGTTCGAAGTTCGGGTAAAAGTATGCATGGGAGCCCTTCCGTAATTCAGGCGGTAAAAACCTGCGGGTGGTTCGGGGTGCGGAGTATAAACCGGCATGGGGTCAAAACCGTTGTTTGCCAGTTCGGTAGAGTATAATTCGATTTTTCCGGTATTGGTATTGAATGTCACTTCATCGGAATCACGCATGTAAAGATCGTCGTATTCGCGTTTAAATTTTTTCACTCCGATTTTCTGCATTTCTTCCAGAGAAGAACCAACCTGGTTGAGTTGCCAGTCAAGGAGATCTTCAATTTTTTCGTGTGGGAAAAAATCGCCAAGACCAAGTCTGATAGCCAGTTCGCGGGCCATCCAATAGGCGGGTTTTGAATCTCCAGCAGGTTCAGCCGCAGGCATTCTGAGTGCAAGAGTTCCTTCGCGTTGGGTTGCTTCCCTGATCTCATCATATCTTTCGATGTAGGTACATTCGGGCAGCACAACATCCGCATATCCGGTAATTTCCATGGGCATGGTGTCAATCACCACCAATAGATCCAATTCTTCGATTGCTTTAAGAGTATTTGCCCTGTTTGGAAGGGTTTCGATTAAATTTGTTCCGTTAACAATCCAGGTTCTGAAGGAGCAATCGCGGTCGGGAGCCGGAATGGTGGCATCGCATAAACCGTTTGCAAGAACAGAATCGGCAAGTGGGAATTTTCCGGGGAAAGCATCCCTCCAGCTCTTTCCGGGTTTTGGATAAGGAGGAGCAGGATATTTTGGCAGATGTTTAATTTCAGGATTGAAAAAACCGCCTCTTCTTCCCCATGATCCCAAAAGGGCGTTGAGGATGGCCACAGCCCGCATGCGCTGGGTATCGTCACCATACCAGGTAACATGACGACCGGGGTGAACGATTACCGCAGGTGCTGCAGCAGCCATTTCGTAGGCTGCATCGCGGATAAGCTGAGGTTCAAGGGTGGTGATTCCATAAGCCCATTCGGGTGTGAAATCCTTAACATGCTGTTTCAGTTCTTCGAACCCATGGCACCTTTTGGCAACATAGTCCTTGTCGTATAGTTCTTCCATGATGATTACATGAATCCATGAAAGTAAAAGAGCAATGTCGGTGGCAGGCTTAATGGGAAGCCAGTATTTTGATTTGCTTGCAGCAATTGAAAAACGGGGGTCAACAGTGATGATGGAGGCGCCATGATCAATGGCATCCGACATTTCCTGAACCTGTGAGTTGTGCATGTTTTCGCCCAGATGGGAGCCAATGAGTACAAGGCATTTGGTGTCGCGTATGTCGGTGGGCTCAGGTGAGCCGATGGTTGAGCCGAAAGTAGTAAAAAACGCTACTTCGCGCGGACCACGGCATTGAGCATACGACGGAGCGCCAATATTGTCTGAGCCGAAAGCATTTAGCAGATGACCAAAATATTTTCCGCCAGATCCATGGGTAAACAAAGCCGTACATTCTGGGCCATATTTATCGGCAATTTCCCTCATGCGTTTGGCAATATAATCCAGGGCTTCGTCCCATGAAGCTTCACGGAAAGTGTCTTTTCCCCGGTCGCTGGTCCTGATAAGCGGTTTGGTAAGTCGGTCTTCGTCGTAGTACATACCCACGCCGCCGGTGCCTCTGGGACATAAACGGCCGTTGCAGTTTGGATCATCAACGTTTCCGGTGATTTTTTTTATCCTGCCGTCGGCAGTTTTGTGAATCCATCCGGCACATTTCCAGAAACAAATTTCACAATAGGTCGGTATGCGTTCGGTATCTTCATCCACTTCGTCATTCAGAAACTGGCCGAAAATATCCGATGGTGCCCATTTGTATAATGATGAAGCCAAGGCAATACCACCTAAACCAATGGATGAAATTTTTATGAATTCTCGTCTTTTCATTTGCTTTTCATTGAGTAGTTCCCTGAAAAATCAGCGAAAATATTTTAAATAAAAAGCAAATATCTTAAAAAAAACAAGCCGATGCAAGTATTAATTTGTTTAAATTACAAGTGTAATGACTTAAAAACTAATCGGTTTAATCACGTACTTTTAATCTTACAGACTTTAAATCAGAATGATACAAAACAATATATTTTAATATGAAGATATCTATATATGTTGAAAAACATATAATAAAATATATTTTCAAAAATTTGTATATTTACATCCAACCTAAAACAATGAATATGAAAACATTTTTAATCTTTTTTGCACTATTTATGGCTATTAATGCTGTATCTCAGACCTGCTGGACAAAGTATATAGACAATCCCGTTATGGAAAAAGGTCCTGAACTGTGGGACATTATCGCTATTGGTCAGCCAACAGTGCTTTTTGAGGAAGATACCATTAAAATGTGGTATGTTGGTGTTGGCAGCGACATGAAAGGCAGGATTTGTTTTGCTTATTCAATAAACGGAACAGATTGGTTCAAGCATTTTGAGCCGGTTATTGATGTTGGAGGTTCAGCCGAATGGGATTGCGGATGGCTCGACACACCTGAGATTGTAAGGGACAGTTCGGGTTACAAATTATATTATTATGGCGATACGGCGCAACAGTTTGCAGGAATCAGTTCCTCCATTGGAATGGCATTTTCAGCAGATGGAATCCATTGGATTAAGCATCCCGCGAATCCGGTTTTTACAAAAGGGGAACCCGGAGAGTGGGACTGTACCTGGGTGGAATCGCCTGCACTTGAATACAACGGTATTTCAGGTGAGTATTACATGTGGTATAACGGAGTAGATACTTCAACGTGGAAACTTCAGATTGGTCTTGCTACCTCGACCAATGGAGTTGATTGGGAGCGTTACGCCATGAACCCGGTTGTTGAAAACGGTTTTTGGGGAACTTATGATGACATTTGGATCGGGACACCGGCAGTTATTAAATATGACTCTGAGTATTACATGTGGTATTCTTCCACATCAACTAACAGTTACAATGGAGTTACAGAGCAATTTGACACAATAAATATTTGTTTTGCTTACTCAACAGATGGAATTAATTGGACCAAACATGAAGACAATCCTTTATTCCACACTTTTACCCCGCCCTATGACTCTGTTATTGACAGCGGAGGTCCATGGGCTCCGGATGCAATTTACCATTCTTCCACAGAGCAGTTCATGATGTGGTATGAAACATTTGACGGGTTTTGTTTGGCTGTTGCGCCTGTAGATACTACATCAAATATTATTCAGCAGGAAGGAACACAATCAGAACTGATCATTTTTCCCAATCCGGCAAAAGATTATATTAATGTTTCAATAAAAAACCCTGAAGATAATTCGGTATTGACAATAACCAATAGTTTTGGCCAGGTAATCCGAAAAATTAACATGGATAATAAAAGCACTACCATATTTGATACTGGCAAACTGTCTCCAGGTATTTATTATCTAGGTTTGAAGGGCAATAAAACAGTTATTGTCAGAAAAATTCTGGTTGAGTAATCAAAATAGAATGGTTCTTACTCTTATTCATCTTTTGTTTTATATTCAATTCCGTTAACCCCAATGACATACCCGTTTTTGTTTTTTCCTGTTTTGATGATATTCACTCCGGCACAAGCAGTTAAGCCCTGCCATTTGCAGTTAATTTTTGTGCAATGTTGTAATCCGTTAATTTGAATACCCACACATTCGTCGTGCGACAATTTTGACATATCTACAGTTTTCATTTTCTCACTTTTTTAGTGATTACACTGATGCCCATGTTCGTGGTCGCCATGTTGGTGGCATCCTTTGCCTGAGTCTTTGACCTGGCCTTCCAGGAACTCATCGACCAAGGCCTCCACATTACCTGAGCAGCCGCGGTAAACATCCATTCCCTGCTGTGATAACATTTGAAGTGCGCCCTCGCCCATATTTCCTGCAAGCATCACTTTTACGCCCAATTGCTGCAAAACTGCACCAATATTGCTTTTACATCCGCATCCCTGAGGTGCTTGTAAAAGTTCTGATTTTATTACTTTGTTGTCTTCAATACTATAGATCATATAATATTCACAATGGCCAAAATGGTCATCCACAACATGATTCCTTGTCGGAACTGCAATTTTCATTGTTTTCATTTTTCTTTTTTAAATATAATTGATGATGATAACTTCCTTCGCGCATCATTTTTTTACCACATTTCGGACAATCAGTTTCCCTGCACGGAACGCCCTTTTTATGGTCAATTTTGGTGTCACAGTGCACACAAATGCAAAACCCGTTAAATTCCTCGTTGCTCATTGGTTCAATTTTCTCAAAGTTTGTGACTTACAGTAATGACATTCCCTTGTTTCACTGGTTGAAATATTAAGTTTCAGGCATGAATCACAACGATACCAATGGTCGTCGGTATGGTAGTTTCCACCCTCAATAAAAATGGCTTTCCCTTCAACAAACGCTTTGGCAATGGAACGGCGGGCTTTTTCATAAATTCTTGTAAAAGTAGGACGCGATACATCCATTTGCCGCGACGCTTCTTCCTGAGTCAATCCGTCATAATCAGTGAGCCGAATCGATTCATACTCTTCAAATAACAAAATTACCGGTTCCAGGTCCTTGATTGGAATACCAAAGGGCTTAAATCCCTCCATTAACGGAGGAGTTTCAATTTTTCTATTTCTTTTTGGCCGGGACATAAAATTAATAAAAAACAAATTTAGATATTATATTGAACAAATGTTCATAATTATTCCTAAATTTGACAATATTTTAAAACATGATGGAAGAGAAAATAAACCAAAGTGAAGTGCGTCAATTCAGAACGGTTTTTCCGGGCACTATTAACTCGAACGGCTCATTATTTGGAGGGCTGACAATGAAATGGATGGATGAGACGGCCTATATTTCTGCCACAAGATTTTCACGAAGGGAACTTTTTACCATTAGAGTAGAAAAAATCAGGTTTCTTAAAACTATTCGTCCGGATACATTTGTTGAACTCATCGCAAAGGTGGAGTCTGAAGAAACATACAGAATAAACGTAAAAGTTGAAATATTTGAGGAAGATAGATATTCAGGCAATAGAGAAAAAGCTGTTGACGGGATTTTTATTTTTGGGTGTAGGGATGAAAACAGCAAATTGGGAAAAATTGCAGAAAAAGAATAAAACATTTATCTTTGCAAAATACCCGAGTCCGGTTTTTCTACGTGCAATCATATGAAAAACGGACCGATGGGTTTAACGGGAAACCGGTAAGCCTCCCGATTTCCGCTGTTTTGCGGAATGACTTGGAAAGGGAAAATGACTTGCTTTTTGGCAATATTCTTGCCGGTTTTCACATTATTTGTATTTATGGAAATTTACATTGCTGCAGCTGTGGTTATTGTTGCTTTTCTTTATTCGTCTATCGGACATGGTGGCGCCAGTGGTTATATCGCCGTGATGGCCCTGTTCAGCGTCCCTGCTTTTTACATCAAACCTTCGGCGCTGATATTGAATCTTTTTGTGGCCGGAATTGCATTTTTGATGTTTTACCGTGCCGGATATTTTAAATTGAAAAAACTGCTGCCTTTTGCCATTACCTCCATTCCCTTTGCATTTTTAGGCGGTTTGATGGAAATTAATGCGCATGTTTACAAAATAATATTGGGCGTTTTTCTGCTTGTTGCTATCAGCAGAATGTTTTTTATTCCCAAAGAAAAACTCAGCATTTCCGACAATCCGCCTTTTACAGTTGCTCTTTTTATTGGTGCCGGATTGGGTTTTATTTCCGGACTAATTGGAATTGGAGGGGGCATTTTACTTTCACCCATCCTGATTGTTTTTGGCTGGGCTACCCTGAAAGAAGCTGCCGCCGTATCTGCCGTATTTATTTTTCTGAACTCGGCTTCGGGTTTAGGCGGGTTGATTGTTAACGGAATAGATATTCACAGCAGTCTTTATTTGTTTATTTTTGCCGGAATGATAGGCGCCCTTGCCGGAAGTTACGAAGGAAGTTTCAAATTTAACACGGTCCAGTTGCGCTCTGTCTTGGCAATTGTATTAATTTTGGCTTGTTTTAAATTGTTTTTTAATTAGAAACTGGCTTCATGATTTCAAACCAGGTTGAATATAAAAACATACTATTGGTATCGGGCACCGGACGAAATGTGGGCAAAACCACTTTCGTGAGATCGGTTATAAGAAATTTCAGCAAGCACGGAATTGTTGCCGTAAAAATTACCCCGCATTTTCATAACGGGGATCCCGGTGAAATTCTCCTTCAAAATGAAAAGTTCATTATTGCCCGCGAACACAGGACGGAAACTGGAAAGGACAGCTCAAAATTTCTTGATGAAGGTGCCGAAAAGGTTTACTTTATTCAGGTTTTGGACAATCATTTGCCGGAAGCTTTCTTTGAATTTTTGAAAATTGAAAAGGAAAATCCCTTAATGGTGATTGAATCGGGCGGATTAAGAAATGTTTTAATTCCCGGTATTTTTTGTCTCATAACCGATGGAAAAGGCAATAAAAACAACCATTTCACAGAAATGGCTGATATGCTTGTTGTCAATGAAAAAAAGCAAAATATTGATCTGAAAGGAATTTTGGTTAAAAGCGGCACCTGGATTAAAGAATAAAGCCGGTAGTTTATTAAAATGACCGACATTAAAAGAGGTTACTATTCTGGTTAAAAATTGAAAATTTTCTGCAGAACAGTTTTGTTACCCGTATTTATTTGTGAATTGAAACTTAAATTTTGTAGCGGTATCTTGTTTGGAAATTTTGAAAAGAGCTGCAAATCAACATACACGAAAACATCATAAAAATCTTTGTTGTTACTGATAAAGGAGTTGTAATCGATACTGTCTACATCGGCAATTAAATAGCCAAATTCGCTTTCGGGATATTGGTCAATTTCGATTAAAACCTTTTGTCCGACCTCAACAATTCGTATTACTTCCGGGGGTACTTTTAAAACAAATTTGGCTGTATTGTTCTGGTAAAAAACTTCGGACTCAACAGTTAGATAATCAGGCTGCCTTAAAAACCCTGCACAGATGAACAGTGTTAAGAGCACAATAAAAATGGCTGCAATTCCAAATCTTATTACTATGGGGGGAATTTTTCCGATGATGTCTCTAACATCCTTGCTTCGAAGTTCTATTTGATTTTTTGCTTCCATGTTTAATCTACCTCCAGTTGGTTTTTAACAAGAGAATAGTATTTGCCCTTGAGATTAATTAATGATTTATGGTTTCCCTGTTCAACAATTTCACCATTTTCCAGCACAACAATGCTGTCGGCATTCTTAACGGTACTAAGCCGGTGAGCAATAATGAAGACGGTTTTATTTTGAAAAAAAGCATCCATATTTTGCACTATTATTTTTTCACTGTTGGTATCCAATGAATTTGTTGCCTCATCGAAGAACACAAAATCGGGGTTTTTGTAAATGGCCCTTGCAATTAGGATTCTTTGTTTTTGACCTTGACTCAAACCACTTCCGCTGTCGCCAATAACTGTATTATACTTTAATGGAAGCGACATAATAAAATCATGAATATTTGCCATTTCGGCTGAGTATTGCAGTTGACTCTTGTCGATTTCTTCCACTCCAACACAGATGTTTTTAGCAATAGTATCGGCAAAAATAACCCCGTCCTGAAGTACCGCTCCAAGTTTCTCGCGCCATAGTCTCGTGCTGATATTTTCCAGTGCAGTATTGTTAACAAGTATTTCTCCCGACGTAGGCGGGTAAAATCCCAACAGGAGTTTCATCAGGGTTGTTTTTCCGCTGCCACTTGCTCCAACAACAGCGGTAACAGAATTCTTTTTGATATCAAGGTTAATATTTTTCAATACCAAAGGAGAATAAGGGCCTTCATATTGAAAACTTAGATTTTTTATATTAATGTCATTGGTTGCAAATGCGTCATTTTCAAAAATTTTACTATTGGTGTCTTCTGGTTTTTTGGTGTGAACTTCAGCCAATCTTGACAAACTAAGCCGGGCATCCTGTAAGCTGTTAAAGAAAACAATAAGCTGTTCGATGGGACTGTTAAGTTGTCCGATGATGTATTGAATAGAAAGCATCATGCCCAGAGTAATTTCGCCATTAATTACGGCTGTTGCCGAAATAATGGAAATAAGCATGTTCATTATGCCATTAACAAATTTTGCTCCTGAGCTTTGCCATTGAGACAGAGAAAGCTGTTTGATGTTTATTCTAAATACTTTTGCCTGAACATCTTCCCATTCCCATCTTTTTTGTTGTTCGGCATTATGCAGTTTAATTTCCTGCATGTTGGTGATTAAACGATACAGTGCATTTTGGTTTTCTGCTGCCTGGCCAAATCTTTTAATATCGATTTGCTTTCTTTTTTTCATAAAAAGCAGAATCCACAACACATATAAAAAAGCACCAAGATAAAATACCAACAGGATTTTCAGACTAAAAATGCCAAGGACAATGGAAAAAACAATAATATTTAGGGCAGAAAACAAAATGCTCAAAGTGCTGCTTGTTAGAAATGATTCGATTCTTGAATGATCGTCAACTCTTTGTTTAAGGTCGCCGGTCATTTTTGTTTCGAAATAGCTCATCGGCAATTTCATGAGCTTAATAAGGAAATCGGATATAAGGGAAATGTTTACCCTTGTACTGATGTGGAGCAAAATCCAGGAACGGATTATTTCCACAAATGAGCTACTGAAAAACAATACCAATTGGGCAAGAAGGACTAAATAAACGAAAGAAATATCGGCTTTTTTTACCCCAACATCCACCAGGTTTTGCATCAGGAAAGGAAAAGCCAGTTGCAACAAAGTTCCGGTCAGCAGTCCGATAAAAAGTTGAAGCATCAATTTTCTATAGGGCCTGAGGTAGGAAAGAAGGAAATTTATGTCCGATTTCGGCTTTCGTTGACCCTCATCCGCTTTTTCATAAAATGCTGGCAGGGGTTGTAAAATAAGACACACTCCTTTTCTTTCGTTGTTGTCAACGGTTGTTGCCCAGCCGTTGGTGAATTCCTCACTGCTGATTTTGTATTTTCCAATTGCAGGATCAGAAACCCACACATATTTCGAAGTAATTTTATATACAACTATAAAATGATGTTGTTTCCAATATGCAATAAACGGAGTTGGATTTTCTTTTAACAATCTTTGATAGGATGTTGTTACTCCAAGGGTTTTAAAACCAATAGACTCGGCGGCATGGCTAAGTCCCTTTAAAGAAATTCCTTTGCGGGTATAAAAACTTTTTTCTATTAAAGTATTCAGCGTATACTTTTTCCCATAAAATTCTGCAATTATTTTTAAACAAGCCGGACCGCAGTCCATGGCATCATATTGATTAAAGAATGGAAAGCTTTTAAACATCTCTTAAATTTTTATGTCTTTTGATCCACGGTCGCCTTCTTTAAACATATAATAAATGTAAATCCTGAAATATCTTTTATAATAGGTGTAATCATAAATCAAATCGGTATTCACACCCATATAATCATAAGTTGATTTCTTATCAAATAAGCCATATAAAACATTTTCTATATTAAAATTGATAAACAGCTTATCATTGAAAAATCTTTTGGAGGCTGCCCAATGAAGGTGAAAATAGGGATGGGTCCAGCCCGAAAAGGTAACCTCTTTTGAGTCATAATTAAACCAAAAACTCATCCCGATTGTTTTTTTATTGAAATAATTGAACGATAATTTGCTGTTGTAACCAAACTGTTTTCTGATAATGTTTAGGGAATAATTGTTGAGCATCCCGGCAAGGTTTTGTAAGTCGCCACTTTCAAAATATGTATGCACTATGTTTGTGCTGAATGAGATTTTATACAACCTGTTGATTTGATACCATAGAGAGATATCTGCTCCAATCTTTTGGTTTGTTGAAAGGTTATAAGGCATTGTAAGAAAAGTGCTCTGATCTATTGGAAAGTTTACTTTTGAAATGCCGTTGTGTGTAGTCTTAAAAAACAGTTCTGTTGAAATATTGAAGGAATCTTTTATAAACCGGTGCCTGAAATATGCATTGTGATAATATTCGGGCTTTAAATCATTGTTTCCGCTATACCAGTTAATGGGATTTTGTTTGTCGACAAAAGACAGGTAATCTTCAGGGTCACCGGGCTGATTTGTATAATTATAACCCAAATAAAAATCATTTATTTTGTTTAAACTATATGTTATTCTGGCCGATGGAATTATTGACGAGTAGGTTTTATAAACATTTATACTGGTGTCATTTGTTCCCACATACCGAACAAAATCTCCGGTAATTTTATTGTATTTATAATCAATAGTTCCCTGTAAACTCAGTTTCTTTAATTTTCTGCTGATGTTTATGCCAATTTTTGAATTTGACTGTTCCTTGGCAGCTCCTCTGTAGAATGACAAGAGCTCCTCATCGTTCAATAAATATTGAAAAGAGTTTTCAGGATAATTATGAGAAAAATGCGTTCCATGGATATTTAATCCCCATTTATGGTTAAAAGGGTGATTGTAATAGAATTCATATAAAGTTGTACTGGATTTAGCTTTTTCGACCACCGAATAATTATAAATTGAGTCGGCATATAAACCGGCAGTATCATTCGACATGTTTACATTTGTTTTTGAATCTGAGTGCCCGGATAAGCGCGCATTGGTGTAGGTAAATGAAAACTCACGGTCGTTTTTAAAACTTTGTGTTATTTTTCCAAGATAGTAATGACTGTTGGCGTTTCTTTCGTTAAGCGAATTAAATTTATTACTAAAGGAAATAAGTTGACCGGATATTGATTGGTCGATGGTATTGGATTGTTCCTGGGCATAATCCTGAAACCCATAGGCAATAAGAATCTTCGTTGTTTCGCCGGGAATATAAATGCCGGAGTAATTGGTTAAATCATGGTTTTCTGATGACAATCCTGTTTTGGAATTTTTGATGAAAGACTCGTCTTCCATATTGATGGTTCCATTTTCATCCACATGGTTTTTTTCCCTTGTATTATTGAGACTCAAATTATTAAATAACAGAAAGGGACCCAGCAGGTAATTCAGATTGAGAAATGTTTCATCCTTGTATAACTGTTTGTCCTTGGGAGTGTAAGAATAATCTCCGGATATATAAGCGCTAAAAGTGGCAGGTTTTTTTGTTTTCAGTTTAATATTGATAATTCCACCCTGACCGCTTCCTCCAAACAAGGCTGATCGGTCAATTAATTCAACAGAAGCTATATCCTCCACTGAAATCATTTCAAGCTTGGGATATAAATATGCAGAGGGCATATTATCAACTAAAACTTCAGGTGACCCACCCTTAAACCTGATGGTCTTGGTCGATTCATCAACAACAACTCCGGGCATGGTTTTTAGGATATCATAAATATCCATAACATTTTTGGTTTTTTCTTCGGTAATATTGTAAACCTCCCTGTCGAACTTTTTTATTACAATATTGCTGTCGGCTTTAACAACCACTTCGGGAATGGAATTGGCATCCTGCACCAGACTGAAATTATATTGATTAACTGCATCTGGAAATTCATTCAGGTTGAATTCTTTAACCTTATAGCCTAAGTGGCTGAACCGGATTACGCCCTCCTGGTTTTCATTGTAGGTAATTGAAAAATATGCATTTTCATTTGAATAGCCGTATCTGACTATTGAATCTTTCTTATTGTGTATGGAAATATTTGAATAAGGAAGGATTTCTTTTGTAAGACTATCCATAACAGTTCCTTTAATTGTTCTTGACTGACCATAGGATTCAGCTTGAGAAAAAGCCATAAGAATCAGTAAGATGAGATATATTGATTTCATAAATATCTAAGACTTTTTTATTCTTGAATACTCATAATCTTTGATAATACTTGTCTCCATGGGAATTTCCGTATATTTCAGAACGCAGCTTTCCTGCCCGCCTCTTTCAATAATGTTTTGCGAACAAGATCCCCCGCACATGGGCAGGTAGATGCAATCAGGACATATCGTATTTTCGACAGTTAATTTACAAAATCTTTTTGCCTGAATACCAGCTTTTAATTGAACTGACCCGTCATCTTTTAATGTGCCGACAACGTAATCATCTGTATATCCTTTAGCCGTGCATTTATAAACTTTTCCTTCATGGTCTATTTCAAGGTGGTAGTATTTATCCACATAACATCCATAATGCCTGTGCGGCTGAAGTTTGGAAAAAGCCACCGAAAAACCTTCTTTTGCTGCATACTCCAGCCAATGAAGCAGTTCTGTGTTGCTTTCTGAGGGAGCAGAACAATCGGGCTTGATGGTTTGCCACACTCTTTGAAAATCTATTCGGATATTTTTCCTGATTTCTATGGGGAAAATCGTTAGAAATTCAGGGTTGTGGTTTAAGGTTTTATCATCGTAATTGATCCTGAGAATAATATTAACCTCAGGATTTTCTGTACATAAGTCGATTATATTACCGCAGATTTTATCGAAGGTGGGTTTTCCCTGGTGCCGTCTTACTTTATCGTGCTTCTCTTTATTTCCGTCGAGGGTTATCTGAAAACTGGACATTTCTATTTCCTTCAAATCCTTAATCATGCTTTTATTAATATAATAACCGTTTGTGGTTATGGTATTCCGGAATGTCAAACCTTTGCTCTTCATTAATTGCTGTCCGTATTTTGAGATGGGTCTGACTATCTCATTGAAATACATCAAAGGCTCACCTCCAAACCATGACAAATGTAATCCGGAAATTTTATTTGACATGTAATTTATGTGGTTAATTATCTTTTCATAGGTTTTTTCATCCACCATGCCCTTTGGATGCTCCTCATAACAATACCAGCAATTGAAATTGCAATCCAGCGTAGGATGAAGAAAAAGCCAGTATTCTCGATCTAAAAATACTGATTCTCTTTTGTTGAACATGACTTCTTCCTGCTCGTTTCTTTTTGCATCTATAATAAAGCCTGACTTATAAAACTTATGGAAAATATTGGGAAATTTCTTTTCAAATTCATCCAGATTCCTGAGTTCGTTTTGAACTGTTTCATGCTCGTTTTTATTCAATCCAACTTTGGCTCCGGTAAAAGTGTTAAAATATATGTGCTTATCCGAATTATTTACAATAATATTGTATTTGCTTGTTTTGTGTGCAGTCATATTTAAAAATACATTATAAAAATTATATTAAAAAAACAAAACCGGAGATAATCTCCGGTCTGTCTCCATTATTTGGTGGGATCAGGTACTGTTGTACAGCCCAGCCATCCTTTTACTTTGCAGTCATCGCCACAGAATAATTTGATGCATACACCATTGTAAGTTTCACATGTGTTTGTGCAATCACTGTTGTTTGAACCTGCATAAGTTTCCATCATTTGGAAATCGTCAAGTAATTCATCGGAAAAAATTTCCAATTCCTTTTCATTAAAACTGATTGTTGTTTTCATTTAAATAAAATTTGATTAGACAATAAATGACACTAATATTTTACAATAATAAAACATTTTTTGTAATAAATAATAACATTTTGTAAAATACATTAAATACCCTAAGTAGTAGATGGTATATGTTTATATGTTAAGTTTTGATTTAGAGCAAATTCAAATTTCGAACTAATTTGGCAGGCATAATTATAGTTAAAAGCCGTCGATATTTCATATTTTCCCAATTAATTCTTATTTTTGTTAAATCAGTGAGACTATAATTTCAGGAACGATAGTGAACTGAAATTGTTTAGTCGAACTGATCCCGAGGGAAGCCGAGGGATCTCTAAGGTTTTATTTGCTTCGCCGAACGCTTTCGCATTAAGCTTCAGCATTTGCGAAGCTCGTAAATTTATCTTAAGACTCGGTTCCTCGCCCCTTGGGGCGGATATATAATAAATCCTAAGTTGATACCCCGTTTGCTTGCAACGGGATAGTTCATTAAAGTTTAGCTTATGAAAAAATTAATAATATTCTCTGCAATAACAATCCTAAGTGGATTGCTTTGCATTTCAATAATTCCGGGCGTTACAAAAAAGTCAATGCCTAAACCTGCCAAAACAACGGTTCTTGAAAAAGATGAAGCCGGCGAAGAAAACGAACGGGATGCCCGGGAAAAATGGATTGAACAATTGCATAAAGCTGCTCCGGGTGTAAACTGGAGAATGATGGACTATGAAACACGGCTGGAAAAAGCCAAATACTACCAAAATAAAAACAGTGCTAAAAGCCAGATTGAGATTGCCGGCGGAGCACTTACCGGAAATTGGCGCGAAACAGGCAGCATGAATCAGGCAGGCAGAACGCATTTGGTTGAATACGACTACAATACCGATTCAATTTACTGCGCCAGCTCGGGAGGAAATATCTGGAAAGCTGATAAATCCGGCAATGGCTGGAGGTGCCTAAACAACTATTTTAAAATTCCGGATATCAATATGGTCCGGATCATCGATCATAACAGTGGCAGACGATTGCTCGTTTCAAGCGGTGGCTGGGGCGTTCCGTCGTTCTATTACTCCGATGACGATGGCCTTTCATGGGCGCATTCAAACGGACTAAATGAGATCTCCGACTGGGGTTGCTCACAGCGCACAATTGTGCTGAACGACGCCGACCGTACCGTTATAATGCTTGCCTTGCAGTGGGATTATGACAATTGGGAAAAAGAAACCAGTGTTTACGTTTCACAGGATCATGGCGAAACCTTCACCAAACACCACTCTTTCAGAGAATCGGTTTATGGAAGCGAGGGTGTTTTTGATATATGGACCGATAATGACGGCTCAGGAACAGCCTATTTTATCGAGAATGAAAACATATCAGTATTTGATGGCTCATTCAATCTGAATCCCATCGGCAGCATAACTCTTAGCGAGCCCGGCAGCATTCTTCTTACCGGATGCGAAACAGCAACTAAAACATATTTGTATGTTGGCGTTTATCAAAGCGAAAATATTGATTTTTACCAATCCCAGGATGCCGGTATTAGCTGGATGTCTATGGGGAATGTAGCATCCGGACCATTTTTCAAAACAAGTTTTTCCTGCTCACAGGTGTATCCTGAAACATTGTATTATGGAGGAATGGAATGTTATCGTTCTGCCAACGGAGGCGACACCTGGACAAAACTCAATGTTTGGTCAGATTATTACGCAGATATCCTAAACAAACTTCACGCTGATATTCCGTCAATCAATTCCTTTGTTGATGATTATGGCGAAGAATTTGCTTATGTCAATACCGACGGAGGAACTTATTTGTCACTGAATTCTCTGGAAACAGTACAAAATATTTCGCTCACAAACCATAATGTGGGACAGTTTTACTCGGTTTATTCACATCGCACCGACCCATCGGTTATTTATGGAGGGACTCAGGATCAGGGGTATCAGTTATGCATTGCAAATGATGGAACCGGTTCAGAAAGTTTTGAGCAGATCATCAGTGGCGATTACGGGCATATTGTTTCTTCGGATGGCGGAAACTCCATCTGGATGGTGTATCCGGGTTTTGCCGCTTACTACCCCGAAGCAGTTACAAATCCATATTTCAGCGATTGGTGGGATTTTCAATGTTCAGGCCAATTCTGGATTCCACCACTTATGGCTCATCCCGATAATCCAAATCAGGTGTATCTTGGAGGCGGTACCACCAGTTCGGGTACACACATGATTTTGCTCACATCCTTTTCGGGTTGGGTAACATACGAAGAAGATCCTTATGATTTCAGCGGGACTTCGGGTGCCACCGCAATTTCGGCCATGGCCTGCTCCCCGCTTAATGATGATTACCGTTATGTCATGAACGGCAACGGTGAGTTTTTTGCATCTACCGATGGAGGTAACACCTGGACACTCACTTCCGGCTTCGACGGTCCCGACGGCAATTATCTGAACGGAGCAGTTATTATTCCCTCGCCCACCACGCTTGGCAGAGTGTATGTTGCCGGAAGCGGATATTCAAATCCTCCGGTGTACGTTTCAAACAACAATGGTACTTCCTTCAATTCCATGTCGGCCGGAATGCCATCTACAATGGTTTTTGAAATGGCAATAACCCCCGGTGAAGAGTTTATTTTTGCCGCCACCGAAGTCGGCCCGTATGTTTATGTCGTATCTGAAAATTACTGGTATGACCTTGGACAAGGCGTTGCTCCCGATCAAACATACTGGACCGTCGATTACAGTCCGGCTACCAAAATAGTCCGCTTCGCAACCTATGGCCGCGGAATATGGGATTTCAATATTGAATCAGGTATCACCGGAAATAAGGAAAAAACCATCGCAGGTCTGACAATTTATCCCAATCCGGCTACTGATTATATCACAGTTCAGGGTTGTAATAACCAAAGTCTTGTGATTTATGATTTGAAAGGCCGCAAAAGGTTAGAAAAGGACATTCTGGGAGACAGGGTGAAAATAGATATTGAAAACCTGGAAACCGGAATATATATTGCAAAAGCAGGAAACCTTACACAAAAAATTATTGTTGAATAAGTGAGTTTCAGCAATATTTAAGAATCATTCAAGTAAATTCCAATGATTTTTATTGGTGTAAATCGTGATTTCATAAAACAAATCAGGGTAAATCATTTTTCTTGTGTATTAGTTCATATTTTTGTTCAATCAATTAAAACCCATATCTATGAAAAAAATTTTCGCATTTACACTGATTTTATTTTCACTTTCGGGAATAGCTCAGACCTATACCTCTTCGCAGGATGGCAACTGGACAAACCCCATGACCTGGTCTCCAATGGGCGTGCCCCTTCCAGGCTCAACGGTAATCATTAATCACAATGTTATTCTGGATACCGATTTTGGATATTCATCAGGGAGCATTACGGTTAATGCATCGGGAACCCTTGAGCAGAGTGCGGTTGGTAGAAACCTTTCGGTTGATGGCGGCGAACTGTACAATAATGGCGAAATCATCGTAACAAATTTTGCCTTGTTTAGCGGCTATTTTTATAACAACAGTTTTTTTTCATCACATCTGATTTACCTGACCGATTCGGCCGACAATTCCGATAATGGTATTTTTTACGACTGTGATAGTTTATACACAAACGTTTACTTATACAGTACAGGCGAAATCAATGCCGTGAAACTTTACAATGACGGATACTTCTTTAATGACGGATATTTTTTCGGAACAGATTTTTGGAACAACAGTGAGTTTTATTCAAACAGTGGAGTGCTGGTGACAAATTTCACCAACGCCGGTTACATGGAAAACAATGGCGGATTTCAATTCCAGAACAGCACAAACCTTAGTGAACTAATCAACAGCGGAGATTATATAGGAAATTATTTTACCAACACCGGCAAGTTTTACAATTATATGGTCACCGCTCTTACAATGGATTTTTTGAATGTGGACAGCACCGACCATGATGCTTTGCTGCACCTTGAAGGACCTTTTCTGATTACAAATGACATGCTGAATATTGACTCAATTACAGGAACCACCGACGGCAACATTTGTGTAGGCAACCTGTCTACCAACGCAGGTTTGTTTTTGGGCAACTTTGATTTCTGCGACCAGACAGGCAGTGTGCCTGATGTGAATACAGGAACCATTGACGCCGGAATCACATATTGTACCAAATCATGTGAAGTTGGTGTGCCTGAAACAGTCGATACCGGTACTCCGGTTTTATTCCCCAACCCATTCAGCACCCATCTGAAAATAAACAGTCAGGGATACGAAAATTTCAGTCTGTTTGATGCAGCAGGCAGGATGATCGTTCACGTGGACATTACCCAGAGTGAAACGATTATCAGCACCGAATCACTGAAAGAAGGAGTATATTATTACTCATTAACCAACAAAAATTCGGAGGTCAGGGGAAAGGTGATTAAAAACTGAAATTAGAATAATTATTTATCACTCAAAATATTAAAACACCGCTTAAGGCGGTGTTTTTTTTTAACACCAATTGTAATTATAAAACAGTCCCCCGTAAACGAGGGTTATGAAACAAACTGTTTTATAATTTTACAATGGCAGTATGTGCCCGAATTTTTATTCGGCATTAATACTCGAAATGCATTACAAAATAATTAGTCAATGGACTATTTTATAATTCATTTCGGTATAACAATACTTTTTTGCCTTTTCTTCTTTGAGAAAGAAAGAAATTTTACATAAATTGGCACAATGTTTGTTTTTTATTGTTTTCAGATAATAGAATTACTATGAATTCTGGCACAATTAAATTATTTGCAATACTTATTGCATTTATTTCAATTCTTTCGGGTTGTTTCTACGGGAACACTGTTTCAAGGGAATACACACAGACAGCGGGGGTTCCTGTAGGACCTAAGCCCGACCGGGTTTATCTGTTTTTTGATGGCGACCAGAAGGATTTCAATTATAATGAAGCAGGTTTTGTCAAAGTGTGTGGCGAAGAATTTTCGAAGGATGATGAATTGCTTGCCATGATGATGGCTCAGGCAAGAGACAACGGAGCCAATGGCGTAATCAACATCACATGCTCCTTTGTTGAAAGAGAAAAGGGCGTGATTGGCGATGAAGAGTCGGTTTCTTTTTATTGGGCAACTGTCTTCACCGGAACAGCAGTAAATATTGACCGTGATTCGGCCTTTTGCACTAAATACGGCTGTGAAACCGATACATCATTTCTCCAACCGGTAAAACAGATACAAGATGATGAATCATTTGGTTGTGCTGCACAGATTTTCGGAGCTTTTGCCGGAGCAATAATCGGATTGATAACCATTGCAAACGGCAATTATTGATTTGCAATATAATTTCAAGTATTTGCCCCCTATTCAAATAATTACTACATTTGATTTTCTTTCACGAAAAAGTATTAAAAAACTATGAAAAAATTACTCCTGATTCTGTTTATCATCGCAAACATTAAAGGTTTTTCCCAGATTTCTGCAGTATCAGGCGGATCAGATCAGGGGAGCGATGATAAAGTTTCCTTTACGGTAAAATTCGATAAAAGCCTGCAAACAAAAGACGGATATTATCTTAACGGATATGTGGTGCAGATCTCCGATAAACAGGCTGATAAATTTCACTGCAAAACAATCAAAATCAGTGGCAAAGTCACCGTTGTTAAAGGACTTGACAGTCAGCCAAAGGAATATGACGATCAGGGGAATGAAATTTTTTCACAGGGACGCCAGGGAGATACCAACTTTATTCTTTCCCCGAAAATAAAAATTGTAAAATGAAACACATTAAAATTTTACTGACCGCCCTGCTTGTCATTTCTTTTCTATCTTCATGTTTTAAGCAAAAAAGATCGGACAATGCCGGTGAAAAAATGCAGGAATTTATTATTGCAATTTCTGATTATGCACGTCAAACCGATTCTGATTTTATCATCATTCCCCAAAACGGCGCCGAACTTTGCTATAACTATTGCGATATAAGCGATGGATTCAATCAGTCCTACCTTTACGCCATTGACGGATTGGGCATCGAAGAGCTTTTTTACAACGGCACCTACGCTCCCGACAATGAACGGCTGGATATGCTTCGCCAGTTAAAAGATGAAAAAAAGATACTTGTTTCGGAATTTGTATCCGACAATTCCCTTATCGATGATGCCTATACCGCAGATTCCACCGAAGGCTTTGCCTGTTTTGTGCGGACAGCTGCCAATTATGATTATTTGCAGATTCCCGAAGTCATTCCCAACGAAAATAACAATGACATTACCGCTCTTTCACAGATAAAAAACTACCTGTACCTGATCAGCACCGATAATTTTTCATCAAAACAGGACATGATCGATGCTATTGCAGCAACCAACTTCGATCTGGTGATCATTGACCTGTTTTTTGATGATACAGAATTTACCTCGTCCGAAATTGCCATGTTGAAAACTAAAGCCAACGGGGCCAAACGTTTGGTCATTTCATACATCAGCATCGGTTCGGCCGAAAAATACCGCTATTACTGGAAAAAAAGCTGGGTAAGACACTTTCCATGCTGGATTAAAAAGCGATACGACGGGTATCCCGATGAATTTTGGGTGAAATTCTGGAACAACACATGGCAGGAAATCATTTACGGCAATGATGACTCGTATATGAAAAAAATTCTGAACGCCGGCTTTGACGGAGCTTATCTTGACAATGTGGAAGCATATTATTTTTTGTATTTTAAGGATTGATATTTCTTTGCTAACAAAATATTTTTAATTTTACTTCAAAATTTCTGGTTTGTCAGTTATGCGCGTATCTGCAACATTATTCTTTTTGCTGTTGACCTGGCTTTCTTATTCTCAGGTTTATCAGTATTATGATAAGGGAAAATCTGTATTCCTGAAAATTAATGGGGATTCGGCCAAACTGCAGTCATTTGGCAGATATTATCCTCATTTCTACTTTCAGGTTTCTGACGACATACTGAAAAAATCTGTAAAAGGTAAGGACACGTTGTATTCAAATGAAAATGTTTGTTTGAAAATCAGTGGCGACTGGATAAGGATAAAAACCACAAAAGGAAAAAAAACAAAAACACGCACCCGTTTTCTTTACCATTGCAAGATTTCAGATCTGGATTTCTACAGAATAAATGTTTACCTGTCAAAGATACAGTCTCCACTTTATCAATTATTTGACAGTCTCTCGGTAGATAGAAAAGCCCTTGACTCAAACTTAATTAAGCGGCAAAATATACTCAAAAGTCTGAAATATGATGATTTCATTAAACAGGCAGATGGATTTTATGATTCACTGCGACTTAATTATATTTCAAATAGAAATACTATCACAGATGTTTATTACAATGCCACTGACTCTATTTTGCTTTTGGATTCAGCAAGAATAATCAGCTTGTTTGAAAAGGCGGATTATAATCACTATTGCTGCAGATTTTTTCTACATCAGTGTGCCCTTCAAAGACCTGATTGTCTGATTTATTTTGCAGAAAAAGATACTCCTGCCAGAAAAAGCTTTTTGAAAGCAATCAGAAATCACCGGAATTATCGTGAAATCATTAAAAAAGTTAAAGAAACACCCATCGAATCGAAGGGAAAAAAACTCATCCTCAGGCAAAAATCCACCCGGGTTATTTCAGATGTAGCGATAGCAACTGCAGGAGTTATTCTTGTACTATCTAATATTTCTTTAATGGTTCTGCTTTGCATCTGGATTTTTTAATTGGAATAAGCAACTTTTATTTGAATAAAAGAGTCTTATTATAAACACACTATGAAAAATATATACCTTTTAGTCTTTGCATTAATAATTAATTATTCTGGTCAGAGTCAGCAGACAATTGATTTTGAATTCGGCAGTGCCTGGCAATTTTTTGTTGTTCAGGGCACTGATAGCACCTGGCAGGTAGCCGTGCCTTCAAAGGGTCGTTTTAACGGGGCCTATTCAGGCAATTACGCCATGATTACTGATTCGGCCAATTCAATAATGTCAGGCGACACTGCTTTAATTGACGTTTATATTGAAAATGGAGGTTGTCATAACATGTACTTTTCCTTTTGGCATAAATATTTTACCGATTCACTTCATTCAGGCGGAAGCGTTGAAATGACCTTTGATAACGGACTTACATGGATTAATCCGGTGTATGATACTATTTATTACGATATCTGGTTCAATAACTTTTATGGACCCCGCGATACACTGAGTTCAGGGATTCCATGTTTCATGGGGTCAAGTGATGAATGGAAGTACTCGTCAATCAACCTAGGCAGATGTTTTCTTTGCCAGCAGAATTTTTCCATGGGTTTTCGTTTTGTTTTTAATACCGACAGCATTGCATTGCCCCTAGAAGGATGGATGATTGATGATGTCAGTCTTTTTGTTTCTCCATGCAAGGTTAAAAATCCGGAAAAACAAAAAAGTATTGGGTTTGTCTTTAGTCAGAATGATGATAAAACCCTGACAATAACTCCTGATGAGGATTGCACACTGAATATTACCCAAATGTCAGGAAAAACAGTTTATACTGCTGAAGGCAAAAAAAAGCAAAAAGATATTATCCCAACAGAATCTTTGCCCCATGGTATTTATATCATAACCGCAATTTTTAAAAACTCAACCTGTTCAAGAAAATTCAGGATTTAGCAAAAGCTTTTTTAAGCCCGCTTATTTTTATACTTTTGTCGGGGGTTCAAACATGAGCCCGGTGAAAAATGAACCATCGTTTTACAAAAGCGGAGCGACTAACAGGCAAATACGAAATTGACAACATCTTTAAAAAGGGTAAGTCATTCTATGTTTTTCCTTTCCGTGTGATGTATTACGAACCCGAACAAAAATCTGAAATCCCTGCCCGAGTCATTATTTCTGTTCCAAAAAGAAAATTTAAGCACGCCAGTGACCGAAATCTCATAAAAAGAAGAATCAGAGAGGCATACCGGTTGAATAAAAATGATTTTTACGACAAACTCGTGGCCCGGAATCAAAACCTGCATTTCATGATCATCTATACCGATCAGGCGATTCAGGAGTACAATATTATTGAATCAAAAATAATTGTAACTTTACAACGTTTGTTACTCGAAAGCTCGACGTAATTTGAAAAGGTTTATGAATATATTACTCAGTCCGCTGAGTCTTTTGCTTATCGTTCCGGTAAAATTATATCAATGGGTTCTTTCCCCGATTTTGCCAAACGCCTGCAGATATACTCCCACCTGCTCAAATTACACCATCGAAGCGATCAAAAAACACGGTCCGTTTTTAGGCGGATATTATAGCATTAAAAGGATTATTTCATGCAATCCCTGGGGCGGGCATGGACATGATCCCGTACCATAAATAAATAAATATGAAGGAAGTTCGTTACAGAATCAGAGTCTTTGCCATTATTATTGCACTTGCGGTTTCCGGCTCAATTTTCCTTAATTATTACCAGGATGACGATACGGATTTTGAAGTATCCAAAAACCTCGACATCTATTACTCGCTTTTCAAGGAGTTGAGTATCTACTATGTGGATGAAACAGATCCGGGAAAGCTCATCAAAACCAGTATCGACGAGATGCTTAAATCGCTCGATCCTTATACTGTGTACATCCCCGAATCTGAAATGGAAGATTTCAAATTCATGACAACGGGCCAGTATGGTGGTATCGGTGCGCTCATTCGAAAATCGGGCGATTACATAGTAATTACCGATCCCTATGAAAATTTTCCCGCTTTCAAAGGCGGGTTAAAAGCCGGTGATGTGATTATGGCCATCGACGGAAAATCCATCAAAGGGAAAAAATCCGATGATGTGAGCGAATTATTGAAAGGACAGCCAAACACTGAAATTAAACTGACAATAAAAAGACCGGGAACCGAGGATGAGTTTGTTAAAACCCTTACCCGTGAAGAGATTAAACTTGAAAGTGTTCCGTATTATTCCATGCTCACACCCGAAATAGGGTATATCAGATTGAGAAGTTTTACCCAAAATTGCGGCAATGATGTTAAAAAGGCTTTTCTCGAACTTAAAGAGAAAAATGATCTGAAAAAACTGGTGCTTGACTTGCGGGGAAATCCGGGCGGACTGCTCATCGAGGCGGTCAATATTACCAATCTGTTTGTTGAAAAAGGCAATGAAATAGTTTCCACAAAGGGAAAAGTAAAACAATGGGACAAAACTTACCGGGCTTCTCAGGAGCCTATTGATACCCAGATGCCTATTGTGGTTCTTGTCAACCGCAGTTCGGCTTCGGCTTCTGAAATTGTTGCCGGAGCAATTCAGGATCTTGACCGTGGCGTGATTGTTGGTCAGCGCACTTTTGGAAAAGGACTGGTTCAGACTACCCGCCCGCTGAGCTATAATGCCAAACTGAAAGTTACCACTGCAAAGTATTACATTCCCAGTGGCAGATGCATTCAGGCACTCGACTATTCACACCGCAACGAAGATGGGTCGGTTGGAAAAGTTCCCGATTCTCTGATCACCGAATTCAAAACCAAATCGGGCAGGAAAGTGTTTGATGGCGGCGGAATTCTTCCCGATGTTCAAATGGATGCAGTGAAAATGAGCAACATTGCTTATTCCCTGGCCTCAAAAAATCTCATATTTGATTTTGCTACAGAATATGTTCTGAAAAACAAAGAAATATCCGATTCCAAATCTTTTACATTATCCGACAACGATTACGATGGATTTGTAAAATACCTTTCGGGTAAGGAATTTGATTATAAGACTGAAAGCGAAAGCATATTAAAAGACCTGGTGAAAAAGGCAAAGGATGAAAAATATTATGATCTTGCAACGGATGAATTTACCAAACTGCAGGAAAAACTTGCCCATGATAAGGATAAGGATCTGCGTACCTTTAAAAGTGAAATCATTGAGCTGATTGATGAAGAAATTGCAGGAAGATATTTTTACCAGCGTGGCAGAATTGAGGCACAAATTGAAAATGATCCTGAAATCAAAAAAGCTGTTGAGGTTTTAGGGGATATGAACAATTATTACAGTCTGCTTAAACCATCAACCGAAAAGAAATAATTTATTGCATTAAGGAAATTTCAGTTTTTTAATTTTTCATCATAAATGAACCGGGCATTGCAGTTTTCACGGTATTCGGGAAAATTTACTATGCATTGTCCGCGACAGTTGCTCTTGCAGAATTTGGTATAATCCTTTTTAATGAGCTTATAAATGGATGTAAGTTTTGATGCATGAATATTTCCGTAGGAATATGGAACGGGCGGACAAAAGGTTACTTCGCCCGAAGGCATTACGCAGATATGTTCATTTCCGCCACCCCGGCAGCAATCTGATTCATCTTTGAATTCAAGCAAAACGGATGGGTTGTTATTAAATTTGTTTCGGTAGTTTTCACGCTCCTCCAGACTTAAATTTTCATTCTGGTTTTCAAATAATTTTCCCGAAAGCAAAGGAAAAAAGACAAAGGTGATTTCGGCGCCGGCTTTTCTTCCCAGTTCGGCAATGGCATCGAGTTCGTTTTTTGAAGATCTTGCCACATAAGTCCATATTTGAGTGGCTATTCCAAATTCGCGGGCATATTTTAATGCCGATACAGCTTTGACAAAGCAGCCTTTGACACCACGCAGCTCATCGTGTCGGGCAGGATCGGCGCTGTCAATGGAAACAATCAGCTCGGTTAATCCGGCCTCTTTAAGTTCCCCGATTTTTTCCCGTGTCAGAAGCAGTCCGTTTGATGTAATACTTGATTTAAGTTTCAGAGAATGGGTGTATCTGATCAATTCCATGGCATCGCTGCGCATTAAAAACTCGCCACTGCAGAAATGACAAAGAACCCCGCCCATTTTTTTGAACTGAAAAATTACATCTTTCACTTCATTTGTTGAAAGATAGGCTGTTCCGCTTCCTGGAAATTTCTCGTAACAGTGAACACAGTTTGCATTGCACTGATGAGAGGGACAAATAAAAATGCTGAAAAGCGATGGAAGACCAAGTCTTTTTCTGAGAATTCTTGCCGATTCAAGCTTAATAAACGATAATCCGTAATACTTATATAACGAATAAAAATCAGAAGTCTTTTTTACAGGTACCATAAAATCCAATTATCAAATTAGTTTTCATGGTTTTTAGGTTTTTCTTTGTGCTGCAAGATTAGTGATTCCAAGCTGTTCTGTAAAATTTTTTCAGCAGTATTTATGGAAAGTGGTTCCATAACATGTTTTACGTGACAAACAGCTTCGTTTTATCCTCGAAAAGAATAAATCATTTGATAAAAGTAAATTATTTAAGGATCAGCGATTTATTTCCTCAATGGCACGTTCAATGATTTCATCTTTGGTAAGATCGGTCCAGTCAAATAAAACAGTAATGTCAGGAGGCACACCGTTTTCGTAATTGTTGCCACTGATGTCATAAGTGCGTGTAACCGAAAAGCGGTATGTCCATCCATTGGGAAGCTGTCCGCCGTTTGGAGCACCCAGTCCGCCCCCCGTAGTATCTCCCATCAGAATAACATTTGGCATAGCCAGGGTCGAGAGTGACATAAATGATCCGGCACTGTAGGTTCCGCGGTCGGTTAGCACGATAACTTTTTTCAGGTATTTAGTGTTTGGTGAGGGTTCAAGGTAAATATCCATGGGTTCGGTGAACTCATCATGTCCCGGACCAGATTTTTGGCAGGTGCTGTAAATAAGTGTTTTGTTTTCGGTAAAGCGGCTTAGTATTTTGAAAAAATCTCCGGGATCTCCTCCTCCGTTTTCCCTGATGTCCAGAATAATTCCTTTTGTATGTTGGTATCTTCCAACAATAAAATCAAGATTTGTATTATTTACCTCACTTGAAAAGGAGGGAAATCTGATATAGCCTATAGTATTATCGGTTCCGTTGATAAAGTCGTGGTAAAATGGTCCGGTAAAATAATAATCCGAAGGAAGATAATAATCTTTTACGATTCTCCAGTCAAAATTGTCCTGACCCAGATCATTGATGTTAAAGTGTGAAATGTTGAAACTTGAAAAAAGATTTGCATGTCCGTCTTCCAGCTCCAATATCATATCTCCAAGGACTCTGAATAGCTGGTCCTGCGACATATCGTCGCTGATTTTGGCTTCGTACCTTGAGTGAACTTCGTCCCAATCAACACCCTTCACATCAAAAAAGGAATATTTTTCATCACATTCTTTCCACAGGTATTCAAAAACAGCATGGGGATCCTCAGAATAGCCATCTTTTTCGAAAAATATTTTTTCGCACGAAACCAAAAAGGTAAAAAGGATTGCTGTGAGAATGACTTTTTTCATGTTTTATTTCGTGTTAAACATTAATGAAAACAGGATAAAATGGTGAGCCATTTCAAATTTTTCAGGCACAGCAGATGTTTTGTAGGCATCCCAGACATAAGAAATCTTAAGGGAATTACAGTTTTTCAGCTTAATGGTATAATCAATAATCGAACTGATTCTGAACCCCGAAAACATTTTATATTCATATTCATAGAAAATCTGTGGAACATCGGAAAGAAAAGTCTGGTTGAAATACAAAAACCCATTTCTGAAAGTATTGTTCATGAAAGGCAGGTTAAGCTGCATTGACAATTCCCTTTGCCTGGGAACACGACGATAGGGAATAAAAAACAGTATTTTTTCCTTTGTTTTTTTTCTTGAAACATCCCTGGTGATTTTTCCTGAAATAAAAATTGTGTGAAACATTTCAAAACCAGTGGAGTTATTGTGCAGATTAACGTTTGTACGAATGATGTTTGTAAAAAATGCACTGCCTCCAATTTTCAGATTCCATTTTTCGGTCGGCAGTCCATTGAGTTTAAACAGCCGGGTATACTTAATTGAATTGATAAATGCTGACGATGAGGTGTATTCGGTAATGCTTGTTGCCCCATATCCCCCAAATGAATTGCTTACCGAAAACATGCGCTCACGTTCCTTGTCAAATCGCAAAAATTCGAGATTGAAGTTAAACCCGCTACCCCTGTAAATCATGGGAGAGGTTGCAAAATCACGATAGTTTGTGCCGCTGATTCCCAAACAAATATTGATAAAAGCAGGACGACTTTTTCTGATTGATTTTGGAGATACACTGTCTGCCGGTTGCTGCGAATAAACAGCGGCCGGAATAAGAAGCAACAGTATAAAAGTCCTGAATAAAGTCATAAGTCAATTTCTTCGGATTCAATAATAAGCATTTTCACTGAAACATTGGCTGATATTCTATTTTTTTTGACAGAAAATCCCCAATCTTAAATTAAACCTTTACCTGAAAATTGTATCTAAACAAAAAACATTATTTTTACCAATAAAACAATAGATCCTGCGCGATGAGCGAACAGCGGCAAAACATTACAACCGAAACGATTTATATCAGGAACATGCTGTGCCGCAGCTGTATAAAAGTGGTGCGTCAGGAACTTGAAAACGCCGGTGTTGCTGTGGAGTCAATCAGATTGGGAGAGGCATTGGTAAGCTACAATCCTTCAAAAATATTGATGGCCGATATTGAAAAGGTCCTGTTGAATAACGGTTTTGGCATTGTCATTGAACGCGAAAAAATGATTGTGGAGCAGATAAAACAGTGCGTTGTGGAACTCATTCACATGATGAACAATGTTGATTCAATAGTGCGGAGATCTGAATATCTGGTTGAGAAAATGAATATGAGCTACCAGCAATTGTCAAAACTTTTCTCAAAACATGAGCCATTGACTTTGGAAAAATACATTATCCTGAATAAAATTGAACGCACAAAAGAACTGCTGCTTTCAAATGAATTTACACTCAGTGAAATCGCTTATATGATGGATTACAATTCGGTGCAGTATCTGTCAACTCAGTTTAAAACGGTGACCGGACAATCTGTTTCAGAGTATAAAAAATTGATGACGGTTAATAAGATTCCCCTTGAAGATCTGGGGAAAAATGATAATAAGTAAAAGAGTCATACAGTTATAACTTTTTCACGGAATTTTATAACAGGAAGACTAAATAAGTAATGTAATTTTGAAATGAAAAAAATGAAAAACCTTTTAAAGCCTACCTGCCAGGGGAAGCTTTAATAATATACCTGTAATATGAAGATAAAAAAGAACATCGCAGTCAGCGAAAACGGTTTTGTTTTTGATCCCACAACGGGAGATTCTTATTCGTTGAATGAAATCGGAACAGAATTCCTGAATCTGATGAAAGCAGGAAAATCAAAGGAAAAAATCCAGAAGGAAATCATGAATAAATACGATGTGGATGAAATTACTTTTGAAAAAAGTTTCCATGATTTCATTAAAATGTTGGCTACATACCAGTTAATAGAAGATCATGAAGAAAAATAAAACAGCAATACCTCCGGGGAAAGTTAAAAAGCCTGTTTCGTCTAAGAGCAAAGCGGTTTTAACCCAGGCTTCTCCTAAACCCAAGCCCTCGCGAAAAAGGATTAAAATAACTATTGCCGTTACGGGATTAAACAATACCGATAATCCTGGTCCGGGCATCCCCGTAATCAGATCGCTCAGGGAATCGAAAATTTTTGAGCCGAGGATAATAGGATTGGCATACGAAAACCTTGAGCCGGGCATTTATATGCGCGACCATGTGGATAAGGTGTATCAGATGCCTTACCCTTCGGCCGGTACCGATTTGCTGATCAGCAGGCTGGAATACATCAACTCTGTTGAGAAAATTGATGTGTTGATTCCCAACTTTGATGCTGAGCTGTATTCATTTATGAAATCTTCAGCCAAACTCAAAAAGATGGGCATCAAAACATTTCTGCCCACACTCGAACAATTTGAGGAACGTCATAAAGCGGTTCTTTCCGAATATGGTAAAAAGTATGGCATCAGCGTTCCCAAATCAACACCGATTTATTCGGTAAGCGAGGTTTATAATCTTTCAAGGGATTTTGAATTCCCCGTATTGGTTAAAGGAAAGTATTACGATGCTTATATTGCTTATAATAATGAGCAAATCATCAATTACTTCAATAAAATTACCTCTAAATGGGGCGTTCCGGTAATCATTCAGGAGTTCATTAAAGGTACCGAAGTTAATGTCATTGCTTTGGGCGACGGAAAAGGAAAAACCATTGGTGCCGTGCCCATGCGCAAGCAATATATCACTGATAAAGGCAAGGCATGGGGAGGTATTACCATTGATGACAAGCAACTGCTTAAAATTACCCGCGATGTGATTTCAAAAACCAAATGGCGCGGGGGAATGGAACTGGAGATGATCAAAACAACCAACAATGAATACTTCCTGCTTGAGATCAACCCGCGAATACCTGCATGGGTTTATCTGGCGGTGGGAGCCGGGCAAAATATTCCCGAAGCATTGGTGAAACTTGCCATGGGAATGCCTGTAATGCCATATACCGAATACGAGGTGGCCAAAATGTTTGTGAGATATTCATACGACATGATCTGCGACATCAAGACATTCGAGAAACTTTCTACAACAGGTGAATTGTAAGCTTTTTTTAAAACTGAAAACAATCAAACAATGGAAAAACTGAGATTTGAAAGGCCGATAATTAAAAGAATTGAAACCGGCATGCCAAACAAATTTGGCACAAAAACCGAATATGATCCCATTTCACATATCGACGGTGTTGCCGTTGCCGATCTGATTAAAAAATATGGAAGTCCGCTTTTCGTGGTCTCTGAAAAAACAATCAGAAAAACCTTCAACGATGCCAAAAGGTCATTCTATACCCGCTACCCGCGCGTGCAGTTTGCATGGTCGTATAAGACAAATTATCTGGATGCTGTGTGCCGTGTTTTTCATGATGAAGGTTCCTGGGCCGAAGTGGTTTCGGGTTTCGAATATGATAAAGCCATACGAAATGGGGTAAAAGGCGATAAAATCATTTTTAACGGTCCCGATAAAAGTGAAGCCGATCTTGAAAAAGCTGCAAAAAACGGCTCCATGATTCACCTCGACCATTTTGATGAACTGTACACTCTCATCGAGCTGGCCGAAAAGAAAAACCTTAAACCTAAAGTTGCTGTCAGGGTGAATATGGACACTGGTATTTATCCAAGCTGGGACCGTTTTGGTTTTAACTATGAAAATGGCGAAGCATGGGATGCCATCAACAGGATCATGCTTAATAAAAAGCTTGAATTGGTTGGCTTGCACACCCACATTGGAACTTATATTTTATCGGTAAAATCTTATGGAATTGCCGCTTCAAAACTTTCTTATCTCGCTTCTGAAATTGAAAAGAAATACGGACATGCAATTAAATATATTGATATGGGAGGAGGATTTGCCAGCAAAAACACGCTTAAAGGTGCTTATCTTCCCGGAACCGACACCTGTCCGTCGTTCGATGAATATGCCGAAAGTATAACATCCGGAATTATCAATTCCGAAATTAAACCCGAAAATTTACCTTTCCTGATTTTGGAATCAGGTCGTGCGTTGATTGATGATGCAGGGTATATAATCGGTACAACTTTGGCAAACAAACGCCTGCCCGACGGCCGCCGTTCCATGATCATTGATGTTGGAGTCAACCTGCTGTTCACCTCTTTCTGGTATGAGCATAAAATTACTCCGGCCCACGCCTTTACCCAGCACACCGAAGACACAACAATCTTCGGACCGCTTTGCATGAACATTGATGTTATCAGGCAAAACATTTCATTTCCGGTTCTCAAAAAAGGTGATCAATTTGTTATCAGCAAGGTTGGAGCATACAATATGACCCAATGGCTGCAGTTTATTACCCTTAGACCAAAAATTGTGCTCATCGACCTGAAAAAAGGTGTTCATATTATTCGGGAAAGCGAAACAGCAGAAAATTTCATCAGAATGGAAAAAACACCCGAGCACTTAACAAGCAGGCAGGAATAATGAGTGTTGATCTGGGTAAAATAAAACAATTCTTCAGGGGAGTGGTCAACAGCTATTCCCAGATTTTCTTTTCAAACAAGATTGTTTTTTCATTAATCCTGATCGGAGTTTCTTTTTTTGACATCTACAGTGGATTGTACGGATTGATTGCCGTACTGGTCTCAAATATCACAGCACTTAGTCTGGGCTTCGACCTACGTAGAATTGCCTCAGGCCTCTATGGTTTCAATTCACTTTTGTTGGGACTTGGAATCGGCATTCATTTCGATCCGGGATATTTATCCCTTTTTGTCCTGGTTATTTCGGCCATTTTCACGTTTTTTATTTCGGTGGTACTTGAAGGGTATCTGGGAAAATACAACCTTCCTTTTTTGAGCATTCCGTTTCTTATTGGCATCTGGACCGTTTCTTTGGCCACGCGTGAATTTGAGGAGTTGATGATCAGTGAACGGGGCATTTTTGTTTACAACGAGCTTTACAAAACAGGCGGACAGTCTTTGATAAACCTGTATGAATGGTGGAAGGAAATTTATATTCCCGAATCATTAAAATCCTATTTCATGTCTCTGGGAGCCATCTTTTTTCAGCCAAATGTTCTTGCAGGAATATTGATCGCCCTGGGATTGTTGATATACTCGCGCATTGCATTTATGCTTTCACTCATTGGTTTTTATGCAGCCTATTATTTCTATATCAGAATGGGTGTGAATATTGAACAGATAGCATATTCTTACATTGGTTTCAATTATATTCTCACAGCCATTGCACTGGGAGGTTTCTTTCTTGTTCCAAACAAGTTAACCTTTATGTGGACCATCCTGCTTGTTCCGGTTGTTGCCATGATAACTATCAGTTCATCCTACATTTTCTTTAAACTTCATTTGCCTATATATTCATTGCCTTTCAACGCACTGGTTATCATTTTTCTTTATGTGCTGAAGCTTAGGATGACTTATTCCAACAGACTTTCTGAGCCGGTTGTACAGCATTTTTCCCCTGAAAAAAACCTGTATTATCACCGAAATACTTTCAGCAGGTTTAAAAATGCAGGAAAATATCCGATGAAATTGCCATTTATGGGTATTTGGCGGGTAACACAGGGCCATAACGGAGATAATACCCATAAGTCAGACTGGAGACATGCCTGGGATTTTGAGATTTTTGACAATGAAAACAAACAGTTTCAGGGCGAAGGAAACACTGTTTCCGACTATTATTGCTATGATAAACCGGTACTTGCTCCGCTGGGCGGATATGTGGAAGAAATTATCGATGAAATTCCGGATAACCCTGTTGGCGAGATAAACATGAACAATAACTGGGGAAACACAATTGTCATCAGACACACAGATTTTCTGTTTTCCCAATTGAGCCACCTGAAACCCGGATCGGTAAAAATTAAAAAGGGAGAATATGTAAAACAAGGTCAGAACATTGCTTCAGCAGGAAATTCGGGCCGGTCGCCATTTCCGCATCTGCATTTTCAATTGCAGGCAACGCCGTATATCGGGTCAAAAACTTTGGAGTATCCGGTTTCAAATTATATTGTCAAAAACGCAGACACATACGATTTTCAATCATATAAAAATCCATCAAACGGTCAGGATGTGACCAATATCGTTCCGCAGAAAATACTGGGCAATGCTTTTAAAATGGTGCCCGGAAAGAAAATGATTTTCAGTTACAAGGGAAAAACAATCGAGTGGGAAATAGCCACAGATTTTTATTATAACCATTATATATATTGTGCCCTAACAAATTCATATGCCTATTTTTATTCAGATGATGACCTGTTCTTTTTTAAAGGATTTAAGGGAAAGAAATCGTCCCTGCTTTATCATTTTTATCTGGCAGTTTATAAAATTCAAAAGGGCTTTTACAGAAATATAAACCTTACCGACAAATATCCGGTAAATGTAATTGGAAACAAGACTATATTGGCTTTTCAGGATATTTTCGCGCCCTTTTTCATGTTTACAAAAGGAGTTTACACGATGACCGATGATTTTATTGACGATGAAATGTGGCCGTCGATGATTAAACTCCGTTCCGAAGCAGCTCTCTTCCTGTTTGGTTATAAAGTTAAATCGGTAAGCTATATTATTGAAATTGATAACGAAGGAATTAAATCAATTACCATTAATGAAAAAAATAAAAACACCCTGGCAACATGCATAAGATCCTGATAATTATAATGTTTTTTTTCTTTTTCCGTGGACTTGCTCAGGATACCATCACTTACAGTTATGTGAATGAAAAAACCTATGATTATTACCTAAAAGGTGAATGGAAAAGTGTATGCAAATTGGGGATGAAAGGTATAAAAAATGACATTGATTATTATTACCTCCGTGCCCGCCTTGGAAAATCATTTTTTGAAAGAGGAAACTATATGGCTGCAGCCAGACATTTCAGAAAAGCTCTTAAACAAAATTCGGCAGATCCTTTTTCCATGGAATATCTTTATTATTCACTGATTAATACGGGTGATCTCAGAGAGGCTGCTGTACTCAGAAGTAACATGAGCAATGAACTGGCTGATTATATGAAACTGAACAAAAAGCAACCATTTATTGATGATTTTTTATTTGAATTTGCTACCTGCAGCAACAAGGATTTTGAAGAACAATCCGTAATCAATCTGGAAAACTTTCCAATTGGAAGCAAAAAAAACCTGACGGATAACTATCTGAATTTAACAATTCTGGCACGTCATCCGTTGTGGAAAAGAGTTGATTATACCCATGCAATAACCCATTTGTCACTGAATGGATTGGAGCAGTCAAGACCCACCGGAACACCTCCTTTTACACCGCCACCTTATATTGAAGATGAACAGACAGTTTCGCAAAATCAGTATTTCGGAAATATAAATTTTCATATTTCCCGAAAAGATGACTTTTCTGTCGGTACACATTTATTGACAAGCAAAACAAGTATAACAAGAGGAGGGAGAGGAAATTATGGCAATATCATGTCGCGCGAAAATAACGGTGTGGTTTTTGTAAATTATCTCAGATCATTTTCTGTTTTTAAAGCAAATCTTTTTCTTGCAAAAGGAAATATCAACCTTGACAAGCAATATCAGGGAACAGCAACATTGTACTATTTTCCATTTGGAAACCTGAACTTATATGGATCAACAGAAATCACAGGAATCAGTGAAAATGACACAACAAATAAAATTATATGGCAGCAAATGGCCGGATTCAGGGCAATGAAAAACACCTGGCTTGAATTCTCATATATGTCGGGCGATATTAAAAACTACCTTGATAAGGGCGGACTGATTGTTTACAACAACACAAATACCATTACCTCAAAAGCTGAAGGAACAATTATGGTTTCATTTCCTAAATCACATATAAGGGTTTACTTTAAATATTTCTATATTACAAGCAAGGGAGATAATTTTTATAGCAGTATCAACGATGCAAATCCAACTGATTACAGTAATCTTAATGCAACCAAATATCATTTACAAACAATTACCGGAGGACTATTATGGAACTTTTGAAAAAAATAACCCTGACAGCAATTGCTGTGATTTTTACTGCCAATGTATATTCACAGACAACAACAGAAATTCAGGCAGCTTTTACCCTGAGTTATACCCATGAAAAAAACGGCGAATATGCCAAGGCCATCGATGAGATGAAAAAGGTGCACACCGAAGAAAGTTATGAAGTCAACCTTCGTTTGGGATGGCTCAATTATGAGGCAGGACACTTTACAGTTTCCATCTCCTATTATCAGAAAGCCATTACCCTGATGCCCTACGCCATTGAGGCAAAATTCGGATTGGTTTACCCGGCATCGGCAGCAGGAAACTGGGATCAGGTGATATCCCAATACAACGAGATTTTAAAGATTGATTCTAAAAACACGGTGGCCAATTATCGCATGGGAGTGATATATTATGAAAGAAAAGACTATAAAAAATCCTTTGAATACCTTGAAAAAGTCGTTAACCTTTATCCTTTTGATTATGACGGATTGATCATGTTTGCCTGGTGCAATTATATGCTTGGTAATACAAGAGAAGCAAAAGTGCTTTTCAATAAGGTGTTGATGCTTTCACCAAGCGACAGTTCGGCTAAGGAAGGGTTGGGGTTGTTATAGGAATATGCTTACGCATATTCCTATAACGGACATGCAGAGGAGGACATGCAGAGGCATGTCCGTACATCTGCGCATTTATTTTGCTCTGCATGTACGTGGTGCGGAATTTTGCACCAAATTAATTGGAATGCATCGCCTTATCATTTTATAAATCTGTAAAAAAAATCCCAAAAACAATAAACAAAATCATCATTATTGTTATTATTGCATAATATTTACATAACATAATGAATGATCTTCTTTACAAAATTGCCTTAAGTCTGATCGATGAAGTGGGCAGCGTTACGGCGAGGAAATTACTGTCATACATTGGTGATCCCTGCGAGGTGTTCAAAGCAAAAGAAAGGGATTTGCTGCAGGTTCCGGGTATTGGAACCTATGTGGCAGAGAAAATACTTTCCACAAGGGATGAAGCCATCAGACTGGCAGAAAAGGAGCTGGAATTTATATCTTCAAAAAATATTGAGGTGCTATATTTCCTTGACGAGAAATATCCCGATAAACTAAACCATTGCGAGGATGCGCCGGTGATACTGTATTCAAAAGGAAATGCCGGTTTCAATCACCGGAAAATCCTGAGTGTGGTTGGAACGCGCGAAGCTACCGATTATGGCCGAAAGTGTTGCCGTGATTTGATCAAAGACCTTGCAGCCAATCACCCCGGCTTGTTGATCGTAAGCGGATTGGCATACGGAATCGATATTGCAGCACATCAGGCGGCTCTTGAAAACAAGCTTGAAACAGTGGCCGTCTTAGGTCACGGCTTGCACATGATTTATCCAACACTGCATTCAAAGGCTGCTGCCGAAATAATGGAACATGGAGCATTGCTGACTGAGTTCAGCAGCAGTTCAACCAATGATAAAAGCAATTTTGCACGGCGTAACAGGATTGTGGCCGGAATGGCTGATGCTACTGTGGTGATTGAATCCGGACTAAAAGGAGGGTCGCTTATTACTGCCGACATAGCCATGTCATATAACCGTGATGTCTTTGCTTTTCCGGGGAAAGCAGGAGATCAGCATTCCTCGGGATGTAATTGGCTAATTAAAACAAATAAGGCTGCTTTGGCCGAATCATTTGCCGATATCGAGTATCAGCTGGGATGGCAAACAGGGAAAAAAAAGAAAGCAGATCCGCAAAGGGCATTGTTTATTGAGCTTTCCGAAACAGAACAAAGAATTATTACGCTTTTAAACAGCGAAAAACTAAGTATAGACATGATCAGCATTAAAATGGATATGCCGGTAAGTAAAATCTCACCGGTTTTACTTGAACTTGAGTTTAAAAATCTGATAAAAAACCTTCCCGGAAATATATATGCTATTATCTGAAATTTTTGAAAAAGCATTTATATTATGTACAAAATGTTTATTGTCAGAAATATAGAAATTAACGAAGGAAAATGTTATTAACAAAAAATTGTTAATAGTGGTGTTACATAACACAAGACACAGAGAATACAAGTAACCGAAAAATGATTAATATTGTCTTACTAACAAACGAAAAATTAACTTTAATAAATTAAACAAATGAGTGCAAAAGATCCGCGCGTAGAAAAGTTTATGGCAAACATCATTGCCAAAAACCCTGCCGAAAAAGAATTTCATCAGGCTGTGGAAGAAGTTGTTGAAACTTTGATTCCTTTCGTTGAAGAAAATCCAAAGTACAAACATGCAAAAATTCTTGAAAGATTATGTGAACCTGAAAGGGTAATCATGTTCAGAATTCCTTGGATTAACGACAAAGGCGAAGTTGAAATCAACAGAGGATTCAGAATTGAAATGAATTCAGCTATCGGACCATACAAAGGTGGTATGCGTTTCCACCCGACAGTATGTCTTGGCGTTTTGAAATTCTTAGCTTTCGAACAGGTACTTAAAAACAGTTTGACCACACTTCCTATGGGTGGTGGTAAAGGTGGCTCTGATTTCGATCCTAAAGGAAAATCAGACAATGAAGTAATGCGTTTTTGCCAGGCTCTCATGAGCGAATTATTCCGTCACATTGGTCCTGATACCGACGTTCCTGCCGGTGATATCGGAGTTGGTGGCCGTGAAATCGGTTTTATGTTTGGCCAGTACAAAAAACTGCGCAATGAATTTACAGGCGTTCTTACCGGTAAAGGTCTTGAGTGGGGTGGTTCATTGATCCGTCCAGAAGCAACTGGTTATGGCTGTGTTTATTTTGCTGAAGAAATGATGAAAACAAGAGGTGATTCAATTAAAGGAAAAACTGTTGTTATCTCTGGTTCAGGAAACGTTGCTCAGTATGCAGTTGAAAAAGTTAACATGATCGGTGGTAAAGTTGTTACTTTATCCGATTCAGCTGGTTACATCTACGATCCTGCAGGTATCGATGCAGAAAAACTTGCTTACGTTATGGAACTGAAAAACGTAAAAAGAGGCAGGATTAAAGAATACGCCGACAAATACGGATGCGAATACATTGATGGAAAAACTCCATGGGGCGTTAAATGTGATGTTGCATTACCAAATGCTACTCAGAACGAAATCACAGGCGAAGATGCTAAAATGCTTGTTAAAAACGGTTGCTACTGCGTTTCTGAAGGTGCTAACATGCCTTCAACTCCCGAAGCAATTGAAGTTTACCTGGAACACAAAATCCTTTATGGTCCTGGTAAAGCAGCCAACGCCGGTGGTGTAGCTACCTCAGGTCTTGAAATGTCACAGAACTCTCTCCGTTTATCATGGACAAGAGAAGAAGTTGACGAAAGACTGCACAACATCATGATTAACATTCATGCCAACTGTGTAAAACACGGAAAAGAATCTGATGGCTTTATTAACTATGTTAAAGGAGCTAACATCGGTGGTTTCGTGAAAGTTGCCAATGCAATGCTTGCTCAGGGTGTAGTTTAAAAATTATTCTTGATATTAAAACCCCGCGGCCACCTGCGGGGTTTTTTTATGCCTTATCGCTATTCCAAGTCTCCGACATTTCATTAAAAATACTATTTTTGCATCTTTATAAAAACACATGTATTTTACCGACACTCATACCCACCTGTATTTACCTCAGTTCGATTCTGACCGAAATAAGATAATTCAAAATGCCATTGCAGCCGGAGTTAACAGATTGCTCATACCCAATGTGGATTCAGAAACCATTGAACCACTGAAAAGTTTGTGCAGCTCTTTTCCTGATAACTGTTTTCCTATGATGGGACTGCATCCTACCTCAGTAAAGGAAAATTACCGGGCTGAGCTTGATATCATAAAAAAGCACCTTTTCAGCGAAAAATATATTGCAGTTGGCGAAATAGGCATCGATTTATATTGGGAAAAAAGCAGTTTGAATTTGCAGATAGAGGCTTTTAAAACCCAGCTTAATTGGGCAAAAGATCAAAAACTGCCTGTGGTGATCCATGTGAGAAACTCTTTTTCTGAAGTTTTTGAGGTGGTAGAAAAAGAACAGGATGGTAATCTTTTTGGCGTTTTTCATTGCTTTTCAGGAAATATTGCCCAGGCACAAAAGGCCATTGATCTGGGATTTTTACTGGGCATTGGCGGCGTAGTAACTTTTAAAAATTCTGGTCTCGAGCAGGTAGTTAAATCAATTAGTCTGAATAAACTGGTATTGGAAACTGATTCACCCTATCTGGCCCCCGATCCTTACCGTGGAAAAAGAAATGAAAGTTCCTATATTCCTTTGATTGCAAAAAAGATTGCCGAAATCAAGGGGTGTTCTGTTGAGGAAATAGCAAAAATCACCACCGAAAATGCAGCTAAAATTTTCGCAATATGAAAAAAACCTCAATTCTGATAATCTATACCGGCGGAACAATAGGAATGGTTAAAGACCATAAAACCGGGTCGCTCAAACCATTTAATTTCAACCAAATTAAAAAACAGGTTCCCGAACTGGCGCGCTTCGATTACAAACTCGACACCATTGAATTTAATCCGGTTGTTGACAGTTCCGATGCCAACCCCGGTATCTGGGTAAAAATTGCCAATATCGTAAAAGATAATTACAATAATTATGATGGTTTTGTTGTTTTGCACGGAACTGATACCATGGCATATTCAGCTTCGGCACTCAGTTTCATGCTCGAAAATCTTTCAAAGCCCGTCATTTTTACGGGTTCTCAGTTGCCTATCGGAACCATCCGCACCGACGGAAAAGAAAATCTGATTACTGCCGTTGAAATTGCTGCTGCAAAAAAAGACGGTCTGGCTCTTGTTCCTGAAGTGTGCATTTTTTTCGAAAACAAACTGTTCAGGGGTAACAGAACAGGCAAGCAAAACGCTGAGTATTTCAATGCTTTTTCTTCAGATAACTATCCCACACTGGCCGAGGCAGGGATCAACATCAATTATAATTATGGAGCGATTTATTATTCGCCCGATGACGCAAATCTCACAGTTCATACAAAACTTTGCACTGATATAGCCATTCTGAAAATATTCCCGGGAATACAGAAAAACGTTACCGAGGCTGTTTTCGGAATTTCCGGGTTAAAGGCGGTAGTCATGGAAACCTTTGGTGCGGGCAATGCGCCAACAGCCAAATGGTTTTTGGATTGCATTAAAAAGGCCGTTAAAAAAGGAATCATCATTTTAAATGTGACCCAGTGCAGGGCGGGCAGTGTGGATATGAGCAAATATTCAACCGGCATCGAGCTGCTCAAATCAGGTGTGATCAGCGGAAACGACATTACCACCGAGGCAGCTGTAACCAAACTTATGTTTCTGCTGGGCAAATATCCTGACCGTGAAGACGTGCTGGAGGGCTTGAGATCCTCGCTTTGTGGAGAAATAAATCTGTAAAAACTTTTTTGCTCCCCTCCGGGGAGGGGCCGGGGGTGGGTAATAGCTCACCTCTGAATACAGTACGGCCAAGCTTCTGCATGGCCTTTGACATTAATTATGGGATTATTACATGATCCCGATAGGGGAGTACGTTCAAAGAAAAATTGCCTGAACATCGCTTGGGCGATGTTTTGGGCTTTTTTGTTTATTAAAAAAAAAGCCCCGCTTTAATTTTTTAATAAACAAAAAAGCCCACCCTTCGGGCAGGCAATTTTTCTTTGCGGAAAGGAAGGGATTCGAACCCCCGGTACGGTTTTGCCATACACACGCTTTCCAGGCGTGCCAGTTCAACCACTCCTGCACCTTTCCAAATAATATCAAAAGAACAATTTTTGAGGGCTCGAAAGTACACAAAAATTCTGATTAACACAAAAAATACCTATAAGGTTCTTACAAATACCCATACTTCTTCATCACATCCTCATTGTCGGAAATAATCTTTTTTACCAAATCATTTTCGAGTTCTTCTTTCCAGGAGCCTATAAGTCCCTTGCGGAAAAAATATTTTGCATCCTGCGATTTTTCTTTGAACCCTTCTTTCTTTTCCTGCTCGGCAAGTACCTCAAAACTACTGAAATTAAGTGCTTTTAATATTTGTTCGTCGGTATGCCTCAATCCCAGAAATCGGGTCACTTTTTTAAATGTTTCAAAGGTGTTTGTTTTCATTTCCTCATATTTCATCACATGCACAGGAAATGGTTTGGGTGTGGTCCAGCTTTCCACATGTCCGCTCCAGGTTAGCAGTTTTTGTCTCAGTTGGTTGTGCAGCTTGTCTGATTTGGAACAGAAAGCATAATCACTGTTGCCCATGGCAGCAATCATTTTATCATAGGGCAAATTGGAATGATGGGCAAATGAAGTAGCAACGTCCAAAGGGTTTCTTACAAAATAAATGGCCGCTTTTGTGGCTGTGGTTGGTATCAGATTTCGCCCATCGTCAAGCTTTGTATAGGCATCGTGTATTTTAAAATACAGGTAATCTTTTGCTTCATCAGAGAGGGATTGGTAAACATCCGGACGAAGGTTGTCAATTTCGTCGTTTGTGAGCTCGGCCGAGGATAAGCCGGTGGCCTCATCAAACATGTTACGGGCGCTGGCAATCGGAGTACGGTCGAGCTTGTTGATGCTCACCGGCTCGTCGGTATCTCGCAGCAAATTTGAAAGATAAACCCTGAACCAGGTGTTTCCTGATTTGGGATAAGATGCCAGCCAGATGATTTTTCCCGCCATGTTAAACTTTTACAATTAGTTTTTTCTCGGCCAGTTTATCAAGAAATTCCATGGTGTCTTTCATGCAGTTTTCCCGGTCAACTTCATATTCATCCATGAGTTTGCTGATAAGATCTTCGATTTTTATTGGTTTTTCGGTAAGTTCCCAGATTCTTGAACCGATCTCGTTAAGTCCATAATATTCGCCGTTTTCAATGCTCATCATCACAATTTCATTGTCCATATAGCTTGAGAGCATTTTTGGATCGCGGTGTATGGTATCTTCAGGTGTAAATGTCATTTTAGTTTCAGGTTTTTGATGATTGTTTCAATGATCTCATCCACGCTAAAACCCTTACGTGGCCTTTGAACTGTAAATATTTTTAGTTTGTTGGCCATTTTGCCAATGGCGGTAAAATGATCCTGCTGCTTTAATAGTCCGTCAACATATTGAAAACGGTGGGTATTTTTTCTGAGCAGATTGAATTTTTCGACTCCTTTTATTTCTTCGATTTCAATGCCTTCTGAATTTTTAACGCCTAATACGATCAGAATTTTAAAGGGAACCGGTTTGGGAAGGAAACTGTTGGTGATTTCAAGCCGGTGTTTTTCAATGTTTTCGCGGATGCGCTCATATTGGGACGGCTCTTTTCCAAAATTGCGGATGGAATCTGCCCAAAGCTTGACATGCGGAAATCCCGGCATGATTTGTGGCTGCTCTTCGGCAAAGGAAATCACACAAACATCATCGTTGAGGATTTTAAAGCCCTTATTGATAAAACCCATGGCGAGTGTCGATTTTCCTGCTCCGGACAACCCCGATACCACCAGTCCGGCTCCATTGATATCAATGGCCGATCCATGTACAGGAAATAATCCGCGTTGCATGAGAAGGGCACTAAAAGCTGATCCTAACAGAAAAAGGCGTATGGATTTTTCTTCGGTATTTTCCCCGGCTTCGATGGTGATTAAATTTCCGTTTTCCACAAAAAATGATGCAATATTTCTGATTTTCAAAAGAAACTGGTTGGGCGCTGCCTGAAAGCAGACTCCTTTTTTTAAGGGGTTTTCAATGGAATCAGGCACTTTGCCAAAAACTATTTCTGCATCATGAATACCGCTGCCTATAAGCAATTCGGGAAGTTCCAGCTCCGACCCGATGGTCAGTCCGTAAACCGAATATGTGTATTGACTTGCCGTATTCATTGTTTTGTTGTGAATTACAAAAATATAAAAAATATCACTACTGACAGACTAAAATTGGTTGTTTGGTTTAAAGGCCACTTTCTACTGACATTTCAAAACCCCGAAGATGCCATAGGGTTATTATTCAGAGGAGATTTCGGTTCGAATGCCATTATGCCTGATGACTTCAAGGATTCCGAAGACTGTTTCGGATTTTATTTTTGGTCCGGCAGTTACCCGAATGCATAAGTCATTTTTATTAGTAATCATATTGAACTTGCTTTGAAGGGAATCCTGGAGGTTTATGATTAAAAAGGATTCTTTTTCAAGTTTACAGCTGTCTGCTGAAATAACATCCAATGTAAAGGTGAAAGGGGTGTTGCCTGTATTTTGTTTTTCTATATCTACCAGAATTTTTTGAGATTCAATCAGAAGAGAATCAGTGCGCTGGTCTCCGGTGTTTAAGTTCGAATCCATTTTTCCCAAAAGCTGAAGAACAAAAAGCAATGATCCGGCAAAAATAAGTATGGTTACGATGGTAACAATGAGAAAAACTTTGTTGATCCTGCGGGATTTTTTTTCTGGCGAAAGTTTAATCAACGCTTAAGACTTTAAATTCAACCCTCATATTCATTTCCCTGCCTTCTTCACTCATGTTAAAGCCGATGGGTTGTTCCTGACCGTATCCGGCGACAACCAGACGACTTTCCTTGATTCCGTTTTTGATCAGATAATCGGTCACTGCCTGAGCTCTGTCGAGGGACAGCTTTTTATCGGCAGCTTCTTCGCCCTGGTCATCTGTGTGGCCCGCCAGTTCGATCCTGATTTTTTTGTTTATTTTAAGGAATTCGACAAAGCGGTTAAGCTCAGGATTGGATGAAGAAAGAAGTACGGCGGTTCTGCCTTCAAAAAACAGGTTGTTAAGCCGCACCACCTGATCTACTTCGATGGGTGCGAGGTACAAATTCTGATCTTCTACTTCCTGATATTCTGTGAGGTTGGTAACATCAAGGTTTTTGGTAACGCTGTAATAGCCTTCGGCAATGGCATAGTAACCGTAACTTTTTCCATAGGGAAGGATGATTTTATATTCACCGTTCATGGGGTTCGACCGTGCAATTCCGGCTTCCTGTCCGTCGGGAAGAATCTCATAAACCACTTTACCTCCAACGGACGACATATTCCGTTCGTTGACCACCTTGCCCGAAATTAGCACCACAGGTTTCACGTTTTGTGAGAAAACAAAACCCGAAGAGATAAGGAAAAAGAATAAAAATGCAGTTTTCATATCATTCAGCAAACATTCAGTTTCAAATGTATGTCATTTTTTTCAGTTGACAAATAATTGGAGGAGTATATATTTAAAAAGTTTGAACTGGATAATAAAGTAAATTAATATTCTTCACATATATATTTTGTCATTTCAATAATAGGAAACGATCCTTCATTCACACCAAGAGAAAAAACATTACAAATTTGAGATTCTGTTTTAATCTCATTTAAACAAATATTTAAATTCTCTTTCTAACTCATATGTTAGTTTTTTTACGTTATATCGCATAAAAAAATATGGACCTAATAGCATTGCAGCACTGTGTGGAATAAGCATAAATAAAGCGGAGAAATCGCCTTTTGAAATAACCGCAGTAAAAAATGCAAAATAAAAAATAATCATGAAAACATAAAAAGCAATAAATAAATTATTATATCCCTTTATTTCTGTGCTAATTACCAATTTATCATTAATATTAGAAAAAGTTCCATACGATTTAGCATTTGTAAAAGATGAGTCAGCGGGGAAAACTCTCCTTTTTATTTTAAAACCGTTATCGTTAACAAATCCTATAAAATTAGATTTTCTTAAATGAGACTTGTCCCAAATATTCTGTGGTTCAAATTTTTCTTTTTCAATTACAGAATTTAACTTATTTATAAATTCGGCTTTAGAAATTTGTAAATTAATTGAAAATGAATCGTAAAGCTGCATTTTTTTGAAAAAGTCTCTCATTTTACTGTTTTTAACTTCCTTCAGTTTCACAATGGTTTCAAAGATACAAAAAAATATTTTTCTTCTATTTGAATACATCAGAATAGAAAAAGTGATATTCTTAAAATATTCTTTTACATTTCTATCAGCCAATCAGCTGAGAAAATCAATTTGAATTACAAGGATAGCTAGATATTGTTTTAATTTACAAAGATTTAATAATCAGAAAATCACTCAGGTAAAAAGTAGAAATCATTTTCATAATTAAAAATATCCTCTTTATTTATGCTGCAGAAAGCTCCATTTTTTAAAATAGCCGGTTTAAAACCTTTAGAAACCAGCAGGTCGAAAACTTTCTCGCGGTTTTCTTTTCCGCTGAGTTCTGTTTGTATCAGAGGTCTTTGTTTTTCAAGGGTTTTCAGCATATTTGAAAACACGAAGAATTCATAACCTTCCACATCACATTTAATAAAATCTATTTTTTCGATTTGACTAAAAAGTTCATCGGGAATTTTCATTTCCACGTCAAAAAATTTAAGGTATTTTTCATCGGCTGTGGAGGTAATTTTGGTCATTCCGTGATGCAACACCCCATCGCGTTCGGGGATACCCATTTGCACGGTTTTGTTTTCTCCCCCAAGGGCGTAAGGCAGCATGGTGAGGTTGTCGATTCTGGTACGGCGAACATTTTTTTTCCAGATTCCGGCAAATAGCGGTATGGGTTCAACGGCATAAACGCGGCCTTGTTTTCCGGAATATTTCGACATAAAAAATGAGTAATAACCCACATTGGCGCCAATGTCAACAGAGGTGAATCCGGGTTTAACAATTTTTTCAAGGTGAAACAATTCGGGGTATTTTGATTTTAGAAATCCGGCATTGACCAGAAACAGGTAAATCCTGCTGACCAAGCTGATGAAAAGTTTCATCCCCAAAATTTTGTATAGTATTTTCCTGATCAGTTTCATAGGCTATCTTACTTCTTCGTAATCAATATAATCACCCTGGTTTTTGTCGAATTTTTTTGATTTACTTTTTCCGAATTCAACTTTCACATCCCCTTCTGGTCTGGGGTTTCTCGATTCATAATAATTTCGTTGTTGTTCCTGCATCCTTTTCTGTACTTTTCTGAGATATCTTTTGAGCATGATTCTTCCGATCCAGCCAAGCAGATAAAAGGAGGCAATGATAATCAGCAGTACTTTTAAAAATCCCATGATAAATTAATTGTGTGACAAAAGTAAGAAATATTTCATGTTGTGTTTTGGGAATATTGTAAAAAAACATTTTGAGAGGTTAAAATTGTATAAAGAACACTTGAACGGTTGCTATATACCATCAGAAACTTGCCATAGGTTAAAACCTATAGTTATGGCAGGGCATCCGCTGGCGAGCGGATTAGGGAGCTGGCGAAAAAACGTGGATGTCCTTATATGATGCAAGCAGGGAATATCGAATATCGAATGTTGAATATTGAATAACGAACAAAGAGCCCGAAATAAGGAACCCCAAACTTGGAACCCCAAACAATGATTGGCTTTTTGAACCAAAATCAATTTGATTTGTTTTTATTAATCAATACATTTGTGAAAACAAACGAAAAATGGACAACAGGATTTTTTCCATTAAACGGAAAGCGCTATTAATCAATCTCGATAAACATGTTTATGGTACTTTGGCTGAGATTGGGGGCGGACAGGAAGTTTCCAGGGCTTTTTTTCAGGCCGGTGGGGCTTCGGGTACAATTGCAAAAACGATATCCGCTTACGATAAAACATTCAGCGATTACCATTACAACAACAATAAAAGCGATCGCTATGTTTCGGAAACAAGGTTGAAAAAAATGCTTGATAAGGAATTCGGCGAACTGCTGAAACTCCTTCCTGGTAAAATGGATGAAAAAACCTGCTTTTTTGCCTTTGCCAACACCGTTGAAACGCTGAATTATTCAAAAACCAATGAAGGTCACGGCTGGATTGGGGTCAGATTTCAACTTGCTCCGGGCGGCGAACCCAACGAGGTAATCATTCATGTCAACCTGAAGGAAAATGACGGGTTGCTGCAACAATATACTCTTGGTGCACTGGGCGTTAACCTGATTTATGCCTGCTACCATTTTCATGACAAACCCAATTCGTTTCTCACCAGTTTGATGGATAATCTTGACTCTGACCGCCTTGAAATAAACATGGCGAGCATGAAAGGGCCTGATCTTTCTTATGTTGATAACCGGCTTCTGAGTGTTCAGCTGGTTAAAAACGGAATGACAAACGCAACGATTTTTGATAGATATGGGAATGTTCAGCAGCCATCGGACTTGTTGTACAAAAAAAATGTTTTGGCTTTCAGAGGGAGTTTCAGACCAATTACCTATGTTGGATTTGATATGCTTAAATCGAGCTATGCCGCATTCAAGAAGGAAGAGGATTACAATAAGGAAAACACCATCGCCTTATGCGAAATGACACTTAACAACCTTCTTTGTGATGGCGGGTTTGATGAGCGTGATTTTTTGGCAAGGGTTGATTTGTTAAACGGAATGGGCCAGAACGTGATGATCTCAAATTTCAGGGAATATTATAAACTGGCATCCTATTTTTCATCCATTAAAATTGAAAAACTTCGTCTGGTCCTGGGTGTCCCCACTCTCATGAACATTTTAGACAGAAAATATTATAAGAAGCTGAAAGGTGGAATTCTCGAAGCATTTGGCCGGCTGTTTGTTGAAAATCTGAAATTGTATGTGTATCCGGCGCTTTCGGAAGATGGAAAACTTCTTGATACGCATAATATTGCTGTTGATGATGAAATAAAAATTCTTTACGAATATCTCATAAAATCGGATAAGATTGTTGATCTGAAAAATGTAAAAAAAGAAAGGCTTCACATTTCATCCAAAGAGGTTTTGGATAAAATTCGAAAGGGTGATGCTTCATGGGTTGAGATGGTGCCGAAGTATATTTCGGATTATATTCTTAGGGAGAAGTTGTTTGTGTAGGGACTTGTTGGTCAAGTCATATTGAAATTGCTACTGAGGGTTCAGCCCCGGAGTAAATTAGAGGATTAATGATACTCTGCACCAAAGACGTACACAACTGGTGCAGAGCACCACACTCTCTGTAGAAAATGAGTATGAAACGGTAAAACCGCCGCCCAAAAAGATATATAGAAGGATGATGCTTTTGCGGCGGAAATGAAAACGAATTTTCAAAGGATGGAAAAATTGGAGATATTCCTAAAACACCGTGTTTAAGAATTTACCACTCCCAGGGTCGGCCACTAATAAAGATTAGCAGTTTTTTTGATGCCGTTGAGGTTGATGATTTTTATTTTTCTTCCCTGCAGCTCAATCAGTTTGTCGTCTTTGAATTCGGAAAGAAGTCTGATTACTGACTCCGTAGCGGTTCCAATAATATTTGCAAGCTCTTCGCGGGTAAGGGAAATCTGAAGCACACCATTTTTGTCCAATTCAAATTGTTCGGATAAAATAACCAGTACTTCGGCCAAACGTTCACGAACAGATTTTTGAGCAATATCCGCAAGAAATGAATTGGATTCATCCAGCTCACGGCACACCATCTGAAGAATTTCAAAGGAAAAATCGGCATTGGTCTTAAGCAGTCCGGTCATTGTTTCAGAAGGGATAAAACATAAGGAAGCATCTTCAATAACCTTGGCAGTTGTGCATGCAAGTTCTTCGGAGAGCACCGATCTGTAGCCGATCAAATGACCTCTTCGGGCAAATTTAATTATCTGCTCTTTGCCTTCGATACCTGTTTTATATAGTTTTACAATTCCAGAGTTCACACAAAAAAGCCCGTTCATCCTGTTGCCTTCATGGTAAACAATTGCGCCTTTTTTGTAGATATTACATGATTTTTCAAGGTTCATCTTTTTCAAATCCTCTTCCTTGAGATTCTTAAATATTGACCTGATAAGTATATCGCAATCTTTACAGTTATTATTCCTCACCATCTGTGTTTAAATTTCACGCAATTTACAATAATCCTGAGAAAAAATGAAATAATATCCATAAAAACCACGGTCTATAGGCCATGGTTATATATCTTTGAAATCAATTTAAAAAAACAGCTTTTGTTTGATCTGAAAAATTGCACCATTTGTCCCCGTGATTGCGGTGTGAACCGGGCAGCCGGTCATGTCGGTTACTGTTCAACACCAGCAGGATACAGCATTTCCTCCATTGTTGTTCACAAAGGGGAGGAGCCGGCGATCAGCGGACGAAATGGAATCTGCAACCTGTTTTTTACCGGGTGTAACCTGCGCTGTATATTTTGTCAAAACCACCAGATTTCGGGTAATCTCGCCAAAATAAAATTATGGTCCGAAGATCAGGTTATCACCGAAATTGAAAAGATATTGGAAAAAGGTATTCATGCTGTTGGCTTTGTTACCACTTCCCATGTTGTGCCGCAGATTGTTTCCATAATCCAAAGGTTAAGAAAATCAGGAATCAATGCGGTTACAGTGTATAATACAAACAGCTATGAAAAACCTGAGGTAATAAGGGCACTTGACGGACTGATTGATGTGTATCTGCCCGATTTTAAATACATAAATCCTGAATTGGCTTTACAATATTCCGATGCGGCCAACTATCCCGTAGTTGCTGCTGCTGCCATAAAAGAAATGTACCGGCAAAAGGGTTCCTATCTGCAAACAAATGAGCATGGCGAGGCGGAGTCGGGTTTGGTGATCAGGCATCTTGTGTTGCCCGGTCATACACAGGAAAGCATACAATTGCTTAATTACATTGCGGAAGAAATTTCAACCGGAGTACATATTTCACTGATGTCGCAATATCATCCTGCGCACAGGGCAGTTCACCATCATACACTTGGCCGTTCATTATATCCCGAAGAATACCGGCAGGTAGCAAATGAAATGCTTAGGCTTGGGTTTCGAAATGGATGGATACAGGATGAGGAAAGCGTGGACTTTTTTAACCCCGATTTTTATAAGGAACATCCTTTTGAATAGTGGTGGCTTAGTAAACTATGACCCTCTGAGACGGTGGCTTTAATAAACAACCCTTTTAAAAAACAGGAATATTCTTAAATCAAAATCATTTTCCTGACTTCATCAATGCACCTCTATCTTTTTTTTACACAGGTTCACTATGTTTCACCCTGTGGTGTTACAAATCAGTCTTTCAGACTTATGGCGCTAATAAAAGCAAGGGCAACGCCCTGGGGTTGTAACCGCGTAGGGTGAAATGAAATGCAACCCTATGCGTAAAAAAAACTATTTTTTTCATCGGGTTACACCATGCTCCACCCGATGTTATTACAAATCGGTCTTTCAGACCTAAAAGGCAGATGCTGCAAGGGCAAGGGATTGTGGATGCATTGGGTTTGATGATATGCAACTGTCGATGCACAATTAACCTAACCTAAAATCAACAAAAACTTTAAATTGTAACATTTTGACAAAATAGTATAACAAAATAAAAAATACGCCAATGTATTTTTACATTGTTAAAAAGTTTATAATTCAGGAAATGATTAATGACAATCGCGGCAGAGGAACATCAATACTTTTCGAAAGTATAATTGTTTTCATAAATGGGTTTGGTTTTTCATACCTCTCCGCGGTTGTTTTTTCCCAATATCAAAAACAAAACAACTATAAAACAGTTCGGATATGAAACAGATTATTTTATTTGGATTTTTTACCCTTTTTCTGGTTAACTTATGTAACTCTCAGCAGTGGGGTTTGTACACACTTTATGCAACAAAAAACGGCACAAAAGCTTATTTGATTGATACAGCTACTACTCCTGCTGTTTATCATGAATGGACATTTTCTTCGTCCAAAAAATCAGCTTATTCATGTTACCTGATTCCCGGCGATACCCTGGTCAGGACCTACCAATACCAGGCATCAGGGGGAATGAGTGGTGGCGGAGTTACTGGCGGAGTCCAGAAAGTCTTATGGGATGGAACGGTTGTATGGGATTTTCAATACAATAGCTCATCTTATACCATTCACCATGATATTTGTCCCTTGCCAAATGGCAACGTTTTAATGATTTCATACGAAAAGAAAACCTCAACTCAGGCAACACAGGCGGGCTCATCATCTGCCAGCGAGTATTATGCCGAGAAAATTATTGAGGTTAAACCAACCGGAGCAACAACCGGAACCATTGTATGGGAATGGCATTTGTGGGATCATCTTTGCCAGAATTATAATTCATCAAAGGATAATTATGTGACTTCAATCCTGGAACATCCCGAGCTGTTGAATATTAATTATGCAGGAACCGGAATGCTTCCCGACAGATGGCACATGAACGGGCTCGATTACAATGAGGAGCTTGATCAGATTGCATTGAGCATGCACTTTATGAATTCATTGTTTGTCATTGACCACAGCACATCAACCGCAGAAGCTGCCGGTCACACCGGTGGAAATTCCGGAAAAGGTGGCGATTTTCTTTATCGCTGGGGCAATCCTGCTTCTTACGGTGCATCCGGCTCAGCAATTTTTAGCACCATTCATGATGCTCATTGGGTTTCAAGTGACAATCCCAATTATCCCGATTACCTCTGCGGATATAATAATAATGGTGGTACAGGAGGAAAAACTGCTGTTGATGTTTGGAACCCTCCATACGACGGATCAGGCGGATACACTTATACAGCAGGAACAGCTTATTTGCCATCAACTTATGCATACCAATATAATTCAACATTCACAGCCAATAATGAGGGAAATTCTCAACAACTCCCCAATGGAAATATGATTGTAAATAATGCGTTTGGAAATATTTATGAAATTAACTCTGCCGGCACCACTTTATGGACAAAATCCGGTGCCAACTCATCGCATGCTTATCGTTTTACAAAATGCGAAGTGCGCGGCCCCATCGTTTCTGCATCATCTTCCGAATCGCAGGTTTGTCCCGGTGATCCCGTAACCTTAAGCTCATCGGCTTACTCGGTTACCGAAACAAGTCCGACTTACTCTTACACCTGGTCTTCGGGCGAAACAACCCAAAACCCTGTGGTCAATCCTTCTGAAAATACTGTTTATACCGTTACCATTACCAATACTGCCATTGACTGTTCGGCTACGGCTTCAGTTTCAATTAATGTTTATCCCGAACCTGCTGTGCCCGTAGTTACACAGATTGGTGAAGAACTAAATTCAACTGCCGCAGTATCTTATCAGTGGTACCTAGACGGATCAGAAATTGCCGGTGCAACAAACCAAAATTATTCTCCGGTCGAAGATGGGATTTATACCGTTTTAACAACTGATGCAAACGGATGTACTGCATTATCAGACGATTTTTCTTATATCGGTTCAGGTATTTCAGATGATCTGAACGGGGAACTGAAAGCATATCCGAATCCTACAACCGGAATGGTTTATGTTGAGGGTACGGAAAATTTAAATGATGCAAAAATCATGGTTTTTGATCTTTTCGGAAAACAAATAATGACTGAAAATGTTGCTGAATACATTGATCTTTCAGTGTTTGAAAACGGAGTGTATTATCTGATTATTGAAAATAAAGGCGAGCGAGTTCTATATCAAAAAGTAGTGCTGATGAAGTAAAAACTTCAGAAAGCACTGCTTTTTTTAATATCTTGGTACTTTTGTAAAAACTTATAATTATGAAAAAAATTACTGCCTTTTGCTTGTTGCTTGTTGCAATGTCCGGAGGGTTTTCTCAAACATTCACCGCTTACACATCCGATGACGGACTGGTTGACAACTGGGTTAACGGTGTAGCTGTTGACTCTGATAATGTGAAATGGTTTGCAACTCAATCCGGGGTATCAAGCTTTGACGGTACTACATGGACCACCTACACAACTGCCGACGGACTTGTTTACAACGATGCAAAATGCATTGCCATTGATAATGACCAGAATATATGGGTGGGAACTGACTTTGGTGCCTGCAAATTTAACGGAACAACCTGGACTACCTATTCCAGCGCCGACGGTTTGGTTAACGACGGAGTTACCTATATTGCCGTTAATCAGGATGGAAAAATCTGGTTTGCAACTTATGGAGGCCTGTCAATTCTTGACGGAACAACCTGGACAAACTATACAACCCTTGACGGTATGTCGTCTGATTTGATCAATTTTATTGCTTTTGCCCCATCAGACCTGACTTATATAGGAACATTCGGCGATGGATTTATGACTTTCGACGGTTCATCATTTGTTGCTTACAACACAGACAACGGATTAATTGACAATGCAGTTACTTCAATTGTATTTGAAGGATCGAACGTCTGGGTATCTACTCTTTACGGTGTCTCCAGATTTACCGATGAACCCTCATGGGCTCAAAATTACATTGCAACCGACGGCCTCTATTACGCCATGGTGCGCGATATGCTGGTTGACGATTTTGGCCATATATGGTTCGCCATTTATGCCGATTATATCCTCGAGGGCGGACTTACCAAGTACAACGGTACTGACTGGATCACTTACACCCAAGATCAGGGTGTTACCGGAGTAATCATGAAACGGCTTGCAAAAGACATCAATGGAAATATCTGGGTAGCGACGGGCGATGGTGTTACTGAAATAAATCTTTCGGTTAATGCACCTCTTCTCTCTGACCATGACAATTTAACCTTTTTTCCGAATCCATCCAATGACGTTGTTAATTTTTCCTTCGCGGGAAATATTACCGGCATCTCTGTTTCTGATATTTCGGGAAATATTGTTGCCACGCTGTCCGGAACTGATAAAAATCTTGATATTACAGGTTTTGCCCCCGGATTGTATTTCATAAACTATATAGAAAATAACACGCCTAAATCCCAAAAATTAGTGGTGTATTAATTTTTGGTAAAAACTGATTAAAATAAGTATGAGAAGCTGAAAGGCAATTTTTAATGGACAAATTGTAAAAATACCCATCTGGCTAGAGGGCAAAAGATAAAACAAACAAATAAATAACGTAAAAACCAACAAATGCTATTTACAGCAATCTTGAAAAAAACCAGAAATAGTGCGGTGCTCTGCACCATTTTAAAAAATTACTGGTGCAGAGCATCTCGGATACTCGACACGAAGTAGTCGGTACCATACTCTTTGTAGAAAAAAGACATGAATTGGTAATACCGCCGCCCGAAAACATATTTTGAAATATGATGCTTTATGCGGCGGAAATGAAAACGATTTTCCAGTGCAAGCAAAAAAGAAAAGCCCGTCCGGCTTGAGGACAAAAGATAATTTAGTAAACAATGCTTATTAAAAAAAACGAAAACACTAATTATCACCCAATCAACACCCTCTTTGCCAAAAAGCAAAACAAAAACTAATAAGATGAAGAAACTCGTAGTTCTGCTGCTCATAGCTTTCAGCCTAACATCCAAAGCCCAAACAAACTTTTACGACCCCTCGCAGGTGCGTGAAATCAAGCTATCCTTTTATGACACCAACTGGCAGTTCCTGCTTGACAGCATCTTTGAAGCAGGAACACAGGAGCGCATCCTTGCCGATATAACCATCGACGGCGTTTCCTATGATAGCGTAGGGGTAAGGTATAAAGGTTACAGCTCGGTGAACCCCGGAGAAATCAAAAACCCCTTTAACATCGATCTGGATTATATGCGTCCCGATCAAAACCATCTTGGCTTTATCAAAATTAAACTCTCTAATGTAATTCATGATCCTTCGTTTATCAGAGAGGTGCTATCCTACGAAATTGCCCGAAAATACATGCCGGCTTCAAGGGCAGGTTTTGCCATGCTTTATGCCAATGATACGCTTATCGGACTCTATACCAACGTTGAAACCGTTAACAAGGATTTTCTCGAATCGCATTTCGGATCAAGAAATAACGCCTTTTTTAAGGGGAGTCCCGAAACCCTAATTTATCCCTCGGGGTCAAACGCCAATCTGCAATATTACAGCGACGATTCAACATCACTGTATCCTTATTATTCAATGGAATCTGATTATGGATGGGCACAGCTTAATGATCTCACCAATATCCTGAACAACCAAACCGACAGTATTGAAAATATTCTCAATACCGACAGGGCTTTCTGGATGCTGGCCTTCGATTACGCACTCGTAAACCTTGACAGCTATCTGGCATATGCCCAGAATTACTATGTGTACCGCGATGACAACCTTCAGTTTAACACAATTCCCTGGGACATGAATATGTCTTTCGGAAGTTTCAGGTTTGCCGATGGCGGAATATCCGGCTTAACGGGCGGACTGTCTGTTGAGGCAGTGAAAACGGTCAATCCCCTGGCTTTGCTTTCATACTCCGTATCACCGCGTCCGCTTATCAAAAAACTGTTGGTTGAGACAAGGTATAAAAATATGTATCTGGCCCACATCCGCACCATCATTGAAGAATGTTTTGTGAGCGGCGAGTACATTGAACGCGGCGAAGAACTCATTTCCTATATTGATGATTATGTGTATGCCGATTCCAATAAATTTTATCAGGATTCGGATTTTGTGGATAATTTTTATGAGAAAGTTGGCGGATCAGGCGGCATGATTGAATATCCCGGCATCGTTGACCTTATGACTGCCCGCACCACCTTCCTTTCGGGATTTTCGTGGTTCACCGACTATCCGGTTTTTACCGACCATTGGACTCTGCCTGAAAATCCGGCACCCGGAACAGAAGTTACTTTCATCACAAAACTTGAAAATGCCGACAGCTGTTTTCTTTCCTACCGTTTAAATGATTACGGAAAGTTTATCACAGTCCCCATGTACGACGACGGCATGCACAACGACAGCGCGGCAGGTGATTTTATTTTCGGGTACAGTCTTACAGTTGAAAATGTTTGCCAGTATTATTACTATTCTGAAAACACCACAGCCGGAATGTTTTCGCCCCAGCGGGCAGCTTACGAATATTATGTGCTGCCCATTGAGATCAATCTGCCTGAGCTTGTGATCAATGAATTTATGTGCATCAACATTGCCAATGCCCAGGACGAATATGGTCAGTTCGATGATTGGGTTGAGATATACAATAACTCAGATGTTCCGGTTAACATGGCCGGACTGTTCCTGTCGGATGACACCCTCAACCTCAAAAAATGGGCATTTCCCGATACAACAATAAATGCCGGCGGTTACCTTGTGATATGGGCCGACAATGATATATACCAGCCGGGGTTGCATACCGGTTTTCAGTTGGCCTCGGCCGGCGAATCGGTTGTGCTGTCCATGGAAGGCGGCTATATAATTGATGAAATTACTTTCCCGGTACAGTTTGCCGACATCACCTACGGCCGTTACCCCAACGGAACAGGCAGTTTTCAGTTTTTGCCCCCGAGCATTGGTGCCGAAAACTATCCCTCGGCCATTGAAGAAATTGACCGTGAAGCAATAAAAGTTTACCCCAATCCGGCCAGCGATTTTGTGTTTGTTGATTTTATGGATGGCGACGAAGCAAGGGAGATAAAAATCTATAACATGTTTATGCAGGAAGTTTATTCAGGGCAGTACAGCGAAAGTCTGTGCAGAATCGATATTTCAAATATTTCAGCCGGAACATATTTTCTTAAATCGGATGGTGTTGTGGTGAAGATTGTTGTTTATTAATCTGGAATTTATTTAGTTTATTTAGTCAGGGCGCGACTTCAAGTCGTGCACTGACTATTCCTTGAACTGCCGGGGCGGCTACTCGATTACCGCCAGGTTTTTTACTCTTTATTCTTTTCTTTAATTCCTTTATTCTTTGATTCAGGTAAATAGTTTTGTTTTGTTACAACTTTCTTTCCCGATTTTATTTCAAGCTGTTTTCTCGCATCTCCTGCTATTTTCCCTCCTGCCTTTGCTGCCTTTTTGTTCAGCTCAAATCCTTTGGGATTGGTATTAACAACTATTTCTTTCGTTGATGCTTCTCCCAGCATAGAAAATATTAGTTCGAGGTCAGTCATATGGTCTCTGAGGTTTTGACTTTTCAAACCCTTCAATTGCTTATGTTTCGATGGTGTAATTCCAAATGTAGCCTTTGAAATCTCAGCAGTTAATATAGAATACTCTATCTGCTCTTTTATTCCGTGGTTTTTCCATTCCTCAGTGAGTTCTTCCCGAATTGCAATGCTGCGCATTCGTTTTTCAATCCAGTCCTCAGGATATCCTTTAAGCTTATATAATTCCCTTGTTCTTTGTGTCGCTAATTCAGGGTTTTCAATTTCTTCAAGTCTGTCAGAGCCAACCTGGGCTAACCAAAGCTTAAATGGTTCGGCTTTAGATGAGGGGATTGATTGAATTATTCTTAATAGTCCTTTAGCATTGGCGCAGTTAAGTTTTTGTTTACCTCCAGAGGTTTCAACGAAAAGGGGGGTGACAATTTGTCCCCACCCTTGAGAAAGCAATTCATCTCGCTTTCTCATTTTCTTTATGTAGTCTGTTGGATTTGCAGATTCTGTTAGAACTTCTACAACATCAGCGATGACAAAGTACCACTTTTGGTCTGATTCATTCCAAACGGTCCTTATTTTCTTACTCTCAAACAGTTTTATGTTGCTCATAACTCAAATACTTTAACACAAAAATAACATAAAATATTTTTGTTAAATAGAATAGTTGTAAATATTTCTTTCGTGTAATAACTAAGATTCATGTTGGGTCTCGTTCCTCGACCACACCAAGCTTAGTTATTGGGCAACGTTTTTTAATTAAATAGTTTTGTAAATCGGGGAAAAATGATTCAACATTGTGGGCAAAATTTTCTAAATCACCCATATATTCATTAACACTTGTGTGAACAGGTGGAACAATTGTAGAGTCATTAATGCTTACACCTCTTAATTAAGAATATTGCAAAAATATTAAATAAGAAAAGTCTTAAATTAAGTTTATGATTAAAATCTTAATTATTGTGAGATGCTATTTAATGTTGCCAACCAGAAAATATCATTAAAAACCACTCAAAATATTAAACTTTGTTCTGTTATTTTCATTGATGATTATTCCCCCACAATATTACAAAAAAAACCAACCCAGCCAAAAACCAAAGGTTGAAATTGCGGGTTGGTGTTTATAGGGAAAAGAGTGGGTTGGCTTTTTTAGTCAGGGTGCGACTTGAAGTCGCACCCTGACTCCCCCGTGAAGTGCATTTCGGTTCCCAAAACCTATTGGAAGAGGGCAATGCGTGGCTAAAGAGGACACAGCCATACGACTAGGTCGTGTGTAATTACACCATTAACGTCTTGAAATTATTGAAAGTGGTATATCAGAAAAACCTTCATTCTGTAAAAAGTTACAAATTTGCGCCAAAGATCTGCCTGTTTGTCAAAAGTGTATTGTTGTGAATGTTTCATGTTTCCTAATTTTATTAATAGCATAAATTAAATCTTTTTCAACCTTTTACATCTAATCTGCATATAGTTTGAAAGTATTTAGTAATTTGCAGTTAAATTTTTTAAGCATGAATAATGTTGAAGAACTTCTGAGTTGGTTAAAAACCATCTGGAATTTTGAATTGTTCAATTTTGGTGATAGTCCATTCACAACTAAAACATTTCTTTTACTGGTATTTTCAATTTTCCTGTTATTTTATTTATCCTCAAAAATCAGGAAGATTTTAGTAAAAAAAGTTTTTCCGCGATATGATCTTGATATCGGTGTCAGTAAGTCCATTGCAAACATTGTGCGCTATTTGTTGATTATTGTAGGTTTAGTAATCATATTCCAGACCACCGGTATTGATTTGAGTGCATTGGGTTTATTGGTTGGAGCTCTCGGAGTTGGAATCGGTTTTGGCTTGCAAAATATCACCAATAATTTTATCAGTGGAATAATCATTTTGTTCGAAAGGCCAATAAAGGTTGGCGACCGTATTGAAATAGACGACCTTGCCGGAAATATCGTTGAAATTTCGGCACGGGCAACTACCATTATTACCAACGACAATATTGCCGTCATTGTTCCCAATTCCGATTTTATTAATTCAAGGGTTATTAACTGGAGTCACAATAATAAGGAGGTTCGGTTGAATTTCCCTGTTGGGGTCTCGTACAACGAGGATCCCGAAAAAATCAGAAGACTTCTGCAGGAAGTTGCTAAAGACAATTCAGGTGTTCTAAGTTCGCCTAAACCTTATGTTCTTTTTGAATCTTATGGCGACAGCAGCCTTAATTTTAACCTTTTGGTGTGGACTTCAGAATACATCGATCGTCCTAAGATTTTAAGGAGCGAATTGTATTATGAAATATTTGCAAAGTTTAAGGAACACAATGTCGAGATTCCCTTTCCTCAGCGGGATATTCATATAAAATCGGGATTTGACCAAGTAATTGATCGAATTGAAAAATAATAGTTGATTCATTGCTAACAGAAGAAAAAATCTCCTGCCGGGAACGCTACCCGTCAGCTTAACTGGAAAGTGTTGGTGAACTTTCCTTGGCGCGGCAATTACAAATAAAAACATTTTTTATTTCGAATATAATTTCTTTTTTACGCATAGGATTGCATTTTAATTCACCCCATGCGGTTACAATTCCATGGCTTTGCCCTTGCACAATCTGACAGAGGTGTCCTGAATTTTTCAATTGATCGTTTTTTTAGTCTGAGAGCGACTCCAAGTCGCGCCCTGACTATTCCTTGAATTGTATGCGCAGAGGGAGAGACTTGTTTTGCGGCAGGCGGAGGTGGCTGATTGATTGGCGGTAGTAATTTATAGAGTCTTGCCATTTAAGATTCCTTTTTCTCCATTATTAGAAATTGAAAGTGTATAAGAAATTTTATGGCCGTCGGCACTTTCTTTATTCCAAATATAAATTACTTGATCATCTAATTCTTTTTTTTCATCCGCTGTCATACCATATGTTTTAAATGATTCTTCAAATAAAACTTTGGTCCATTTTAAACTTGTTGTTTTAATTCTAAAATTTTTCACCGTACTTTCATGCGTCTCAAGCCATAAATAACACTTTTTAATATTGCCAATGCAAAGTTTATTATGAAAACTTATAGAGTGATTACCATCTTTTTCAAAGTATTTATATCCTGGTTGGACATATTTATCGTTTATTTCTATTAAATCATAAAAAAGTTTTTTTCTGATTTGACTATTTGGGTTATCATAACCTTTGGGAAGTTTGTAGGGATATTCAAGAATAGTTTCCCCTCCATAAGTGTAGATATAACTCTTATATTTTTTTTTGATAACAGGAAAATTTATGCCCATAGTTAAATTATGATGGACTGGCAATACTTCTTTATTAGTAAAAGGAATATTGTAACCGTACATGATATAAATATATCCTTTAATTCCAAAACCAAATTCTGGACGAAATTTTAAAGAGCTTTTCCCATTTTCACTATATAAAAGAAAATTATATCGATTAGCTATTAATAAAGGGTATAATTCAATGCTCACTTTTGGGACAACATTTATTTTTCCATTTATAAAGCTTATTTCAGTCCCAATATTTAACCCCGAATTGACATATTTCTCTCTTATGTCTGTCCAGTTATACATTAAACCCAATTCGAGATTATTACAAATGTTTTTTGAATAAGCTAATTTAAAAAATACTGGATGATAAATTCCCGGATCAATAATTGAAACTTTTTCTGGATCATGGCCATTTCCAATTATTTTTAACGTGTCTTCTTTTGTTAATTGAGCATTAGCAAAAACTCCTGATAGCAAAAAAATAATTGTTAAAATTGATGCTCTCATATTATCTGATTAACTTTACTTTTTTTGGTTAGTTTTTTTCTCTAACACTTTCAAACTCTCCAAATAGTTTTTTTCTGCTTCGCTTCTTTTCGAATATACTCGTTAAGTCGTTTGGTTGCCCATTGGCGAAACTGTGTGCCTCGCAGGGATTTTACTCGGTAACCTACTGAAATTATTACATCCAGGTTGTAATGCTTTACCGCAATTTTTTGCGTTTTCCCTTCAATGGCGCCATGTTGAGTGGTTAGTCGGAAACTCCGACATGCCACTTCTTCGATTAATTCATTTTCTTTAAAAATGTTTTGTATGTGCTCGGTAATGGTTGTACGAGCCTTGCCAAAAAGCAATGCCATTTGTTCTTGTGTAAGCCATACGGAATCATCCTCAAAACGAACATCCACCGAAATTTTTTCGTCCTCTGTTTTAAATAAAATAAATAACGACCGATTGGTTTCCATTTTAAGTTTTTTGTATTTTACTTTCTGTTAATTTCCAATTGTTTTCATTAGGATTATTCCACCTACAATATTACAAAAAAAACCAACCCAGCCAAAAACCAAAGGTTGAAATTGCGGGTTGGTGTTTATAGGGAAAAGAGTGGGTTGGCTTTTTTAGTCAGGGTGCGACTTCAGTCGCACTCTGACTCTCCGGCAAAGGGCATTTCGGTCTCCAAGGCCAATAAGGAGCATAATAAAAAACGCCACCCGTAGGCAGCGCTTTTTTATATATAAATCAGGTTAGTATTTACTCAACAAAAGCATTCCATCCAAACTTGTCGGGCGAATCGCCTGTTTGGATTGACTGCAGTCTTTCGTATAGTTTAACGCTCCATGGTCCGGGGTTGCCGTCTTTTGAATACTGGAAAATTTCTCCGGTATCATCGTCGTGGATGGCTCCGATCGGACTGATAACCGCGGCGGTTCCGCATGCTCCGGCTTCTTCGAAAGTGGCCAGTTCTTCAACCGGAATTGGCCTTCTTTCCACTTTCATTCCAAGATCTTCGGCAATTACCAACAGAGACATGTTTGTGATGGACGGAAGTATGGAGTCGGATTTTGGTGTGATGTAGGTGTTGTTTTTTATTCCGAAGAAATTGGCCGGACCACATTCGTCAATGAATTTCTTTTCTTTGGCATCAAGGAACAAAACCGAGGCAAAACCACCGTCGTGGGCTTTGTGCATAGCTCTTAATCCGGCTGCATAGTTACCGCCTGCTTTGATACTGCCTGTTCCCAGTGGCGCAGCACGGTCGTAAGCACGGCTTACCATCATTTTAACAGGCTTAAATCCTTCTTTGAAGTATGGGCCAACCGGAGTAACAAATACCATGAAAAGGTATTCGGTGGCGGGCTTAACACCTACCTGAGGTCCTGAGCCTATGAGGAGCGGACGAAGATATAATGATGCTCCTGATCCGTATGGCGGAACAAATCTCTCGTTTAATTTAATCGCTTTTACAATGGCTTCTTTGAATATTTCATTTGGAACTTCAGCCATAAGCAAACCGCGTGCAGATGACTGCATCCTTTTGCTGTTTTCTTCCCAACGGAACAAACGGATTTTTCCGTCTTTTCCCCTGAAAGCTTTCATGCCTTCGAATGCTTCCTGACCGTAATGAAGGGCCGTGGCAGCAATATGCAAATCAACATGCTCTGATGATGAAACTTCAAGAGAACCCCATTTTCCGTTGCGATAATAACAGCGAACGTTATAATCTGTTTTCATGTAGCCAAAAGGGAGGCTTTTCCAGTCAATATTTTCCATTTTGTAACAAATTTTAAGCGTTAAATAACAATTCGAAACTTATATGTATCAAAAATAGATAAATTGTAAATAAAACACAAGGTTTTTGTTATGTTGTATAATACTGATTTTTTCAGTGTTCTGTAAGGTTCTGAAGCGTGAATTACCAAAAATGACAAATTGCAACTATCTGGTTTTCAATAACAGTTCATCAACATATTTCCTGTCGTTTGAAAGCCGGGGTATTTTATTTTGACCTCCAAGCTTTCCACGATCCTTAAGCCAGTTAAAGAATGTGTCTTTGGGCATGGAATGAATCAGGGGTTTGACCAGCGTAATATCCTTGTATCGTTTTGCTTCGTAATCTGAGTTTACCGACTGCAGTGCATTATCAAGCAATGTGAGAAAATAATCAAGATCCTGTGGCTCCTTTTCAAATTCGAACAGCCACTCGTGGGTACCCTTGCGGTTTTCACCCATATAAACCGGTGCTGCTGTGTATTCGTTGATAATCGCCCCTGTTTTTTCGCAGGCAATTTCAATGGCTCTTTCTGCATTGTCAATGATCACTTCTTCTCCAAAGGCATTCATGAAATGTTTGGTGCGCCCGGTGATTTTTATTTTATATGGATTTTTTGAGGTAAATTTTACGGTGTCACCTATCATATAACGCCACAAGCCTGCATTGGTTGTAATTATTATGGCGTAATTATTTTCAAGCTCTATATCTTCAATGGTTACAACTTTTGGATTTTTCTTCCCAAGTTCCTCAAGTGGCATAAATTCGTAAAAAATGCCATAGTCCAGCATCAAAAGAAGTCCCTCGTCATTCAGGTCATTCTGCAATGCAAAAAAACCTTCGGATGCATTATAAGTTTCCAGATAATTCATTTTATCTGACGGAATCAGCTTTTTAAACTGTTCCCGGTAAGGGGTAAAACTTACTCCTCCATGGTTAAACAACTCCAGTTCGGGCCATATTTCCAACAGGTTTTTTTTGCCGGTTTTTTCAAGGATGTGTTTTAACAGTACTAAGGTCCAGGATGGAACGCCGGCAATGCTTGTAACATTTTCCCTGATGGTTTCCTCGGCAACTTTTTCAATTTTTTCTTCCCATTTATCCATCAGTGCCACTGAGGTTTTTGGGGTTCTGATAAACTCAACCCAAAAAGGCAGATTCTGAATCAGGATGGCCGACAAATCGCCGTAGTACGATTCGTTGCTGAAATTATTGATTTGATGGCTCCCGCCCAGGGTAAGCCCCTTGCCCATAAAAATTTTGGTTTCGGGAAACCTGTTGGTGTAGAAAGCGAGCACATCGCGGCCGCCCCTAAAGTGGCAATCTTCCAGGGCATCGGTACTTACAGGGATAAACTTGCTTTTATCTCCGGTTGTTCCCGATGATTTGGCAAACCACTTGATGGTGCCGGGCCACAGCAGGTTTTTTTCACCCTGACGCAACCTGATGATGAATTTTTTTATGTCTTCGTAGTCCTGAACCGGGACACGTTTCTGGAAGTCTTCAAATGATTTAATCGACCTGTAGCCGTATTTTTTCCCCCATTCGGTGTCTTCGGCCTTTTCTATCAGCTTAAAAAAGGTTTCACGCTGAACATCAAAGGGATATTTCATCGAGAGGTCAATCTGATGAAGACGTTTGGTGTTTAACCAGGAAACTATGGAATTAATCCAGGGCATTAATTGTTTTTTACAAAATTAGTAAGTTTAATCTTTATACAAAATCATGGTATAAAGATTATTGTTTCTGAAATACAACAATTACTTTAGGTGTTGTTAGGTCAACCGGAGTAATTTCAGGATAGTTTTGTTTGCATTGATCCAGGATATCACCGGTTAACATTCTGATATGCTGTTCGCGTGTAAACTGATAGCAGGCCAATAATTTCAATCCGGCTTTTTCAGCATATTTTTTCATTTTCTCAATAGACATTCTGTTAAGTCCTTTCAGGTAAAATGATTTTGCCTGATCATACTCCGTTTTTCTTTCCTGCTCAAGATATTTCAGAAAATCTTTTTCACCAAGTCTGACATGCCCCCAGAAAAAATCAAGGGTACAAAGGCTGTGGCCGCCGTTCAGACTGAAAAACGGGTTGTATTCATTTACCGAAATGCCTCCTTTTTTAAGAATCCGGCTGATATTCTCAAAAGCATTTGCCGGCTCTGCCAGATGTTCAAGCACATCCCAGCTTACAACTATATCAAATGCTCCGGTTGGCAATACCGAATTGCAGATGTCATCATCCACAAATTTCACATTGTCAGCATTTTTAAAATGCCCGGCTACCCTTTTCCGGAGTATCTGCAGAGACTCGTCGGCTTTGTTAAGTGTTGTTTGCGTTACCTCTGTCATTCTAGTTGATTCAACCTTGTAACCCGAAAATTCGGTTCCGGTCACGGTGGCCCCCATATCCGCCAGAGCGTAAGAAACAACTCCTGAATGGCAACCAATTTCAAGGATTTCCGATTTTGAAATATTTACCCCAAATGCACGGGTAAACGACAATAAACGGTCGGTAAGCAGACTGCTGTTGCGGGCCATTTTGGATATTTCGTCATCGGTATACACTTTTTCCTTTTTCATGGCTTCGGCCACAGATGAAGCTCCTGGTTTCACAATGTTTCTTAATTCATTGTACAGGATATGGCTGTTCCCCTTTGAATCGACAAAGGATCCTTTTTTTGTAAAAGATGATTCTGAAATTGGGGCCTCAAAAGCAGACTGAACTAATTTGCTTTTTTTTGCCTGCCTGATAAGGTATTGCAGAATTTTATTTTTTAGTTTTCTCATTTGTTTTTCAAGACTTTTTGTTTAACCAGAATTATCACCTTATGGTAGATAATGTTAACTTCTTCAGAAACTTTCAGGGAAATGGCAAGGGTGCCGAAACAGATTGTCATGACTGAAGTTCTCAGGAACATATCCAGAAAATGGTTGCCGGCAAAAGGCAGAATCCAGGCCACAAACCAACTAATCACTGCAATTAAAATAATAAGCAGGGATCGGTAATTATAGGGCTGCATTTTAAACGTCCGGTTAAGGTAAACAAACCTGATGAAGTTATAAAGAAATTTGGAAAGCACAGTTGAAATTGCTGCACCGATGATTCCGTAAACGGGTATCAGCAAATAATTAAGCAATACTACAATGCCGATCAGAAAAATCTGCAATGTTGTAGTGGCTTTGTAATATTTTGAAGTGGCAAGCAAAGCAGAGGAAACGCCACTGGCCATTTCGAACATAAATCCTATACCAATAAAAAATATTACATACCTTCCTTCGGCATATTTGGCGGGCAAAATGAAATCCATGATATTGTCAATATTGCTCCATATTCCAATAAAAATAAAAGATCCGATCAGCAATTGGTTGATCACACTTTTATAATAAATTTTGTAAACTGTTTCAAGATCCTGATCTTTCCAGGCATCAGCAAGCATTATGGAAGATATTTTGATAACCGACCGTGAGGGAATAATCACAATGCTTCCGAAAAAATAAGTAATGATATAGATTCCGGCTGCCCTGATATCAATCATTGCATTAACCATAAGCTGATCTATATAAAGGATAAGCGATGAGCCAAGTGTGGTAATAAGTGCGTAAATTCCTACGCTGAACATTTTTTTTCGCATTGCTGCATCTGCAAATCCGGGTGAGGCAGTGAGTGATAGGTTGCCCGATATCATCAGCTTGACTATAAGCATTAATAATGGCAGGAAGTTGGATAAGATAAAAGCAATGATAAACCCGTTAAAATCAATATACCCATAATAGTAAAGGGCAATGCCGATAATCATGTAAATTCTTTGCCAGATTTCTTTCAGGGATATCCCGATTGTTGCGTTGTACAAAACTTTTATATACGCATCAAGAATATTGAAAAGCTGAAGTATGAAGGTAAGAGGAATCAGGACATCAATATAGTCGGCGAAGAGTGCAGAATCTTCCAGGTTGCTGCTTATGAGCCATGGCCTCAGCACAAAATAAACTATCATGGAGAAAATAAAACCTGCCGAGGAATATTTGAGGATAAGTATCAGAAATCCGTTGTGCTTTTTTTCAGGATTTCTGAAATAGGGAAAAAACATGGTAATAACATTGGCCAATCCGATGTTAGCCACATGCGCCATAATTACCGAAACGGCCATGAGCAACCCCCTGAGTCCGTTTTCTTCCGCAGTCAGAATCTGCGGAAGCATAAATCCGGTAATCAGGAATCCCAGAAAAGCACCAATATACGAATATAAGGTGCCCCTGATGGATTGTTTTTTTATCTCGCCCAAGTTTTTATTTATTCTTTTTCACGGGGCTTAACGGCCATACTTTTTTTTATTTGCAGGCCAAGTGCACCGAGTAAAATTAAAATCAGCAGAATTGAACCTAACATTGAAATGGTTTTGCCGGTGTAATAGGAGGAAGGTTCAAATTTCCATTCGATGGTATATTTTCCTGCAGGAACAACCATTCCCCTAAGCACGTAGTTTACCCTGCAATAATCTGCCTGCTCACCATTGATATATACATTCCATCCTTTATCATAGAAAATTTCAGAAAATACAACAAACTGCTCTGTTTTAGCGGAGTAATCAAAGGTCAGGTGATTGGGCTTGTATTCTGTCATTTTGATTATTGTTGCACTGTCTTTAACAAATTTCTTTCCCTCGATAAGTGAGGCGTATTTTTCATTGATGATGGCTGTATTTTTGGAATCAAAGGAATTTAAACCGTTTATTTTGTCGCGAAGTCCTGTGATTTCTTCAAATAATTTCAGCATTTCCTTAGTCGGTTTGGCATTTTCTTTCTTAAGCCTGATTAACTCGGTTTCCTTTTCATTTTTCAATTTGTAAAGTTCAACCACTTCGCCGGGTTTTTCAGGACTGATCAGGGAAGCCATTTCTTCATCGGCTGTTTTGACAACCTTTATATCTTCTACTGCCCAGGCGTTTCCGTTGGCAAATGGATTTACCAGCGGGGCAGCATCCCTGCTCACAATGATATACTTTGTGTTGAGCATATTCAGTACCGGAAGCTGTGTGCCAAGGAACTCAAAAAAGGCACTGTCACTTTTGATGGTGGGCATTACCGATCGGAACAGGCGATCTTCGGGTGTGATTTTAAAGTCAATCAGCTCCTGATATTTTCCAAGTTTTGCGCCGTGATATCCTCCCAAAGATTTATGGTAGTATGAAACCTGCGGATTTGTAAAAGCACTTTCAAGTGTGTACACGCGATAATTCGTGCTGAAGGCAAGCTCTCTGAAAGCAATTTTTTCCTGCTCCTTCGCTTTGTTTTTGCCGTCAATTTTATTGTTTTTAAAATGTTCGGCTGTTGCCGCCTGAATTTTTTCCTCAAGCTGTGGATTTGCTTTGGCCTCCAGTTTAAATATTTCTATATCGGCTTTTGTGGGAGCAAATGGATGGTATTTTTCATAAGGCTCCTGCCATGCCAGATATTTTGCTTTGTCTTTTTCATTGTTCAGATACCTTTTGTTGATGGTCCATAGATCAATGAGCAGGAGCAGGCCCAGACCAATTATTAAATATTGCTGTTTGAATTTCAATTTCATATAGGCGAAAATCAATGCGCCGGTGAGCAATAAAAATAAAATGGTTCTCAGAAGGTCTTTGGAAAAAATATCTATGCGGGCTCCTTCAAGTTCTGATTTATACATTTCAAAAGTTTCAGGCTGGTCGATTCCCTGAAATTCCTTGATGTAATCAAAACCCTGTTTTGCCATGGGCTGAGTTTTAAAAAATGCCTGTGGATCATTGAGTGCGGCTTTTTCCTGGGAACTGAAAAAATTGAAAAAAGTACCCGGCATGAGATAGAAAAGTATAAAAACACCGGTAATTATTCCGGATGCAATAAGTACTTTTTTCCTTTCGATTTGTCGGGTAAAAAGCTCATGGAGAAACATTATCCCAACCAAAGAAAAGATCATCTGAACAAGTACAAGTATTAGTTTACTGTCGCGGAATTTATTGAACAGGGGAAAATATGAAATGAAAAAGTCAATCATGGCTCCTGAATGAATTGCCAACGAAAGTGAAAGTACCACCACTCCCAGAAACACCCATTTTATCTGGTCTTTGATGAAAATCATTCCTAAAATAAATAACATGAAAATGACTGCGCCAAAATAAAATGCGCCCCCGGTAAAGGTTTGCTCTCCCCAATAGTTCGAAGAATAAGCTATTGGTCCGGCAATTTTCGGGTCAAATCTGGATGTAAAATCCTGTATTTCTTTTTGGTTTTTCGGATCGCTGACCAATTTGGAGAAAATGGTTGAGGATTCTCCTCCCTTAACATTTGGGATCACCAATGACCATAACTCCCCGACTCCAAAATTGTATTCGGTAATATACCATCGCTCCAATCCTGAGGTGGTTTGCTCTTCCTGTCTTACTTCCTGAATAATTGTTAATTCGGTTTGACTGCGTGTGGTATATTTTCCATACTCATTGGTGGTCATCAGATTTGACATGGTGGGTAAAACACCTATTATTCCGGCTGCCACCAACAATCCTGATGCGATAAAAAATTTCTTCATCATTTTTTCACGGATATGCCTGAAAAATTCAAAGCCAATAATACCCGCAATCAAAAACAACAGATAATAAGTTTCCTGAATATGGTTGGCTGAAATTTCAAGACAAACAAACAGAGCAGTTAAAACAGCCCCAATAATCATGTTTTTGCGATAAGTATAAAAAACACCCCCGATAACAGCGGGCATCAGGGCAATTGCATGCACCCTGGTGTAATGACCGGCTCCGAGATAAAGAATATTAATGGTTGACAGTCCATATGCTACCGAGCCAAGTATGCTGATCCAGGGAGAAATTCCAAAAAGAATAAGCATTATATAAAAACTTAACATGGCAATGAAAAGTAGTCCGGCCGGACTTTTTACAACGTCAAGAATGATATTTTCAGCACTGCGGATATAATTGGTTTTGTTTTCCACATCAATCTGATATGCAGGCATACCACAGAACATGGAATTTGTCCAGAGGGGATCTTCGCCGGCTACATCCCTGAAATTTCTGATTTCCTGACTCATTCCTACATAATTGGTATAGTCACCAGCCCTCAGGGTAAGTCCCTTTGTTTGAGGAGAAAAATAAACCAGGCTGATTGCCAAAAAAATCACAATTGCAACTACATGAGGTACTGCTTTTTTAAATGAAATGCGGTTCATGATATCCAGTTTAAAATTTGACGCTAAAAGTAGCAAAAGTTTTTTAATAAAATCCCATTATCTTTGCATTGAATAATCAGGCCGGTAAACGGTTACTAAAACAATTATTTATGAATCAGAAAACATTGGTCATTGGGGCAAGTGAAAAGCCCGACAGATATTCAAATATGGCTGTAAAAAGTTTGCAGGATCATGGTTATGGTGTTGTTGCATTGGGTGCGCGCCATGGATTAATTGGAAAGATAGAAATTCTGACCGGTAAGCCAATCATTGAAAATATTGATACCGTAACCTTGTATCTTTCTCCGGCAAACCAAAAAGAGTACTATTCATATATAGCCGATGATGTAAAGCCGCAAAGGGTAATTTTTAATCCGGGAACCGAGAATATGGAATTTATGAAAATTCTTGAAAGAAAAGGCATCAACTGCGTTGTGGCATGTACTTTGGTGATGTTGTCCACAGATCAATTTTAATCAAGAGAACAAATGAGTTTTATCAGAAAAGCATTTTCTTCGGCACATCCGGGGGTTAAAATAATATTCGGAATCAGTTTTGCTTTTATTACTGCCATTTTTGCTTTTGCAGCAGGGTCAATAATCATAAAAGCCTTTTTGGACGTTGATATGTTAAAGGAAGGAGCGGGAACTCTTAAACCCGGTGATATTTCGATGATCAACGCATTGAGGATTCAGCAGATTTTGCAAAGCATCTGTATGTTCATTATTCCGGCCATCATTCTGGCTTGGCTTTATGGCAGCAATACCCGGGAATATTTAAAACTAAACGGCAAACTGCTGGCATTTTCAGTTATTTTAGGTTCTCTGGCAATGATCATGATGCAGTATTTTAACGGATTAACATCTGAACTGAATTTAAGGATGCAATTGCCCGAAAGCATGAGCGGTTTTGAGGATTCACTTCGCAGATCTGAAGAATCGGTTGCCCGTACTACCGAGGTGTTTGTTTATGTTACTTCAATAAAAGCACTTCTTTTTAATATTTTTATGATTGCTGTTTTGCCTGCCTTGGGCGAGGAATTGTTTTTCAGGGGAATAATTCAGAAACTGTTTAGTGAATGGTTTAAAAATCCTCATGTGGCAGTCATCTTAACTGCAATTATTTTCAGCGCTTTCCACATGCAGTTTTTTACTTTTCTGCCGCGATTTTTTATGGGATTGGTGCTTGGATACATGTATTTATGGAGCAGGTCAATCTGGTTGCCGATAATCGCCCATTTTGTAAACAATGCCTTGGGGGTGTTCGTGTTTTACCTTACCCATAACGGATATATTACAAGCGATCTGGAAAAGCCCGAATTAAACGGAGAATTGGTAATAGTCGGATTGGTTTCTGCAGGTATAACCCTGGTATTGCTTCGACTAATTTTCGTCAAAGAAAAGCGAGTACTGAAGGTCCTTTGATTCGGGAACCAAATCTTCCTCTTTTTCTTCTTTCGAGTAACTGTCAATAACTGCCTGTCTCTGTGAAACCAGTTCAGATGGTTCGAATATTTCTTCGATAACCGATTCTTCTCTGGCAATTTCTTCACGGTCGTTGAGCCTGTCGTAATATATGACTCCAAAAACCTTTGCTTTTTCGCGCATTTCTTCGGCAGGGATATCTTTATAGTGGTTTTCAATTTCGTTCCATAAGGCCAGAATTATACTGTCGGCTTCACTGCGCATGCTGATGATTCTTTCGTTGGCACGCTGGGTAGTTATTTGCAATGATTTCTGTGAACGGTAAGCAGCAATGAATTGTTCGTAACGTACTTTTACCACCGCAATTGTTGGATTTGTAATGGGATTGCGGCCCTTTGAAATCCTGGTGATTTCACCCTTAATAAGCTTTTCGCCCCACTCAAGCACATCTTTTTCGGTATATAGGTTGGGAATCCGCTTTTCATCTTCATCCATCTCGTAAAAGGTACGTGTAATGGGAGGAAGTTCGCCGCGCACAATTGCAAAATTCATCACCTGAATGAAATGTGACAAATATAACTTTGCCTTTTTATATACCTCCTGATAATTTTTGCTTTTTGAAACCTGATTCTGGTGACAAGCCTTTAAATTAATGATGGCCTGGTCAAAGTCGGGGCAAAAAGTTCTGAGCTTACTGTAGGTGGGCTGACTGAAAGGGAGCTGGTAAGGAGATAAACCATCACTTTGCTGGAATGCGGTTTTCAGAGCTCTGAGCCTTGCACTGTCAGTATTTGGTAATCGGCGGTATGGCATGTTTTAGTTTTTAGTCAATTAGAAATCTAATCTTCACGAAGGTAGAAAATGAAGATGTTTTTATTTTCAAAAATCATTTCAAAATATAAACAGCGGGGTGTTGATAAACGCGAATGGCGATTTAAAACGCTAATTGAAAGTATGTTCGGCAAATAAAATCAAGGGTATTATCCGGTTTTAATAAAAAAGTTTATTTTTGATAAAAAAAGTTATGGGACTCTTCAGCAAAAAACCAAAGAAACCAGATTATTCAGATGTGATCTGGATGAAACGTGAAATCAAGATCAAAAAGATGTTCGAATTCATAAAGAATGAATCGGAAAAACGAAAGGTTTTTGTGGTTTCCTCTTTTGGTGATACCCTGGATATTGTTGAACAGGCAATGAAAATTTCCGGAATATCTTATAAAAGACTGAATTACTTGTCTGATTACTCCGGTGATCTCAGAGTTTGCGTTATGCACAGCAATCTGCTTGCCGAAAATACCAGCGGTAATTTGAGGGAAGCGGTAAGCCCTGCTGTGGTTTTTACCGAACATTTTCCGCTCCCCGAAAGGGATGTGGCCATAATGCAGAATCTTGTTGGACTGATGAATGAGCCGTCATTGTTATATTACCTTTCTCTTGAAGATCCGATCATGCAGCTTTTTGGCTCAGAAAGGATTATCGGGTTGATGCACACCCTGGGCATGGGCGAAGATGAATCCATTGAACATTCTTTTGTTTCAAAAGCCCTTTCCAATGCTCAGGAAAAAGTAGCCAAAAAGGTGGCTTCCGAAATAAAATCTGAATCAGAAGAAACCTGGTACAGGATGAATGTTAAAGAATAACCCCGGTTCTCAGGCCGGGGTTATATGCTAATCAATAATGATCTGCTGAATGTCGTTATTGTTAAGGTTACGCCTGTTGATCTGGTTGTTGTAGTAAATCTGTTTGCCGGGATTGTTAATCTGGGTGGTGTCAATGGAAATATAATTTTTATGAACCCAGTTGTTTAAGTCATTGTCAATGGTGGTAAACAGTGCTGCATCGGTTACCGAGTTAATGATCAGGGTGGTTGATTTGTTCACTTCACGGGATGTTTTTTCTCCCTTTGCAGCTTTTTCCATCATAGATAAAATTTGGTTTTCAGTAGTTTTCTCAAAGGTCTTGTCTTTTTCAACTTTACTAACCGCCTCAACAATAATGGCATCAAGCAATTTGTTCCAAAGATCTGAAAAGAGTTTTTTGCTGCTGTAAATATCCATTCCGTAAACCTCCCCGTTAATGGCATAGGCATAACCGATGGCGGTATTGTTTTTTTCAAGCATTGAAAACAATTTGTCCTTGTATTTTTTTCTGATGTCTTCGAGGTCTTTGTTTTCGAGGGTTAATTGCAGACTTGAGGCAGATGCATTTTCTGTAACATTCACCGATTGTCCTTTGATGGCGGTGATTTTTTCATTCAACTGTACCTGCTGTTCACTTACTTTGTTCCATACCTGCGACTGGTCAGCATTCATTTTTGAGGCAACTTTTAAGTCGCGCGAGGATATAATACTGGTGTTTGCCGAAAAATTCCCAACGGCCTCAGTCCCCCTTTGTGTCCACCTGCCATGCTCAACGCAGAAACTGATAAGCGGAATATTATCTGCTTTTGGCGGGATGATGACATCAAAACTCAGGGTGCGGTCTTGTCTGCCTCCCTTTACAATATCTCCGGCATGTATAAATATATAATGATTGCTGGTGTTTTTAATAGACAACTCATTTACCGAGCCTGTTTCGTTTACCACAGCATAATTTTTCTCAAGTGCTTCGCTCAGGGTTATGTAATCGCGGTGCGGAATATCTTTACTGCTTGCGAATAAAAAGACTTGCAGGTTGTCGTGCGAATCATCTGCTATCATTACCAGTGAATCGGGGTAGTTTACTGCCGGTATGGGTGCCGGAGAAGGTTTGTTGGCCGATGCATCACGATCTGTGGTTCCCGAATTGCTGCAGAAGGTCAGCACAATAAATAAGAGGGGAAGATAAGCAGGCCAGAATTTTTTTAACGTTTTCATGATATTTCCTTTTATGTTTTTAATCAAAGGTATTTTGCGGATTGCCCTAAAAAAAGCGAAAATGGGTGAGTAGATTGTTTCGGTGGGTAAAAGGGCTTTATCAGTGGGATTTGTTAATCAGATCGAAAAGTCTTTGTTTTAATTGGGCACAATAACTACTTGCTTAAGACCGTGGTTATGAAAGGAGGAATAGATGAGGTTGTCTCAAAATGGCTTTTTGAAACCAATTCTTGAAAATCCGATTTACCCCATCCCTAAAGGGTGGCTGATTTTCAAGTGCTTCCCTTTAGGGATCAAGGGTAAAAGCACTTGAAAATCGTTGGGGAAATTAATTTGAGACAGCCTGATCCCATGAGGAAAAATAATTATTTCGAATTCATTTGGAACTATTCAAAATAAAACTGTAATTTTGCAGCGATAATTTTGTGGAAAGATTTGGATTGATTGCAACCACGATAAAAAATGCTAAAAACAATACTGCAGTCAATCTGATATTTTTCCCCGGTAATAAATTTAAAACAAAATTTTAGTATTATGTCATATTTATTTACATCAGAGTCCGTATCAGAAGGACATCCCGACAAAGTAGCAGATCAGATTTCTGACGCATTGCTTGACGAATTTCTGGCTTTCGATCCCGATTCAAAAGTAGCTTGTGAAACTTTGGTAACTACCGGTCAGGTTATTCTTGCCGGCGAAGTTAAGTCAAAAACCTATGTTGACGTGCAGGAAGTGGCACGCAGGGTAATCAACCGCATTGGATATACCAAAAGCGAATATATGTTTGATGGCAACTCATGTGGCGTGCTTACTGCAATCCACGAACAGTCGCAGGATATCAACCGTGGTGTTGATCGTGAAAACAAGATGGATCAGGGTGCCGGCGATCAGGGTATGATGTTTGGATACGCCAGCCGCGAAACCGATGATTATATGCCTTTGGCTCTCGTTCTTTCACATATGTTGCTGATGGAACTTGCAAACATCCGCCGCGAGGGCAAAACAATGACGTATCTTCGTCCGGATGCCAAATCACAGGTAACCATCCAGTATGCTCAGGACGGCACTCCCGAAAGAGTCCATACCATTGTTGTATCAACACAGCATGATGAATTCGACAACAACGACGAACGCATGCTTGCTAAAATCAAGGAAGATGTCAGGACCATCCTGATTCCCGCAACCATTAAAAAATTCCCCGAAAGAGTTCAGAAACTTTTCGACGGAAATTTCACCCTTCATGTTAACCCCACAGGAAAATTTGTGATTGGTGGTCCGCACGGTGATACCGGTTTAACCGGAAGAAAAATCATCGTTGACACATACGGTGGAAAAGGTGCCCATGGCGGTGGAGCATTCTCAGGAAAAGATCCCTCAAAAGTTGACCGCTCTGCAGCTTATGCAGCACGTCATATTGCTAAAAATCTTGTTGCATCCGGAGTGGCAAATGAGGCACTGGTGCAGCTTTCATACGCCATTGGTGTGGCCCAGCCCATCAATATTTATGTAAATACCTATGGCAGTTCAAAGGTGAAAATAACCGATTCTGAAATTGCCGATAAGGTAGCCAAACTGTTTGATCTGAGGCCTGCTGCCATTGAAGAAAGACTGAAGCTCAGAAATCCAATTTACGAGGAAACCGCAGCATACGGACATATGGGCCGCGACCACAGAACAGTAAAGAAAGTTTTCAAATCACCATACTGGGGAACCGTTGAAAAAGATGTTGAACTGTTCACCTGGGAAAAACTGGATTACGTGGAGAAAATTAAGGCGGAATTTGGGATTTAGTTTTTATAGGCTTGTAATTAACGTTTTTTGTTTGCCGCGAATGCGCGAATGATATTGAAAATAAGCTAAATTGCTTTTTTCATTCGCGCATTCGCGGCAATTTTTTATCTTCGAATCGCTAGTTTTTCAGTTTTCCTTATGCTGCCATCCGCACTGTAAATAACAAGAATGTATGTTCCTGTTGCCACATTGTCCAAACCAATCATTGTTAGTTCAGAATCCAACACACCTTCAGAAATTATTTTTCCGTTTATTGAAAGAACCTGATATCTTGACTGCTCAGGGAATCCCGTAGTTTCTATATTTATAAAATCTGAGGCCGGATTGGGATAAACCTTAATGTTGACGGTCACAGCTTCGGTTTCATTTATAATTTCGGTTGTCTGGTTTTCAGGAAGCAATTCATTGTTTAATGGGGCTATAGCCAACGTATCAGCAGGCAAAGAATCGGTTTTGGTTTTAACAATGACCGGAATCAATTTGTCACTGCATCCGTCAAGGGTAAATTTAATGGGAATCACAAAACTTACATTCACCGGTTTACCTCTTTGTTTACCGGGAATCCAGTCGGGCAAATTTTTAATGACTTCCACAGCCGGCTCATCCAAAAGGGGATGGATACTTCTGATTACTTTCACATCATCAACCTTGCCTTTTTTTGTAATGGTAAATTGAATATAAACTGTTCCGGTAATGCACCCGTCAACGGCCATTTCGGGATATTTGACCGTGTGTGCCATGTAATCAAGAAGGGCTTGATCTCCACCGGGGAATTCGGGTCGATGTTCGACCAGTATGAAATCAATGCATTCACATTCTTCTATACATTCGCAATTGGAAATGATGGTTTCATGTGAAAATGCGACAACGGAGTCCTTCAAAACAAACACCTCCTCCGTAATAGGATTCAAATGGGGTTTTACGACTTCTGAAATTTCGGGAGATTGTTTTTTTATTCCGGAAGGTACTCCGGCTTCAATTTTTTCTGAATTGCCCGGCGGCAAAACCATAGATGCGGCTGTGGCAAAGTAAATAATGGCTTTCATGTTAGTAATTTTTAAAGGGTTCATGAAAGACAGTGCAGATATTGTGCCAAAATCCAATGGTTTATTTAAGAATCACAGGAGGGAGAAGGTCAATATTGATTTCCGTTACTCAACCTTTCTAAAAGTAAAGGTATGGTAACCCACCACATCGCATTTCCTGTTATAGTCATCGTAATAAGTATCGGTGAAATCAAGGACAAGGACCATTTCTTTTTCGGTAAGTCTTTTTATATCATATTCAGTTTTTCCTTCATAAACTAAATCCAGGGCATCCAGGTCAATATATTCTTTCCTTTTGCCCTTACTTGTCCAATACCATTCTCCTTTACTATTCCAATTATAAAAACCTTCCCCTTCTGCCCTGTATGAACAATTATTAGTTTGATCCTCGTTAATGTCCATTAAGATATCAAAGTATTCATAATAAAAGGTTATTTTTACTCCTGAAGAAATATAAATGTAGTATACTGTCATTTGGTCGTTAACATTTTCATCGTAGTAAAAATCATACATGATTTCTTCACCATCGCTTCGGTAAACAGTGTTTGATCCGATTAGACTTGCGAGGTTCCAGCTTCCTGTGACCCGGTTATCGCGCGAGCGAAAAGAGAGAAAAGGGTCGTCTTCGCCTTTTTTGCAGGAAGGTAAAATAAACACAGGGATCAATAATAAAAGCAAGAAAATTTTTTTCATAAACTCAGGGTTAATTAATTACTTTGGATAAAATGTGCCTGAATGAATGCTATTTCTGGAGTAAAGATATATTTTTCCAAGTTAAAATTCTCATTAAAATGAAAAATTATATACTTTTGCACCCGATTGGTCCTATAGTTCAATGGATAGAATAGCGGTTTCCTAAACCGTAGATCCAAGTTCGATTCTTGGTAGGACTACACTAATAACAGCTAAACCATTTGATTACAGTAAGTTAATTAAGTGGTTTTTTTATTCCACGACCACCTTCCCGCCAAAACTCTTTTCTCCTGAAAATACTTTGATGTAATAGATTCCACTGCTGAATTTTTCAAGATTGATGGTTGTCGATTCCTTCTCTGTTTTTGCCTGATACATCAAACTCCCGGTGAGATTGTACATCATTATGAGATTCTCTCCCTTCAATCCCGAAAGGGTAACCTCACTGGTGGCCGGATTGGGGTAAATCCTGATGCTGCTGATCTCTACCACATCCACCGATTCTTCAACCATCCCCGGATCCAGCGTGAAATTGTCAATATACAGGTGGTTGCCTCTTTTGTTTTTTCCAACCAGCTTAAATCTGACCATCGCATCGGGATCCAGTCCGGTTATGGGAATATGTTCTCTTCTCCATTGTTCGGGCAGTTCGGGCATAAAATCCGGAGTGATGGTGTCCCAGGTGCTCAGATCTGTTCCGTTTTTGGCGTAAATTACAAAGGGATAGCTGTTGCCACAGTCGGTTGACATAAAAATGGTCAGCGAATCAATAAAAGTATTGCTTCTTTTTTGGTAGGCCAGATCAAAGGTGAGGGTTACGGTGTCTGTTTCGCTTGATGTTGATAAATCTATTGGCGGAGTAATAATCTCATCTTTTTCGTATAATGGTGATTCGTAACCGAACGACATGAAAAGCGAATGGTTGTTTTCACCAAGTCCGCCTGTACTCAAAGTATCCCAGGTAATTCCGCCGTCAGGATTTATTATGGTCCAGTTCATTGTGTCAATTCCGCTTTCAAAATCCTCGAAAAAAGGAACTGCAAAGGGATTTTCTATATTGGTCCTGAAATACCTGTGGTTATTGTAATTGTCCACTTCAGTCAGACTGTCTGCCAGATACACATGAAACCGAAAGATGCTTTCTCCAGGAAGCAGGCTGGTCATTTCAGGGAGATCTATTGTAACGGTATCTCCGGGTAGCAGACTGCCATTCCAGTAAATTGTGTCAATAGCTGTTCCGTTTAATTCGTAGGAAAGTTGAAAATGGCTTACAGTGCTTTCGCCTTTATTGGCAATTTTCACATGGGGTGTGAGGTTGTTTTGACAGTATTGGAGCCATTCCGGACTGAATATCTCAGCAATGGAAATATCCCATGGGTAGTGCGGGGCAACGGGAGTGTGGCTTGCAGCAAGATATTCATAAGCAGCATACACATCAATCAGTCCCATGCCGTAAACATTATCTTCGCCTGCATCACCTTTGTCAATGGCGGTATAATACAAAGCACGCATCAGGTCTTCGCCTGGCAGATATGGAAAAGCTTCTTTCAGTAAAAGCACTGCGCCCGAAACATGCGGACAGGACATGGACGTTCCCGAAATGGAATTGTATTCGTTACTTCCCCAGGCCGAGCGTACATAATAGCCCGGAGCCACCACTTCGGGATGTATCGATAAGGCCGAGTCAGAAGGCAGACATTGTGACGGTCCGCGCGTTGAAAAATACACAATGGGGTAGGTGTCCATATTTCCGTCGATGGCGCCCACGCAGAATGTATTTACTTCATTGATTTTTACTCTTTGCGGGGAATTGACACCGGTGTTATCCGGACCAGAGTTTCCGCCCGAAAAAATATTGGCAATTCCCACAGCTTCAATGGCATTTAACAGGTCCACCACAAATCCCTCACATTCAACCGTGTCAATTTCATCGCGCCAACGCCATGAGTTGTTGATCACATGGGGGATGTCATTTACGGTTGAGAAATCACCATCGGGATTGAGAGCCCATTCAAAGGCATCAACAAGGTCACTCACCGGAGGAACCTCGTCAATGGTTCCTTTAATAATATCAGTGGCAATCCAGTATGCTTCAAAGGCAACGCCAATGGTGTCGGCAGCGTTTTTATCCAACCCGATTGCGGTTCCCAGAGTATGTGTTCCATGATCGTTTAAAATGCCGGTTGGTTCTTCATTCCAGAACCCGTACCAACACTGTTCCGGAGGATAATATCTTCCAAGATATCTGTCAGAAAAAGAAGGATGGTCGGGCCAAACCCCGGTATCGTATCCGTAAATCAGCGTTCCGCGTCCGGTGTACCCCAGAGCCCATAAAGCCGGAGCGTTAATGGCAACCAGTCCGGGCTCCGGACCCACAGCGTCTTTCTGAGAATTCTGAGCGGTTCCCTTGAACGGTTCAATAAGGTCAACGCCGCGTGCAGCGTAATCAAAATACCTTATATCAGTTCTGTTTTCCAATAATTTGAGCGAAGATGCATTGGCTTCAACAAGGATCATGTTGCAGATAAAATACTGTTTCAGGATTTTTATTTTATGACCGTCGCGGGTGGAGGATGAGATAGATTCAACAAGATTTTTCTGTGAAGAGGCAGATTGGTTTCTGAGCATTGAAATAACCTGACCAGCCCTGTTTTTCAGAGGCATTTTCTGATCATTAAACAGTTTTTTCAGAGAAACAAAGTCAAGCTGTTCATTCAAAACTATAAAGACAGGAATAGTCCGGTCGTTTTTGGTATCAGACAGTTTTTGTTTCAGAAGATCCGAGTAATAAGGGTTCTGGCAAAAAGCATTCAGGGTGCACAAAATGGGCACAATGAGAAAAAGCAGTTTTTTCATTTTGTAAACAGGTTTAAAAAGCCAATCAGAGTTTTACAAGTCTCTCGGCAGCTTTTTCAAGCGTTTCATTTGATTTGGCAAAGCAAAAGCGCAGCACTTTATTGTCGAAAGATTTGTGATAAAAAACAGAAACCGGAATAGAGGCAACGCCATATTCTTTGGTCATTCTTTCGGCAAAGGCCACTTCTTTTTCCTTGGTTATTTTGCTGTAATCGAGCAGTTGAAAATAAGTCCCGCTGCTTGGTTTGATGTTAAAATTTGATCCTTTGAACAGATTGATAAAGAAATTCCTTTTTTCCTGGTAAAACTGTTTCAATCCCAGATAAGTGCTTTCGTCTTTCAGGTAATCGGCAATGGCGTGTTGCACGGGGGTATTCACCGCAAAAACGAGGAACTGGTGAACCTTTCTGAATTCGGCCATGAGAGGGGCCGGAGCGCAGCAGTAGCCAACTTTCCAGCCGGTTGCATGAAATGTTTTGCCGAAAGAAGAAACGATAAAACTGCGTTCGGCGAGTTTGGGAAAACGGGCAATGCTTTGGTGTTCGTATCCGTCGAAGATAATGTGTTCATATACTTCATCGCTCAGCACAATAATTTTTGATCCGGTGGTAATTTTGCTCAGTTTTTCCATATCGTGAGCGGTAAGAATAGATCCGGTAGGGTTATGCGGAGTGTTGATGATGATCATGCGTGTTCTGCTGTTGACAGCTTTTTGCACTTCATTCCAGTCGATCCGGTAATCAGGCATTTTAAGCTGTATAAAAATTGGTCTGCCCCCATTAAGTTCAATGGCAGGGACATAGCTGTCGTATGAAGGTTCGAAAACAATGACTTCGTCGCCATCGCGCACAACGGCAGTTATGGCTGTGTATAAAGCCTGGGTTCCTCCGGCGGTGATGGTAATTTCAGATTCCGGATTGTATTTGCGCGAATAAAGGTTCTCGGTTTTTTCGGCGATGATTTCACGCAGGCTAACCACTCCGGCCATTGGAGCGTACTGATTCACACCTTTTTTCATGTGTTTGTTCACAAGGGAAATGAGTTTTTCGGAAACCTCAAAATCCGGAAAACCCTGGGACAGGTTAATGGCGTTATAGTCGGCAGCCATTTTTGACATCACTGTAAAAATGGTTGTTCCCACGTTCGGCAGCTTTGAATTGATCATTTCTTTTAATCAGTTAAATAAAGATCAAAAGTAATAAATTTCTGTTTTGCTGTGGACAGAATTGAAATGTTTTCGGAAAGGTCGGTGTGAAATAGCATAAATGTCTGTTTTTTATCAATTCAATAGTATCATTTGAGTAATCAATGCTTCATTTTATAAAAATGACAAAAAATTATTAGGAAAAAGAGTCTAAAATATTTAATTTTAATGGATTACAATATTTCCCAGACCTATGACAATTCAGAGTAAGCTTGTATTATATCTTTTGGTATTATTTTACCCTGTTATTGCTGTGTCTCAGTATTCTGAAACATACAGTTGTTCTGGTGGTTTGTTAGGGGTAGTATTGGATTATGATCAGCAGACCTGTACATCACAATGCAATGGCAATTACCAGATTAATGTGACGACCGGTGTTGGTCCATATACTTTTTCTGTGACCGGACCTTCATATACAAGCACTTTGAATGTTGATTCAAATCTTTGTCCGGGGAATTATTCAGTCACCGTTACGGATATTGGACAGGGAATAAACTGTGTGCACAGCTTCGAGGTTTTGGAACTTAGTCCGATTGAATATACGGTTTCAGTGACAAATACTTCTTTTGCGGGCTTGTGTGATGGATCTGCCGAAATTACTTTGACCGGAGGAGTTCCCCCTTATTACTATCAGTGGTATGATTCAGATACCATCCCCATTCCCGGTGAAACTGCAAATGTTATTGATGATTTATGCGCAGGTACTTATTTTGTCCAGTATTGGGACCATACGCCACCATGTGGCTGGGGAACGGGTGGTTGCGGAACAGCAGGATCGGGGCTGAATGTTGTTGCGGTTACGGTTATGGATCCACTGGAGATATCGGTAATGGCTTATCCGGAAACTTGTCCGGGAAATTGTACAGGTTCTTTAAACATAACAGTTACAGGAGGTTCGGGAAATTATTCTTATAATATTTCTGTTAATGAATATACATACGGTACCCATGCACATGCATATGCTAATAATCTTTGCTATGGTGGATTCACATTAGTTGTTACAGATGATGCAGGCCATTCTGCCAGTCAATGGGTAGAAATTTATTTAGTTGGCATTGGCTGGTGTGTTCCTGTTATCCACAATGAAACTTGCCAGGGTGACTGTAATGGTTCCGTATCATTTAATACATTTTATGGTGGCCCAGCACCTGATTCTTTTAGTAAGAACGGAGGAATTACCTGGCAAACATCAAATACATTTACAGGTTTATGCCCTGGAAATTATTATTTTGTAAGTCGTATGACAGGGTATAATCCGAATTGTATATTTCCTTTGGGAAATTATTCAATTCAACCGGGAGCAAGTAATTCCACTAGCACAAATTTTATTACCGCATGTGATTCATACACATGGCTTAACGGACAAACATACACGGCAAACAACAGCACAGCGACATATACAATCAATAATGCAGCGGGGTGTGATTCGGTTATTACATTGAATTTGACAATCAACCACAGTTCTGACATTGATACTTTTGCAACAGCGTGCGACAATTTTACGTGGTACGGAAACAACTATACAGCATCTGGAAACTATACAAAGTCATTTATCAATTCTCATGGATGTGACAGTACAAAAACACTTCATCTTGAAATAAACAGCAATGCTGGAGTCGAAATGGTTTCTGCTTGTGATTCCTATACCTGGATTGACGGAATTACCTACTTTGATAATAACAATGTGGCAACTTATACGTTGACAAACGTTGCCGGATGTGATTCTGTTGTAACCTTAAACCTTACCATGAATCATAGTTCCCCGGGAAATATTTCAGTTACTGCCTGCGACAATTTTGAGTGGTATGGAAATGTTTATTCCACATCGGGTACTTATTTTAAAAACCTGAATACAGTAAACGGTTGTGACAGTTTGGTTACCTTAAATCTGGTAATAAATAATTCTTACAACTCAGATACTTTAGCAACAGCCTGTGATACGTTTATCTGGTACGGAACAACCTATACTTTATCTGGAATGCCAACGTACGGATATAATACAGAAAACGGATGTGACAGCATCATTACATTGAATTTATCAATTGAAAACAGCAATTATCTGGGAGAGGATGTCTGGGCTTGTGAAACTTTTACATGGATAGATGGAATAACTTATACACAGGATACAACTGTAAGTCTTTATTATACAAACTCAGTGGGATGCGACTCGGTACATACCATGCATCTGGATATTTTACAAAATTCCCAAACCGCGATGTCGGCTACTGTCTGCGACAACTTTCAATGGTTTGGATCTGATTATACTTCATCCGGCACCTATTTTCATACCCTGACTGCAGAAAACGGCTGTGATAGTTTGTTAACCTTAAACCTGACAATAGTTAATTCGTCCAATACCGATACTACTGCAACAGCATGCGATCTTTTTACCTGGTACGGAACCACTTATTCAATGTCGGGGATGCCAACCCATGTCTATACTGCTGAAAACGGATGCGACAGCATTATAACCTTGAATTTATCGGTTTTTCACAGCAGCAATGTGGGTGATTATGTTTGGGCTTGCGATACATTTACCTGGATAAATGGCGCAACCTATTACCAGGATACATCTGTCAGTCTGTATTTAACCAGCGTGAACGGATGTGACTCGGTTTATTCCTTGTATCTTGATATTTTGCACAGTTCAATAATTGATACCACAGCTACTTCCTGTGACAGTTTTGAATGGAATGGAAACACATATTTCACTTCAGGAAGTTATCCCCAGTCTTTTATTAATGAAGAAGGGTGTAATAGCATTATCACGCTTGATTTGACAGTTAACAACATAAATACCAATATCCTTGTAGGAGAAAATGAATTAACGGCAGAGACAGCATTTGCCCAGTATCAATGGCTTAGTTGTGACGATAATTTTTCAATAATTCCATACCAGACAGAACAATCAATCAATATTGATTCAAGTGGTAATTATGCCGTAGAAATAACTGAAAACGGTTGTGTTGATACCTCATCATGTGTATATGTAATTGGTGTGGGGACACCCGAATTAATTCAAAAAAATAATATCACTGTTTTTCCAAACCCAACAAAGGGAGTCTTTTATATAATTACCGACCATATCTGTGAGGATGTAATAATAAATATTTATTCAGTTGACCATAAATTGGTTCAGACTGAAAATCATAAACATAAACAACAGATTCCTGTTGAATTGATAGGAAATATCGGACTGTATTTTGTTGAAATAATGACAGATGGTGAAAAAACAATCTTTAAGATATTGAAACAATAAGATTGTTTGTCCCATCAAATATTTTGTGATTTCATTTCCGACAATATAACAGTATCCTCCCCCGAAAACATAAAGCCTTTGTCATAGCAGACAAACTGGGTTTTTCCTTTTTTTGTCTGGATGCCTGTGTGAAAGCAAAAGTTAAATCCCATGCGTTCCAGCTCGGTTTTTTTGATTTTTTTTCTTTTGCCGGCTGCAATTCCGGTCAGAATGGAATGGTTTTTCTTCAGGATTTTGTTGGTTTCCTTAATACACAGGTTTTCACATTGGTTTTTCCTGTTGTTGAATATGTTTCTGCAAAAGTCGGTGCAGAATTTCTTGTCGGTACGCCCAAGAACGGGTTCATTACAATTTAAACAAAGTCTTGACATAATAATCGTATTTAATAATTATGTAAAAGTAAAAATAAATTTTCTAAAAATAAAATATTTTGATAAATAATATTATATCTACTTATATTCAATTATTTCCGACAATAAATAATTAAATTATTAAACAAAATTATATGTTTATTTATTTCGCTATCGTTAAATATAAAAAATTATGTATTAATAAACATCAGTATCATGAACAATTTAAGAAACAGAGTACAGATCATCGGGCATCTGGGTCAGGATCCCGAAATAAAAAAAATTGAAGGAAAAGGCACACTGGCAAAAATGAACATTGCTACCAATGATTCATACAAGGGAAGCGACGGAAAAACTGTTAAAGAAACCCAGTGGCATAATGTAACTGCCTGGGGAAAAACAGCCGATTTGGTTGAAAAATACCTGAAAAAGGGCAATGAAGTTGCCATAGAAGGCAAATTGTCAAATCGTACTTATGAGGATAAAGAAGGGGTGAAAAAGTATGTGACTGAAATAATTGTAAATGAAATCCTATTCTTAAAAGGCGGCAAATAACCGGTTTCACCGGCAGGTTTGCGATACAGGAGAAGCACCGGAGACGGTGCTTTTTTCGTATGCCGGGTGAAGTATCCCGGGAACCCCCCGGATTGAAATCCGGGGTTATGGCTGGGCAACTCCGCCGGAGTTGGTTTAATCAATGATATTAGAAAATGGACTTCGAACTTCCGACTTCCGACTTCGGACTTCGGACTTCCCCAAAAATATTTCAAACATTTCCCGTATATTTGATGCGTAAAATTGAAAAATGAAAATTGTTCAAACCTGCCAGACTAAAAGCTGGGGCGGACTGGAAATGCAAACGGTTATTATTTCGCGGGCTTTAAAAAACTGCGGACATGAGGTGGTTATTCTTTGCGCTCCCGACTCTGCTATTGAAAAGGAAGCATCTTCTTTAGGTATCACGGTAGCACCACTTTTTACATCCAAAATCAACAGGTATTTCAAAATAAGTTCATTTTTCAGAAAATTCAGACCTGATATCATTCACAGCCACCTTTCGCATGACCTTGGAGTTGTTGTTCCCGCTTTGTTTATTGCCCATTTGAAAACACCGCTCATCCTCACAAAACGTATGGGCAGTGATGTGAAAAAAAAGGACCTGATTCACCGATTTTTGTATAACCGGGTTAACCTTGTCTATACTATTTCAAATTATATTCGCACAAGTGTTTTGGAAACCTGTCCGGTTAAAGAAACCAAAGTAAAGCTTTTGCTTAATGCCATTGATCTGGATAAATACCATCCTGAAAAATTTAATCAGGTCGAACAGCGAAAAAAGTATCAAATTCCTCTGGACAAAACTGTTGTTGGGTTTATTGGCCGCCTTTCCTGGGCAAAAGGAATCAGGGAGCTTATTGAGGCTGCCGGAACACTTTCTGAAAAATATCCCGACTTATTTTTTGTTTTTACGGGCAAAGCGACTTACACCCAAGAATATATGGAGCAGGAGACCAGAGAATTGGCTCAAAAATGTCTTGTGAAAGCCAATTATATCTTTACGGGTTTTGAAGCCAACGTTTCTGAAATTCTTCCGGCATTTGACATTCTCGCTTTTCCATCTTACAAGGAATCCTTTGGAAACGTGGTTCTTGAGGCTATGGCAATGAAAGTGCCGGTGGCAGCATCCGGAAGTGGAGGAGTGCCGGATATGATTACCCACCTTGAAACCGGACTGCTTTTTGAACCCCGGAATGCCGACAGTCTGGCCAATTCATTAAAACTCCTAGTCGATGACCCATCCCTCAGGGAAAAAATCAGAACCAACGCCCGAAAACATGTTGAGGAACATTTCAGGTTCGAAAATTACATTGCTACCCTTGAATCCGACTACAGGACTCTTTCCCAAAAATAACAAGGCCGTTTAATTTATGCAACAGAGGGCACTTTATAAACTTTAACTGTTTATTAAGCTATTTGAGTAACTTTTTTGCAATTAATTCGTCCTAATTTTTTAATTTTATGCGGATAATTCCGATTGTTATTTTTTAAAAACTGTATTTTTAGAATAAATTGAAAAACCCGATCTGTATGAAAAAATCATTGTTCTTCTCCCTGATTCTGATCCTTTTTGCAGGATTGCACCTGTCGTTTGCCCAGACAAATCTTGAAGCCAAGAAACTTGTGCTTGAAAACGGACTGACAGTTTACCTGAGTGAAGATCATTCGAAACCTGAAGTGTTTGGCGCAGTGATGGTAAAAGCCGGAGGAAAAAACGACCCCGCTGATGCCACAGGTATGGCGCATTATCAGGAGCATATGCTTTTTAAAGGAACCCAGCAGTTGGGAACAACCGACTGGGAAAAAGAAAAAGTTCATATCGATAAAATTTTCGAATTGTATGACGTTTTGGGTAAAACCACTGATGAGGAAAAAAGAAAGGAAATTCAGAAAGAAATCAATGATGAGTCAATTAAAGCTCAGGAATTAGCTATTCCAAATGAATTGAGCAACCTGATTAAATCTTTGGGTGGAACCAACCTCAATGCCGGAACGGGTCCGGATAACACTGTTTATTACAATTCTTTTCCGCCAAGCCAGATGGAAAGATGGCTCGATCTTTATTCGCACAGGTTCATGGATCCGGTTTTCAGGTCATTCCAGGCCGAACTGGAGGTGGTGTATGAAGAGAAAAATATGTATGAAGACATCTTTTTCTTTCCGCTGCTGGAGAAATTCAACAAATCATTTTTTAAGAACCATCCTTACGGTCAGCAACCCCTGGTAGGCACCATGGATCATCTTAAAAACCCCTCGCTTACCAAGATGTTTGAATTTTTCAGGACTTATTATGTAGCCAATAATATGGCTCTTGTAATTGTTGGAGATTTTGAAACTGAAAATGTAATCCCTCTTATTGAGAAAAAATTTGGTGCTTGGAGACATGGAAAAGTTCCCGAAAACAAAGTTTATAATGAAGATGCTTTTAAAGGCCGCGAACTGGTTGAGGCAAACATGAGTCCTATTAAACTGGGTGTTTTGGGCTTCCGCACAGTTCCTTCAGGGCATCCCGATGAATATCTTCTGAAAATCTGCAACAGCATTCTTTCTAATCAAAATCAGACCGGCTTGCTCGATAAGCTTACCCTTGACAATAAAATTATGGCTGCCCAGGTATTCAGCATGCCTTACCTTGACCATGGAGCAACTATGTTCCTTTTTATTCCCAAGATTCTGGGCCAAAAACTCGAAGAAGGAGAACAGCTTATGTTGGCTGAAATTGAAAAACTCAAAAAAGGTGAGTTTGACAATTGGATGGTTGAGGCATTTAAAAATGATTTGTACATGGAACACCAGAAAATGCTTGAAAGTGCAGAAGGGAAAGCACTTGCCATTGCCGAAATGTTTGTCATGGGAAAAGATGTGGATTATCTGAATTCTATTCCCGAAGAAATCAAAAAGATCAAAAAAGAAGATGTTATTGCCGCAGCAAATAAGTATTTTGGACCTAACTATCTGGCATTTTTCTCAAAAATGGGATTTCCAAAAAAGAACAAAATCGAAAAACCCGGATATAAACCCATTGTTTCCAATACTGAAGCAAAATCAAAATATGCCCAGAGGTTCGAGACAATACCTGTCGGCAAACCAAAGGAAAAATTCATCAACTTCAACAAAGACGTTACTTTTATTAGTCTGAGTGAAGGCGATGTTTACTATACCAAAAATCCGGCTAACGACATTTACTCCATCACCTTGAAATTTGGTGTGGGAGATGAAAAAATGCCCATATTGAAATATGCTGCAAATATGATGAACATGGCAGGTACCGAAAAGCGCACGGTTAACGAATTGAAAACAGAATTCAACAAGCTGGGTTGCAGTTATAGTATTTACAGTGATGACAGTTATCTGTACATTCAGATGGAAGGAATGGAACTATATTTCAGCAGAGCAATTGAGTTAATGAAGGAGTTGATTGACTATCCGGCTCTCGATCCAAAAAAACTGGAAAACCTGTTGGAGGAAGAAAAAACCGCACGAAAAATGGAAAATGCCGAGCCCGACGGAGTTGCCGGTGCTCTGCTTGATTATGTCCTTTACAAAAACAAATCGGGATATATCGATCGACTGACGCTTGATGAAATCAAGGAATTAAAAGCCGATTCACTGGTAAGCGCTTTTAAAATGGCAACAAAATATCAGGCCGAGGCACATTGTGTCAGCAGCATGGGTGATGAAACCCTGATCAAGAAAATGGCCGAGCTGCTGGCCACAAAAAACAAACGGATTCCCTCTGAATCGCCTTTTTACAAACCTGTTCAAAAGTACCAGGAAAACACCGTGTATTTTGTAAATAAAAAGAAAGCCCTGCAAAGCAAGATATACTTCTTTGCGAACGGAAGTGCTTTCAATAAAGAGGACATGCCGCAGATTGAAGCGTTTAATCTGTATTTTGGCGGTGATTTTTCGGGACTTGTATTGCAGGAAGTCAGGGAATACCGTTCGCTTGCTTATGGAGCCGGGGCCAATTTTAGCATTCCTGATATAAAAGGAAAACCATATAATTTCATAGGATATGTTGGAACTCAGGCCGACAAAACACTCGAAGCGCTCGAGGTTTTTGATCAGCTAATCAGGGATATGCCAAAGAAAAAGGAAAGACAGGATATGATTTTTGATTATCTGAAGCAGGCTGCACTCACCTCACAGCCACATTTCAGAAATCTGAGCCAAAGAATTGCCGATTGGAAACAGCTGGGATATGATACTGATCCTGAAAAGTATAATTATAAAAGATATAACGAAATGACTTTTGAGGAAATAATCAAATTTTACGAAATTAACCTGAAGAAAGCTCCGGTGGTAGTTATTATTGTTGGAAACAAAAAGAAAATTGACATGGATGGGCTTCAGAAATATGGTAAATTTATTGAAGTCAAAGAAAAGGCGTTATTTAAAAATTAATACGGAGAATTAATAAGTGTCGAATAAAGAAGATATCAGGGACGCAATAATTGATATTGCCGGAGGAATATTCAGTAAATACGGCTACAAAAAAACAACCATGGATGACATTGCCCGCATGGTGGGAAAGGGCAAAAGTTCACTCTATTATTACTTTAAAAGCAAAGAAGAGGTTTTTGAGGCTGTGGTTGATCGTGAGGCAACCATCTTAAGCCGGGAGCTCAACAAAGTTCTTGAAAAAAATATCAGTCCGCAAGACAAGCTCCGCGAATACATAATGGTCAGGCTGCAGGTAATCGAAACCCTGTCCAATATCATGGAGGTTATCAAGAACAAGTACCTTACCGAGATAGAGTGTGTGTATGTAATCAGGAAGAAATACGACCAGGATGAGATCAGAATGCTGAGTCAGATTCTGGAAGAAGGCCAGCAGAAAAAGATATTTGAGATACCCAACACCCGTTTGGCTGCCGAGGGCATACTCACATTCATGAAAGGACTGCAGATACCGCTTTTTATTGACAATTACCTGGCCGAAACAGGTGAGCGGCTTGATAATATTTTGAAGATGTTGTTTTATGGGATTGTTAGGAAGTGACAAGGTAACAGGGTAACGGGGTGATTGGAGAAATTTGTTTTATAGTGTCAGGGAATAAATAAATAAAAACAAACATTTTTATTTTGGCAATCTCAATGAAAATCCGTAAAATTGCAGTCCGAAAAATTTCGGCAAACAAAAGAGGTTCTTTTTAGAAAAACAATATTGGTCCTATAGCTCAGCTGGTTAGAGCACCTGACTCATAATCAGGGGGTCCTTGGTTCAAGCCCGAGTGGGACCACTAGTAAAATTAAGCCTTTCAGAAATGAGGGGCTTTTTTGTTTTCAGGATTTGCATACAATTTGCATACATTTTCGGTTAAATCAGTGAGACTATAATTTCAGGAACAATAGTGAACTGAAATTATAAAGTCGAACTGATCCCGAGTGAAGCCGATGGATCTCTCATCGTAAACTCAGTTCCTCGTCCCCTGGAGCGAATTTAAGAGATCCTTGGTTGAAACTTTGCTGCTCTGCGGCGGGGTAGTTCAATTATCTTTATCGAATTGAACCCGTTTGTAAGCTTTTGATAAATGAAATGACTTTGCCGGATTTTTTAACCAGCTTACCAAGGAGAGATTAATTTTTCGAGGCAAATAAAACTTAACCGGAATAAAAATATATTTTTGCTTTGCAGGTAATTTACTATCCAATTATTGAATGTTTAAAATCACTTTGTAATCTTTCAAATAAGCACAGGAATATTTTTTTCTTTAAACACTTTTTCAAAAATGATTCTTAAAAAATGATATCATAATGTGTCAGAATTTTAAGCCCCAAATTTTTAAAAACACACAATAAAAATTTTTGCAAACATTGTGCCCATGTTAATTTTTTTTGTAACTTTATAATAAGTTCTTTGATTTGGTTTTGATATTGTTATGGTTCGCAAAATGAAAACAAAAAGCTATTCAGGAAAATTGCAAAATGAAAAAACAAAAAGTTGAGGGAAAATATATGCTTAGGAAAATACCATATTTGTAATGGATTGGCTTACAGCAGCGGTGGGAAAGTCGTGTAATATAGGCAGATTAAATAATGCGGAGGTTTATTATTTCTGACCGGTATTCAAAAATGGGCTTTTTTACCATGAAAAAACGAAAATGAAAACAAATGCATTTGGCAAAAATCAAATATTCAAGCACTTACAGCCGCATACATTATTACCAATTTCAATAGTATCTTCTGTATTATTTACTCTGCTTATTATACAGCATGGCATTCCAATTATCACCAGCTCCACCGGGCTTTTTTTCTGATGAAACATGTTTTCATTTGAAATTGCCGAAATTTTTTGTCAACATTCCGATTATTTTTAAACCAACAAAATTCTATATAATGTTTTTTGCAAACCCTTTTTTGCAAAAAAATAACCTCATCTGATGTATCGAAAAACAAAATGTATATGGATGTTTTTTTTCAAAATGCCGATAAGTTAAAACTAAAAATCAACACCTATTATCCTTTACAAACATCTTAAGAATATATATAAAACTGTTCCCCTAAATTGCATCAATATTTAACCTTTTGGTTTTTTATCCGGACTTCTTTCTGATACAAACAACGGTATTTGCATGTGAAGAGCAGGTGAAAAATCCGCATTTATGCACATTCATCCAGCAAACAATTACATTGCCGGGCTATTAACATCGTGTTCATAAACGGATTTATCCGGATAAATCCGGATAAATGCCGATTGATAAGCATTTCTCCCCTCTCTTTGTCGGCAGGAAATGTGGGAAAATTATATATTGGCCGTATCTGGAGTACCCTTCTTTTTTTCTGATGTTATTAATTCCATCAGCAAACAGAAAACCTTCCTTCTTAAATTCTTGTTCTTAAATTTTAATTTTATTCAGTTCTTCAATCAAAGCCCTGCGTTGTGGATATAATTCTTTGAGTTTTCTTACTATTTCGGATGCTTTTTCAATATTACCCATTATGATCACCTTTTTTATGTATTTACAGGCAGTTTTATAATGTGACCTTCCAAGGTTTTTATACACATAATCCATAATTCCGGAACGGTATATTTCAACGATTTCAGGTTGATAGTCGTTTATTAAGTATTTCTCATACAACTCAATGTTGTAAAGTGAGGGGTTTCGCTTGACGAGTTCAAACAAACTCTTCCAATCCTCTTCCCAAATGTAAATATTGTAGACAAACGAGTTGTATGTCCATTTGCCTTCCTTTGTATAATCCTTAATAATTTGAGCAATATAATCCTTCCATTTTTCCGCAGGTATATACTTTTTCAGTATTGAGTAAAACTGACTTTTTTCCCGGTTGGAATCAATAAAAAGCATCCTGGCATACTTGATAATTTCGTCCACGTTTCCGGTCAACTGGTGCACTTTTAATAAATATTCCAGCCAATTATTCGCTAACCCTGGTTTACTTTGTTCATCATTTTTAATTCCACTTTCTGCCAGATTAATTGCTTTGTCATAGTTTTTTTCGGAAATGGCTTTTTCAATTAATATTTTTCTGAATTCAGGATTGAGGCTGTTTTCTTCAATAAACTCAATGGCTTTTTCCTCTCCGTCACTTTTTTTGATCAAGGCAAGCTGAATATTTTGCACTGTCTGGAAATCCCATTCATATAAACCTTTTTTCAAAAGTTTGTCGAGTATCGAACCAATAATCTTCATTTGGTCATTTGTCATGGCCAATAACACCGCCAATTCCAGCATAGCATAATGCCAGTCCCATCCATCAAAGAGATTCTTCTTGAAGGCATTAATACAATAATCAAACAGCATTAATTTAATTTCATCCGAAGCCTGGCCGGAAGCTATTCTGAACAATATTTCAACCGAAGGGTCAATGCAGGAACCAATATCTCCATCACTGTCATCAGCAAAATTCAGAGCTTTCGTCATTTCCTCTAAAACAGCACAGGCAATGTTTATGGCAGTTGTATAATTACCTGATGCCACCTGTTTTCCTGCGCTTTCAACTAACTCATAAACAGCATGACCAACAAAATGGGCGTTTTTATAATCAATATAACCATGCCTGTCGGATGCCGATTTAAAAATTGCTTTGATTTGCTTAATATATAATTCCTTTGAATCAGGGACAATCAAATAAACATAACTGGAAATAAACAGTTGACTGATTTTATTGTTGATGGTGCTCTGCTTCCTGATAAAATTCTTAAGCTCATCATGTGGCAGCTTTTCCAAAATTTCATCAATCTGATCTTTCGGCATTTTCTTTTTTCCCTTTTTTTTACTGGATTTTTTCTGGTCTTCCTGAACCGCAGGGTTTTCCAGGTTTAATTGTTGTAAATAATATAAGGCAGCTACAACATGTTTACAAACCGGACCTGAGTCATAAGGACAATCACAGTTAAAATCAGTTAAACAGTCATGTTCAATTTCCAAATGAACACAGTAATCCTCAGTTCCTTCAATAACAAATTCATGGATTCCTTCGTCTATTTCTTCGTGTTCTGCAATTTTCCCCTGATTAAAATACTGATATCCTCTATGAAGAATATTTTCGTCAATGTGTTTTTCAAATTGGTTTAATGGTATGTCCATCTAATCTTTTTTAAACAAAGATATTAATACTTTATTTTTTTCTAGCAATAAGTATATATATACAATCAAAATAAGTCACTCAGTACTGACAGAATCAAAAATAACAGTAACTTCTTCAGGGAATAATTTTATTATTGATAAGCCGGCACCTTAAGTTGACATTAAAATACCGCCTTACCAAGGCACAGTTTAATTCGGGAATATCGGTGGATGTGAAGAGCAGTTAATAGACAAACAATAAAAAGGCTGTTCAAAAAAACAGCCTTTTCGCTTTTGTCTATTATTATTGAGAGATTCCAAAAATTGAATATTTCAATGTGTTGATAAATATTTGATAAAGTTAACCATAATTAATTATCGTAAATAAGTTACATTGTTTTTTTTGTTTATTTTTATCAAGCGTAATTTTATTAAAGGAGAATAGAAAAATGAAAATTTTTGAAGTTTTATCTTTACTTGAGGGCTCAATTACAATAATTGCAATTATTGTTGGTGCTTTCTGGACATATAGGAAATTTGTAAGGCAAAGAGAGCGACATCCAAAAATACAATTTGATATTGATATTAATTTTTTGACTATTCAGGATGATAATATCATTTTTGAAATATGCTTGATGATTGAAAACAAAGGCGTTGTAAGGCATCAAATTGATGCAAACAGTCTGTCTGTAAATTTAAGATATTTGCTTGATAATGATAAAATTGAACATGGTACGGCGGATTACAATTATCAGACAAAATTCACAAATTTTAGCCCGGCAACCAACCTTGATTTTAATGAAAAAAGATTATTAATTCCGAAAAAATGGCAAAACACTTTTATAGATCCAGGTGTTATTCAAAAATACAGCTATGTTACCCATTTACCTGTAAAAGCAAGCTGTATACTTGTAAAATCAAAATTTAATTATTCTGATAAAGATTCTGATTTTCACGGCGCTCAAAAAGCGTTTTCAACTTTAGATTTTAAATTAAAATGCAATAATATGGTGAACATCACCTCTTAAAATGAATTTATCCGTATTTATTCCAATTATATTCGGATAAATACGGATAAATTCCGTTTTATAAGCATTACTCACACCTCTTTGTCGGCAGGGTCAACCTTATCACGATATGCCATTAAAGTTTTCGGAATTTGCGGTCGGTTTTCTTTTCTATAATATGAGGGCTGTCCCATTGTTATGATTTTGGAATATAAATGTCAGCACTTCCAAATGAAAGCTTGTTGAAATAGTTTGGATTGTCAATATTATCTGTGCTTGTCATAAGTAAAGGCAAGGTTGCTCCAAGTCCTAAGATTACAGGTAAACTGTGTTTTGGATACTTGACAATTACAAAAAGAAGCAACGCCGCTCCAATTGCAAGGCCAACTTTCTGTCCTGCGGTAAGTTTTATTGATGAAACAAGGTCGGCCGTTTTTTGAAAGTTCTCTTGTTGAATTTTCTTTTTGCTGTTTTCAAATTCTGACGGTGCAATAAAACCATTTTAAACACCAATAAAAATGTCATTACTTGAAATGTCATTACCAACTATTAGTCCACGTGGCATTAATAGCTTTTTGCTGCCGATTATGAGAGGTAGAGAACTTTCTTGCTGGTCCTGTTTAGAGGTTTCTGTCATTAAATTTGGATATGTCAAGGAATGTAAAAAGTTTGTTCCTTTAACTGGATGTGTATGAAATTTTACCGGAAGATAACCTTGTAGAAAAAGGTCGCTCAAAGTTTGATTTAATTGGTTTTTATCAGGTAAGTAGGCGTTTGATATATTTCTGCCGTCATTTCTTGGATTATCTTCAATAGCATTTCTAATATAACTTACTTTGTCAATAATGTGTATGATTTCTCCGTCTCTATTTGTAGGTTTTGCCCATAAAACCCCACCAATTTCTTGGTCAGATTTATAGTTACTTTTTAAGTCAGTCACAATGTTTTCATTTATTCGAAATCTGCATGGTGTTGTTAAATAAAGCAGTTCACTTCCATCAATGGTTTTTGTAACCAGAAAACCTGCGTTTTTATATTCAATAAGTTTTTGTTCCATTTTCTTTTGTCTGTTTGTTGTTTGGTGCGCATTGTCTTTTAAACTGACATGTAGTATAGTTTGTCTAATATAATCATTCAAATTTAAGAAAAAACTTTTCTGGGTTTAAGTTTTTGTGATTATATTTATGTTATTTGCGGACTTTCTGAACATAGTTTTTTATATCAAAAGCAGCCTCCAAATCCTCGTCAATTAATTCGATTACTTCTGTTGTGATTCACCAAATAAAAAACGATGATTCATTAGAAAAGGCTTGATTTTAGTTTCAGACAATGAATGTGATATGGGTCAATTTCTAACCCTTTTGTAGTAATTCTTTTAGCATTTTTTCTGTCTCCAGCATTTAAATATAGCCAAGCTAATTGTGAACAATCATCACTTTCATAACTGTTATTATCTAGAATGTGTTTATATGAAGTTATCAATCGCTGCGAAAGTATTTGTTTTTCCGCATTATCAGTCTGAAATTTTTTGTTTTTAAATAATGAATTTATTTTATAAACAATTGCCCGAATTTTATCTAGGCTTGTTACTGTTAACTCACTCATCTCTATCAAAGCATGCATTTCACCGTCTGCATCATGCGCTTTATAAAACAAATCGGCTAATTTCTCCCAACTATTATAAGCTTCTACCTCATTTGTACAGGTTTCAAGGTGCCTTTGAAGTGATTCAATTGCAATATCAATTCTGCCTTCTTCTTCATAAAGAGAAGAAAGGGTTAACCAAGCATACGGGTATTTTCTACAAATAAATTCGAGAACTGGAATATAGCTGTCTATACTATCTAACTTTAAACTTACTCTTTTCGCAATATCTCTGAAAAATTTAATGATTCTTGGCTCAATCCCAAGATGTATTTCAGTATGCAGACCAACACCAAATGTATGAAGAAGTTTTGTATCAGCTTGAATAGCTGTTTTCATTGGACTTACTGATAGTTTTTTCTTACCAAAAACTGATGCCGAATATGGAACTGATAAAAATCTCATTCCATCTTTTTCAGATACTTCAATTAAAACTAATGACGATCGATAAAGTTCCTCTATACCTTTTCCTACGTCCATCAGCTCATTTGACTCCCTGATTAGTATGGCTTCTATTGCAATTTCTGGGATTGTTGAGCGCCAGTTCGATAAAGTTAAAAATATTCGTTTGGCGACAGGCGTCAGACCGTTGTAGGTTCTTTCAAAAAGCGCTGTAAGAATTTCATCCTTACTTGCTACTATACGCTTTACACGGCTAATTTTCCCTTCTTTTGCAACATCACCCAATAGTACTTTTATTACATAAGGATGACCATCTGATTCATTATACAGTTCCTCAAGATAGTTTTTATCATTAACTAAATGACTAATCCCTAAACTATTTGAAGTTGCTTCAACAAGCTGGTTAAATTCTTTTTCATTCATTCCTCCAACCTCTATTGGGTAATCAGCTTTAAAGTCCCTAAAACGAGATGTAATCAAAATTTTATTTGGATTACGTATGAATGTATCTAACCAATTAAACAAATCAATTGGTTCTTTAACTGTTTCAAAATTATCAAAAATGAAAAGTGTAGGCCCAATAGAATTGTTTTCTAACTCCTTTTCAAAAAAAGCTTTGGGTTTGAACCCCTTTGATAAAGACTCCTTTGGTTCTATCAACTTGCAATACTCTTTTGCAATATCATCATTTGATAATATATGTGCTTTTACAGGCTTTGCTCCTTCAATAAGTAAATCAATATCACGGGCACTAAACCATAAGATAGTTGAGTATCTTAGTGATTCACAGGTGTTTTTTAAAACTGAGATTGCTAAGGATGTCTTGCCAATACCACCCCGACCTGTAAGAGTAATGATAGGGTGTCTTTCATCCAACAGTTTTTTGTACAATTCATCTTCTAATTCCTCCCTTTTTATATAGATTTGATTAATTGTAGGTAGGTTAGTAAATACATTGCCAATTACATCAAGTTTTCCAACACCCTCTGTTTCACTGGATGGTAACTCGCCAGGTGGAGTTAGATGGGTTGTTGCATCTTGATAATCTTTATTTCCAGTGATATATGAAAGCATTTCATAGCGTTTACAGTTAAATCCACCATTTGGAAAATAAAAGTCTGTTAGATCTGAATTAGTTAGAATTAGTTCAACCTTAATAGGTTTATTTAAATAAATATATACTCCATTCTCATGTGTGGCACTGCTGTCTTTCCGTAAATAGTGAAATTTTGTTGCATTAATTGAAATGTCGGTTACCTTGTACTTTCCTGATAAATTCCGATGTAAATATGCCCAATCAGTATCAACAAATAGTGAATAGTTTTCATGAATAAGAGTTATTGATTTATAAAGGTTTTCGCAAATGCTAGAATATATGTCTGCACTATACGCCCCATGTCCTTTTGTTTTATTGCGCAAGTATGCAAAATGAGAGAACCATGTTTTTCCTGATACTTTAAGTGGTATATTCTCAAAAGATGAATCAATCACTTTAATGCAATGAATTAGCATTTTAATACTCTTGTGCTGCCAACTATTTTCACCCATGCGTTCATTTAACTCTTGTTGGAAATGATTAGCAATAGGATTAAAAAAATGAGAAGATGGCCCTCCTAGGATTTCATCAATAACAGAACTCCATTCACCAATACCGTCTGCTCTCAATAGTCTATGTTCTTGACTGTATCTATGTCGTTTACTATCATCTGTTATACATGCTAAAATTCCTAATGTCACTAATTTAGTGAGCTGTTCACCAGCTAACATTAAGTCCATAAAATATGCTGTGTCAGAATCGTTTTTTGATGATTCAAGTCGCTCTTTCATTTTGTTTATTAGTACCAATTTCATTTCGTTCTTTTTTTTTTACTTTTTACTTTTGAATTATTGTTGACTCTTCTTCTATTAAATTGATTATGCTTTCTTTTGCAATGAACAAGTTCAAGTGAACTATCAAATCTGGCGATTCATGGTGGTATTTTTCACCCCAACAAATCTTTACAGTTGACTATAAACTTGGGATTTAGTGTACTTTCTCATGGCGAGGGATCCGAAATAATTAAATAACAATGGCTACCATCTTCACTTAACGAAAAATAATCATACTGACGTCGTTCGCATATTTGAACTTTCAGCACTGAATGTTTTTATGTTCTGATGGTTTAACCATTGGATTTTATAATAATTTCTGTTGATGAGATATTTTTCCCTACTACTAATAGAGATGCTGCATGAGAAAAAAAATCAGCACGTTTTTTCAAAAATAATTCAAAGTCATTTCTAATTTTTTTCTTTTTGTCCTCTTCTGAAAGACTACCATAGCCACCATTAGCAAGTTCCTTTACCGGAATTAAGTGCGAATTCAGTCTTTCATTAACAATTTCTTCAGACACCCATTGATACCTATCCTTCAAATATTTTAAGGGCTCCTTTCTACCAATGTTCTGGTTAGTATTATCTTCAATAAGGGAACAATTTAAAGCAAGGAAACTGTCAATCTCTGCTTCTTTTAATAATGCGTCAGGAAAAATATGATGGTATTGCCGTTTTGATATATTGTTTCTGTCAATTCTGTGTCCAGTTGCAAAATCAAATGAGCCTAAACGACAAGCAATTGCTAGAATTGCTTTTCCTCGAATAGTATCTCTTTTAGGCCATCCTGCAGATAACAATTCGTCTGCATCCGAAATGGGATATGAAATTCTGTTAAAAATAGGCACATCAAGTTCTGAATAAATTTCCCCTTTTTCTTTGGTAGTTTCAGTAATAATTCTCTTCAATGCAATATAATCATAATATGCATGTGTTGCAGCTGAATTTTCATATCGGTCAGTGAAAAAAGCCGACCATAAATATTTTTTCAATAACAATTCATATCGTCCCCGTTTATCACCTTTCTCAGGAATAAATGGAAAAAGCGCTGCAATAACAGCTAAAACAGCATTTGTCGGCAAACGATCATGATCAATAACTCCTTCGTTATTGAGAAAAACTGACATTTCATGAAGTCCTTTTTCCATATCAGACCAATTATCTACCATTACAGTTTTATCCATATCCCAAAGTCCCCTCTGATTAGGTAATTTCTCTTGAAGAAGCGCGGATGTATTCAAAATGAGATAAGAAAGGTCAAAATAATGTTTTATGTCAGGGTGCTTTTTGTCCAATTCATCCTGAAGATCATGCAGTGATTTCCCTTTGACACTTTCAACTTCTGCGACAATAATGTCGAAAGCGGAAAGTGGTTTACTATTGGTGTTCATATTTATGAATACATCCAGCGCAACATCTTTTTCTGTTGAAACCGGCAATGATAAATAAGGTAAATTGTAATTTTTTATTATTGATCGTAGATCCTTTATTTTATCGCTTATTGATTTTTTCCAATTGAAAAACTCCTCCAACTTATCAGCTACATCAGGCTTGCGAAAATCTGTTGCCTTTTTAATCCAATTGTCAATTTCATTTTGTATGTCTTCAGGTCTAAGTAACTCAGTAGGAATCATTCCACGCTTTAAACACTCTTCGGAATCATCACACCATAAAGGATAACGTTGCCCATTTTTCTTAAAATATCTTCCCCTGCAATATACAAATTGTTCGTTACTTTCCTTTTCATTATGATGATCAAATTCAGGCACATAAATATAAAAACTCTCCCATTCATAATTATTATGAAGAACACGCCACAATGCAGTTAATCTTTGCTGACCATCCAACAAATGTTCCATTACTCTGTTCTTTATTTCTGGAGCCGTAGAAAGAAATCGTGAAACAAAAGGCTCTTTTTCACCAATTTCTAAAACAAGAGTGATGCCAAGCGGTAGGTTTTGAGAGATTGTATTGACAAGGCTACTTATTCTTTTCCAATCCCATGCTTCATACCGCTGGAATCTAGGTAGTTTTATTTCACCTCTTTGAATTTTACCATACCAATCATCAAGTTTTCTGTTTCTTGCTTCCATAAACTTACTTTTTTAGGTGTTAAACTGAATGCCTATTTTCAATTTTTCTTTTCCAATTATTAATTAATAATACTTATCGACGGAGCAATTCTTCTATCTCCTTTAAATCAACATCTAATGACCTAGCTTTATTTTCAATATATTCTTCTAGGTAATCTAAAAGCTCAAGTGCGATTCGTCCATCTGGAGAAAATAGTTCTTTCATTGTGGTAAAGATCAATTTCTCATTATCCAACAGTGCATACAAATCAACAATGGGTTTATTGATATAAAATTCATTAGTAATTCCCTTACCTAATACACCCCTGGGAACATCTGGCAGATTACCCATGGTAGTTATAAAGTATTCCTGCATTCCAAAAAATTTGTTTATTTCAGCAATCAATGTTTTAGATGTGATAATATTCTCGTACAATATACTGGACTCATACGGTATATTTAACTCAGCCAAGGCTGTAGTTAAATTATTAAATTTAAGATTGAACAACTGTGTTATAGTAAATTCCTGTGTTTCAGAAAGGTTTGCTTTTTCATAATTTATTATTAAGTCCCAAATCTCATCGCATATGTTTGAAATTGTTTCAATTATAACAGCGTTACTTTTGAGTCTTTCAACATCTGCTTCGTCTTTAAATCGCTGTTTTTGTTGCAAATAACTTAATACAGGTGAATCATACTTATTAGTACTTAAAACTTCATCAATACTTTTATGCATTTCTGTTTTAAAACGTTCAAAATTAGCTGGCTGTTCAGTAGTTGTTTTAGAATATTTATACCCAACCGTTAAGTAATCCCTTAGATCTGATGGCAGGTTATTAATTTCCTGAGTAATAATTATGGTGCCTCTTCGTAGGGAATGTCGAACCCCCAATTCATACATCACATTGGGATTCAGACCTGTTAAATCTGCAATTACGAGTTCTGCTGTATTAAGGTTATTAACAATTCCTGTAACTATTGATCCTACTTTATTGTTAAATCGCTCTACAATTGGAAAGTATTGTTTACCATCTTTTTGGTAAGCTTCAACGGCACTTTTCAAAATGTGCTCATAAATGTAGTCCAAGTCAGATTTATCTAATTCGCTAGCTTTAGAAAATGGCATCAGTATAAAACAAGTTTTTTGTTGCATAGTCTATTATAATTATCTGCCGCCATACTTAATGGCTGGTCTTCAATTTTTTATTTTTTTGTTAATGCTACAAATTAAGGGTAGCTCACAATTCTAGTTGCAAAAACGAGCCGGCAAAGAAAGACGTAAGCCTCACAAAGCAATGAAGGACTGAATATTGAACATGCTTTTTCCTATTGTTTGATGAACCGCAATATACGTGACCCATACGTGCGTTGGTGTGAGAGGCGCTCCCCGTCGGCTTAGCTGACGGGGCCGTCTACTCGATTGTGCACAGTATTTTATTTATTTTCTGTCAGTTCATATTCTACTAATTCAGAATGTATTACTTTTATTTCAGCATTTAACTGATTTAAATATTCAATACAAATATTATTATACAAATCAAAAATTTCGTCTTCCAACTCAAATTCAAATAGTCCTTTTTTTAATTCTTTTAAAATCAAATTAAAGGCAGATTTTACATTGTTGGGATTATCATCTGTTAAAGTAATTTTGATTGGATTTTCTCCAACTCCGAGAATTAAATAGGTATTACTTTCTTCTCTTTTAATGCTTGCTTTTTTAGTTTCCATATATTGTTCCTCTTTCACCGAAGGCTTCTTTACCTCCTTCTAAAGTTTTCATACTAATTTCTTTCCAATCAAGACTTGGTCTTGAACCATAAATACAATTCAATGAATTAGAAAAGGGGTTACCTGTGAGTGTAAAATGCTTTCCTTGGTCATGTAAGCGATAAATTGAATTGTATGGTAATGTTCTTACTGCAATATTTGCATCATGAGTCGCGATAATTACTTTTTTACTAAGAAGTGATTTTTCTTTTATTAAAGGCACAATCACATCATTAATGTAATCATTTCCCAAACTTTTTTCAGGCTCGTCAATTAAATAAATATCTTTTTCCTCAAGTAACTCTTTGTGTAATAAAATCATTGAAGACTCTCCATTAGAAGGATTGTAAATGGTTGAATTTAAAGTAAAATGCCTATACTTTAATAGCAAATCACTAATTGAATTTATTGTTCCAATATTCTCAATTTCATTTAATTCTGTAATTTTTGAAAACAACTCATTTGAATGAATATGTTTTGAAATAGAGACAATTGCATTAGCGAAATCCTTTTGAGGTGTTTTATAGACATTCTTAACAGGTGTGTAGTCTCCATTTGAAATAGAACCATTATGAAAAATTAAATTTGTTTTACAAACTAACTCTCCTTTTTCTCCAAGGCTACCAGCGTATTCTTCAATGGGATTTATTGGTTGATTTATTATCTTAACAATCTTTTTAGACGCTCTTTCAATTTTTATACGGTTTCTTGAATATTCTAAAAAACCTGTCTTTGTGGGTCTGGGTGGTTGATTTGTTTTTTTTGCAATTTCATAATTAAAGCAAGAAATAATACTATTGAGCAACTTGATACTTTTATTATCTATAAAGTTTTGTTCAGTTCCATTTTTAAGTTGTATAAGAATTTTTTCAAGGATTACGCCAAGCTCCTTAATTAATTCAACATCAATATATTTAATTATTTCAGGATTATCTTTCAAATACTCATTAAAAGACAAGAAATTATTGCGAATTTCAGATATTTCATCAAGGATTTTTTCAGATTGCACTTCATCTTCTTGGGTAATATTTTTGATTTTTAGCTTTTGGGATATTTTATTAGTCTCCTGAAAAGAAAAGTGTAAGACATACTTGTTTAAAGTGGTTACTTTTTCTTCAGTAACTATTTTTAGGAATTTAATTTCGTTAATGCACTCATCAAATCCAAAATCAGAAACATTACAGTTGAATGAATTACCCTTTATGTCATAGACTGTGTTTAGATGATTTTCGTTTGATTTATAAACAGCAGTTTTATGTCCTTTACTATTATAATGTTTAGATAGCGATTCCAAAATATCCGTTTTCCCTGTGCCTTTACTTCCGAAAAGAACATTTATATCTGAATAAATATCTAAAACTACTTTTTCAAATGGGTCGCTTTTAAACGGAAAGAGTTCAATAGTTTCTTTAGATTTTTTGTCTAAAATCGTATTTATAGTTGCTTCATCTTTTTCAAGTAATAAACAGAACTGCTCAAAAGTCTCAACAGGTAATCTTAGTTCAGGTAAATCTTGCGATAATTCTATGTATTTTTCCCAATTTTGGACATCTGAACCATATATTGAATTGTGTCCGTGACTTATATAAATTCCTGCTGAAATTGAATTAGAAGCTTCTTTTAAGATACGTTTGGGATTAGAGACTAAATTATATAGAATTTCAATTTCCTTGTCACCTAAATTTGGTTTTTTTACGAAATAATGAGCTATATAAATACAATCTAAAGCATCAAATTTTTCAACTATTTCTTTCAAAGAAATTGAAAAATTATCTGGGTTTTCTCCATTTATAATTGCCTCAACTGCTTTTTCAAATTCTTTATAGTTTTTTGGATTGCAAATAACTATTAAATGAGACCTTTTTCCATTTTCAAAAACATCAAGTTCTATTCCTGGCCATATTTGACAATGGCTTGATACACCATCTCTAAAACCCTCATATTGCGAAGCATCAAAATGATTGTGGTTTGTAATTGCTAAGATATTTACGTCAGTATCTCTTAATATTTCTACAAACTTCTCTTTTTCGATATTTCTAGTCGGGGCATCACCAGACTTTACTTTTTTCGTATGTACGTGAATGTCAATTTTCATTTGAGGTTTTTTTTAATATTGTGCACAACGCTGGAAGCTACACGCAGGGGCGGACTGCTGGAGTTTCCCGGTCAAACCGAAAAGCTGCCCGGGCGGAAAGATGCCCGCCGGAAACCACTGCTGCCGCACTTGACAGGTAGCTGAAGTTATGCCTTCGCCCTTTTTTGTTTATACCATTCTTCATTTATTATACAATTGTCGCTATTTGGTTCAGGATCGGCTTTTTCTATTTTTACACTTAATGGCATTGGGACACAATTACCAAATATTAATGCTTCACCTGGAGTTGATTGCTTAATTCTTGTTATATAGTCTGCTGAAAAATAAGGAAGAACCGAATAAATATAGTTCATATCCACTTCATTTTGAATTCTATGAATAATGTAGTTTCCGCATTGTGATAATACTGTTTGTGATAGCTCAGACGGTCTTTGCGAAGAAACAATCAAATACATACTAAATTTTCGTCCTTCTCTAGCAATCTTTTCAAAAATATTTTCTTTTAATAGATATTCGGTGTCCTTTTTTATGTATCGGTGAGCTTCGTCCAATATTATATGAACTGGATTTTTCCTTCTTAATTCACCCATTTTTCGTTTTCTATTGTCAAAGATTAAACGATTTATAACGCTGGTCAGTAACTCTAGAATATCCCTATTGACTTCACTTGAATCTAAAACTACTAATTGGTTTGTATTAGAATTTTCAGAAATACCAAATACAGATTCAAGATAATCTTCTTCTGACGCAAAGATCTTGTCCTCATCCTTCATAAATGAACAGTCAGAATTTCTCAAGAAGTAATCTAATCTACTCATCATTGTTGATGTGTTTTCACCAATTCTTGAATTTCCTTTTGCACTCTCTTCAAGTAAAACCAATTCAGATGCAATAGCTAAAAATTTGAAATCGTAATAATTTCCGTGTTTAAGCTTCAGTTCTTGAACATTATATGCTAACTCATAGTCTATATTTTCACTTAATTGATTTATTACATCAAGCAATTTTGAATCTTTAACACCATAGCTTAAAACACAACGTTTGAGAATCAAATCAATGTCGGAAATAAACTCTTCAAGTTCATCCGATTTATCAAATTTACCACTTGATATTACTTCCCGTATTTTTCTAACTGCACTAGCTGCCGAAGTAACATTAGCGGTGTCACTATCAACCCTACTAAAAATAAAGTTCAGTATGTTGTATAATTTAAATCTAAAGTAGTTTATAAACTTTTTTCTATCTCTTTTGCTACCCGTTTTTATTTTATAAAACTTATAACATTCTTGTAACACCTTATCCCAAAATGGTTTTTGAGTTCTGTCTGTCGCCATTAAAAATGCAGACCACTCATCAAGATTCATTAAATAGTATGGTAAAGTAAATTGTGTAAATCCTTCATTAATGTTGGGTTTGTAAAATACTGTGGTTATGTCTTTTTGTTTTTCTTGTTCGAATGCTTTTTTGTATTCGCCATTAACATCAAAGATAATCACCTTCATTCCTAAACCTGAATTGTTTGTTTTTCTTATAATTTCTTGGACAATATGTGAAATTGTATTGGATTTTCCACTTCCACTATTGCCAATTACAGCAGTATGAATATTAAAGAGCTTATTAATATTAATTCTAACCGAATAATTAATTAAACTCTTACTTGTGCCTATTCTGATGTCGTTGTGTATTTTAGGATTAGTATTTCGTTCATCTTTGGTTTCTAGGATGTCGTGAATATCATTTTCAGTTACTATTAAAACATCTGAATAAATTGAGGGAAAGATGCCAACACCCATTGTAAAAGTTCTATTCTTTCTTAATGTCCCAATGGGTTTAATTATGAGTTCACGTGAACTGTCTAGATTAAAATTTGTATATGGTTTAGATTCACTGCTATTATCTAGTACTGAAACAACTTCACAAATGATTGTGTCTCCTGTAGAATTTTCAACTTTGAGATAACTACCAATATTTCCAAAATAATATATTTTCCCTTCAATACTTACAGTCGAAGTTTTAGTTGAATGAAATAGTTTGACTCTGAACTTGTCAAATTCTACAGAAATTATTTTACCAATCTTCATTATTTACTGGCTTTAATGTTTTCAATAAATCTTGATAAAATATCATTGCTTGATTTGTATTGGTTCACATCGGGAATAAAATTGTCAGTTATAAAATCAAAGTAATTTATCTTTTTCCCTTTGTACTTACCCCAAATTTTAAAAACCCTACTATCGTCTATCTTCGATAGTTTAATTTTATCATTCAATTCTTTAAAAATTACAATATTTATTGAGGAGTTGGTCGCTAAAGCTTGATGGATAATATTATTTACGTGCGAATCATTGAAGCCATAACCAATTATGAATAAAACACTATGGGGTTCAAGTAACTTCTTTTGAAACTCACGAAATAGCTCTGTATATGGACTTCCTAAACTTTTATCCTGTTTTGTTGGAGTTGGGTATATTAGGACGTTATTATCTTCTTTATATAATATTTCATTTTTTGAAACAACTTCACTTATATCGAAGAATGAATTCTTGTTCGATTTATCTTCTATCCAATTTATGGAGCCATGGATTTTGTATAGATAAACCATGTTTTCAACTGGTTCGTACTTATCTATACTTGTGTCCATTCTTTTCGAAAAGGAATAGTTAAAAAAGGCAGGATTAAAGAATTTATTTAGACCACCAATAAAACCATTAATGTAATTGATATTGATGCTATCTAATGCAGTTTCACTAAATAAATCATTATTGGTTGTGAAAATGTTTATTCTCGAAAGGTCTCTGTTTCGTAGTGAAACTTTTTGATAGAACTTTTTATAAACTTCGAGAATTTTTGAATACGTTTCTATATCAACATTAATCTCGTTGAAAATGGTCTTCTCAATTTCAGCGATGAGTTTCTTGCAGTTGTTGAGTTCAACATCTCTAGGTGTAGTTAAGTTTTCAAGAAAGATTTTTTGAGAGTATAAAATCCCTAACAATTCTTCAAAGTCTGTTTCTTCTTTTAATTTAATATTGTCAAATAATGCACTTTGCTCTTTGGCTAGTTTGGCAACATTTGCTTTAACCTTTGCAAACAAGTCCTTCATCACAGGAATTGCACCGTTACTTGTCCCCGAGCCGAACAAGAAATAGATGTTTTTCATATTAAAAAGCTCAGTAATCCTTGACTTAATGAAATCTATTTTCTTTTCATCCTCATCATATTCCGAGAGTAAGTCTGTCGAACCTTGTCTGAAATTAATAATGTCTGTCATATTTAAATCTTGTTCGTTTATTATCGAGTATCGCGTCCTTTTAGGGTGGGGCATAACGGCAGTTTGTCTAATAACCATTCAAATTCAAGAAAAAACTTTTCTTTACAATATTTTTCTCATCATTTATCGAGTTAGTTGCCCTTAATAAAATATTCTGAACAGAATAAAGACCAAAAATATTTGTCAAAAAGCCTGCAATAATACTATTCTTTTACAATTCAAAACCCCTCAATCACCCCACAGCAAAGCCCCGTCAGTCACAATTCCGAACGATTGTGGTTTTTTTTACGACTGACAAATGGCATATCAAATATAAAAAAAGTTCTGAGATTTTTATCTGTAAATTGTATGTTTAAAAAACTTACAAAAATCTCAGAGGTATTTTTTTTTAATTCAATCCATCAAATCCCTCAAACTCTTAATCTTCGCAGCAAACGGCACCTCAAATTCTCCATCGAAGCTCACGGTGCAGTGATTTTTGCTGTCGGCGGAAATCTTTGCGTCGGCGATTTTGAGTTTGGT
>Ga0209417_1000218_pt1 | contig 153249 bp, 102 predicted proteins | sample RifGroF2_FD_184002 | JGI IMG/M metagenome (GOLD analysis project Ga0209417, IMG submission 184002) | Groundwater microbial communities from Rifle, Colorado, USA - Groundwater F2 (SPAdes) (version 2) | ecosystem: Environmental > Aquatic > Deep subsurface > Groundwater | place: Rifle, Colorado... | reverse complement strand
CGCCAGAATTCATGGTCATCGCTGGCAGTATCTTTTAGCTTGCTCATGTTCAAATCCTTTCAATAAACATGAGCCGATTATCGCGATTATCCACCGCAAAAAAAGAGGTGCTTCACCGGACGGACACCATCTATTAAATCGGCTTGCTACCTATTACCAAATACCTTATTTCGATGTTGGCGTGAAGCTTGAAGCTGATGGCAAGGGAAATATTAGCCAAATATGCGGAAGCGTTAACTATTTACAGTCTGGAAAATCGAGTTTATTGAGTCGAAATGTAATTACCCTCGACGGCATTGAAGCCGAAGGTATGATGCGTACGAATCCTGCATTATACGAAAAGCAATACAAGGAAAAATATATCAAGGGCGTAAATGTTGACAGTCCTGCCGTCATAAGTATTAATATGCATTATGCAAGTATGGCCGTCATCGAGTTTCTTGCTCGAATTCATCAATTTCGTGACGATGATAATAACCGCTTTGCCCAATTTGGCAGCAGCTTGACGCAGAGCAGGATCTATTATTCGTCCGACTTTGAAAAATGTGTGGTTCTCGCAAAGCATGTTGGTAAAGGCGACAGAACCCCTCTTTTGGATATGCCAACTCTAAGTGATTAAGCGAATATGATGCGATATCTACAGAAAATTGGTAAGTTTCTCAGAAGCGTTTTCTTTGGGGAGTCCCGCTTCAAAGCAGAGCAGGTCACAGAAGTGCCAGACAAACTCCATCCCAACAAAATATACATTGCTGGCGAAGGCGGGTACCTATGGTTTACTGCAATGGTTTGTCCATGCGGTTGTGGTGAAATTCTATACATGAATCTTGACCAAAAAAGTCGGCCTAATTGGAAGATCGAAATTCACAACGACAGAACTGTGACCCTGTTTCCCTCTATAAATAGAACCATCGGATGCAGAAGCCATTTTTACGTAAGAAAAGGCCAAATCCAATGGTGCAAAACTATTATTCATTGATTTTACTCAAACCTGGGAACAAAATGGCCTCCCATTCGGTTGGCGGTGGGAGCGGAATTCAATTTGCCCTCTTTTTTGTCAACTCATTAAAAACCTGGATTTAACACTTAACTCCAATAAAACAAAGATTTAGAGTCTCTCGTTTCTTTACTATCCTCGTGAGCAACAAAGGCAATTTTAGCAGAGATATGAGGAGTTAAAAATGTAATTTATGCCGTTTTGGGGATTCCAGAACTTAGGCGGTGAGTTGCCTATGCTATTGATTTAAGGCTAACTATTTCCTTAAACTTTTTACTCTTTAGCAGAACACAATATTTAAATATCCGTTTAGAGTGTTAACTATATGGCCCAAAAAAAGTGGAGCGGTATGGCGATTGCAGGATTCGTTTTAAGCTTCATGTATATCTTGGGGATATTAGGATTTATTTTTAGTCTAATTGGTCTTTCTCACACAAAGAATGGCAAAATGAAAGGAAGAGGTTTGGCAATCGCAGGAGTAGCTATTGGAGGGTTTTGGATTTTTATTATAGGCATTACAATTCTTTGGGCGGCAATAATCCCTATGATGCAAAGCCAAGTTGAGCCAGTTGTTATTGCAAATACGGGAAGTTTGGAGTCTGATGAATATATCTCTCAAGGATTTATAGTTCATCGTCTTGCAGATATTGAATTATTGGCGACAACAAATAATCCAGCCAATATAATGATTCTTCAAGAAAATGAATTCTATAGATATGAAGAAGGCAAGGAGTACTATTATCTTAAAGGCTCATTTGACTCAAAAAGATTAACATTATCTAATACTGAAATATCTCCGGGAAATTATTATTTAATTATAGAGGGAATTGATGATCCAGTGAATTATCAATATTCAATAATAATAGAATAGTATACCCCTTCTCTTTGTTTTTTGAGTAACAGAACCCTTGAATTCCTATCTTTCTTAAAAAACCGCATTTCCTCGGACTGGAGCAGGCGAGTGGAAAAATATTTAATGTATCTTTCTATTTTTCCCTTATGAAAACAGAAAAACTCCGGGATTATCTTCGAGTATGTGACCGTTGCAACGAGCTTTTTAGAACAACCTCCAAATCGTCAAGGATCTGCTATAAGTGTTCCAAATATAAGTTCAAAAGTATGGCGATTCCGAAAACGACGACGTAGGTATTTGCCAATAAACGAAAGGATTTTAGTCTTTGCACAATTGAAGACCAACAGTAACTCAGACCATTTCTATTACAATTTGTATTTCAATATGGAATTAATTAATTTTGAGTTTGCCCTGTCGAAGTGTGTAAACTTGTTTGTCTTACATCTCATGCAACCCTTCTATAGGGCTTCAACCAACGTAAGCTGATGGATGTTTGGGCCATCTTAAAAAAGGGGTATAAAAGCATAAAGAACTTCAGAGAAGGAACAAAGTTTTTCTTAAACAATATGTTTCGGAATCGTAAGAATTCATATTTTTGTCCCTCATTTAGTTTAAACTTCATAGGCATTTCCTTAAGTTTATAGTAGAAGACATATCTCTTTTCTCTCTTGGACTCCTTTTTAAAAAGCAATCTAAGTTCTCTTGCTATAAGATTAAAACCTAATTCTTCCTTAACTTCGCGCAATATTGCCTGAACCGGATTTTCACCATATTCTATCCCACCTCCAAACAAACTCCATTTGTTAGGGTGAGGCAAACCTAACCTATTGTCTCTAAGTTGAAAGAGGAACTCACCTATAGGATTTTCGATTACTATTCCTACATAGTTCTTATTGACTTCCATACTATTAAATTTACAATGTTTAATTTAAATAATTTTAGGTCTGATATGCGATCCAGCAATCTCTTAATCTAAATAAGTGTCTTCTTGTTACTGATAAATATTTTCTACTTCTTTAATCATTTCTTCGAGTTCCAAAGATACTGATTCCAACAAACCCTTTAGCCTATCGAAACAAAATTTATTTACAGCAAAATACAAAGCATCCTCTGCTTTCTGAAAATAGGTACCTGCAAGATTTTGAGTTTTTCTTAGGGATCCAGATTGTATGACTCCTCGAATCATTGACCGATAAGCATCGTCATTAATTGTTTTCCCAATATAATCACTTGCTTTAAATCCTTTCATATCATTAGCATAGTGCAAAGGTATTGCAAATCTTCCTCTTTCGATTTCAGTGGCTCTCCTCCTGCCATGCTTACCCAACATATCTCTCACCTCTTCATAAATCCCTAAGGCTGTTCCAAGGCAATACCCAAATTTTGAAATATACTCAATTGTTATTGTATCCTCTGTACCTGTTGTTGCCGCGATTACTAAAGGCACTTCAGCGAACCGTCCATTGCTCTTTTCTGTTATTTTTATTTGTTCATCCAGATTGTTTGAGCTTTCAATATCCATTCCTACCATACCAATAACTGCATCATCGATAGAATACATATGAAAGAATTTTTCAGTATAAATACTCATGAAAGGAAATAACATTTTAAGCCCACGATGAAGAACGTATTGAGACGCTGCTATTTGCATCCAGACTCCATATTCTTTTAGAAATGTTGTTTCCCCGTTTCTTTCTTCATGTTCATCAATAGCATTGTCAAATATCGCCCCCGAACTGCATAAAACTTCAATCCCCGTTGCTAGTTCCAATCTTTGCTCTTCTGGATAAATCCCTCCAACACCTTCATGAATATAATATCCAATTGCACCCTTAAGAAAGCTCGATGTCTTATTCCTTTGGCGTATAATATCCCGCAACTTTGGATGAGGAATCTGCTCCGTCACTCGATCAATCCTCTTTCGAATCGCTTCTCTTATATGACTTGATTCTTCAAAAAAGATGTTTCTCATTTTTTATACCCTACAGCAACAGATAAGGCGCTTCCTGATGATGGCTCAAACTCTTTATCCCTCTCGTATGAGTCAAATATTTTGGTCCTCGCAAATCCTTCTTCTAGCATCCGATCTGCTATCCAAAATGGATTTTGAAAGTACTGTCTATGATCTTCCATTTCCATCACACCCTCATCAGGTATTGCATAAAAAACCCTATAGACACTATCCATCCCCCCCGTACATTTCACCCATCGCTTTGCAAGCATCCATGAATTTGTTGACCACATTTTTACTCCTTCGTCAAGATTTGGGTGATATCGTGTGTCAACAATCGCAACGCCGTCTTCTGTCAAATGATCAGAAAATCCTCTAAGGGTTTTCCTAATCCCCTCTTCCGTATCTATATAATTAATTGCACCATACATTGCACTTATTCCATGCACTCTGTCACCTAATGGAAAATTCCTCATATCACCTTGAATGAGAGTTATATTAGGATTTCTTTTTAGTGCAACATCAACCATCTGCTGTCTTATGTCAAAACCTGAAGCCTCAAATCCTTTTTTCTTCATTAACATCAAATGTATTCCTGTGCCGCACCCCGCATCAACATAACTATTTCCGCCAGAAGTGTCTTTTATTTGTTGTGCAATAAACTCTGCTTCCTTAAGGTATCTATCCCTTTGTTTTCCAAAAAAATACATCCTATCGACTAATGATGCATGCTCAGTAACCATTTTGTAGTCTCCAACTGGATCGTATATTTTAGCAGCTCTCAGCCTATCTACAAAATCTCTGTTGTTCATTTGCGAAGTTCCTTATGTTAAAGGTAGATGCCGATTTCTGGACCAGCGTTGATATTTGAATAATTCAAAATTTATTTTATTCATATCAAATGCTTCACTAACCTTTGCAAATCAAATGCTTCAGGGTAAGCTTCGGTCAAAATAATTAGAGACCTCAAACCACTTTCAAAAGGGCTATTAAATGGCTTACTCCAAAAATTTAGATTACTTGTTTTTGTCATTTTGAGGCACCCATACAAGTCTATTATTATTAGCCAATTGATGACATATCCCACTCTTGTCATTATTTTTGAGACAGCTTTTTAGGGGATGGCTGTTAATATTAATTGTTGTTGCTTGATTTGTTGTAGCCTTAACTCTTTCATATCCATTACTATGACTTGATTCGGCAATGTCAACAACTCCATCATATATTTCCTCTTGTAATTTATCAAATTCACCCTGCGGAAGTGTATCATTTGAGAATACACGTAGTGATTCTGCACAATAAAATCTTTCACGTGAACGGTCAAAATGACTTCGATATGTCTTGTGACAATTAAGTTCATCTGGATTGGAATACTGCGTATTTGCAGCATCTCCATAGGCATCAAGAAGCTGTCTTACATATCTGACTTCTTTGCTTTGGATACTACTGGGGGGAGATTCAGGTGCCGGACGTAGTGGTAATCCTCCTCCAAAGCGAGCTATGTGAAGATTTGTTTTACGATGCCGCTCTATAATTTCACTAATTTTTTTATACCAAACAATACTAAAGTCAAAATCCTCAACATATTCTTTAAATTTACCATCTAATTGAATTTCATTCTTAGCGGCAATTTTATCCTTACATTTTTTGTCCCAAATAGAAATCAACTCTTTCTTAATCTTTATTGGTTTGCTTAAAAGATCGTACAGTTTGGTTCCGATACCTTGCGGAGCTACAAAATAATATTTTCTCGGAAGAGTGAACTCTTTTATGAAGGTGTAATAACATAATTTCCCGAGCTCTACCCATATATCTCCAGGCATCAAACTATGATCGTAATGCTTACATTGATAATTATCCCAGGGGCAGCAGGTAGCTGGATCACCGGTGGAAGCCACAATATCTCTCCCCATGTCACCCGCTCCTCCTAATCGTTCGACATGGTAATAATCAGATTTTAAGGATTCGGCCCATTCTTTTATGAATTCTTCCCACTCATTCGGACTGTAAAGTTTGATCCTATCCACCGGGCTTACTATCGGCCCCATTACAACGCTTTCTGTTGTAAGCTCCATCTTAGAATTAACTTTATTATCACTAGCCATACTCTGTCCTTGAGTTCATCTGCATATTTTACTGTTCACAATTTATTGAATTTCCGAGAACAAATTTCAAGTCATAGCCGGACTTGATTATATCATCAGGTATCAGTTTGTATTCCCATTTAAACTGTTTTTCAACATCTGAGGCGAGCTTACACCAGCGAATCGCCGCAATAGCTTTATCTTTTACTTCCTGATTCATTTGAGGCTCAAGTTCATTTCTTGCCTTGACTTCAATAATGTATTTTGTCATATTCGTTTGAACAATAAAGTCCGGATTGTAGTTTCGCCCTTTATATAAAATTGGGATATTTCCCTCCGGTGGACGAATCCACTTCACCACATCATGGTCTTTCTCCAAGATTGCAGCGAAATCTTTCTCAGGCGTAGAGTCAAATGTAACTTGTGGATAGAGTGATTTCACAAAACCTTCAAACAAATAACGCTTCACATCAGAACGAGGCACCTGCTGCGTATAAGGCACAATACCGTCTTTCTCAAGAACGGTTTTTGAATAAGGCCTGAACTTTATAAAGCCGCTACGAACCTGTGCTTCGACTTTGGATTCATCCTGTATATGGCTTTCGACCTGATTTTTAAGGTCTCTGATAATCGCATCCCTATAAAGGTGAGTAATCTTTTTGAAATCATCTGCGGACTTATCAATCTGAGAGATATAGCCATCCACTAAAGCCAATACAGCCTCTTTGTCATTTGCAACATCCAACTCTTCAATTGTATCTATCAATCTGCCCGCCAGAAAAGCCCTTGGATTTTCAATTTCCATAACATCAAGCTGTTCGCCAATTCTTTCCTCACCACTGGCAAGCTCATGCGTCAATACTCGCTGCTCAACCAACTCGAACGGACCAATATTTACTTTTACATCAAAAGGTTCCAGCTTTCTGTCTGTGTAAGTTTCGGTGATAATGTGTGGCACATCGATACTTGCTCTGGCATATCTTCGTAATCTATCTTTTAAATCCGCTTCCAGAACGGCTGGATCAAATTTCTTTGCTGCTTCTGTTGGAGCCGCAACTTCAAAAAGTGTCGGCTGTTCTTTTATAACCTGCTTTACTTCTTCTGATTCTGCACCCAGCTTCGTAATCATTTCATACCTTGCAGTTTCCTCGGCAACAATTTCCTGCACGACTTCATTTAGCCTTTGCTCATTTGTCAATTCCGATGTAAACAGAACATTACCTCCTTTGGAAATGCGGTCCAGAACATTATCTAAGTCAATAAACTTATGAGCTACCGGAACTGTCTTGACAGGCCTTAAGTCATCTTCATTAAGCTCTTTAAATTTGAAAATGGGACTGTCTTTTGCTTCTTGTATCAATTTGGCATATTGATCGTGAGAAATAATCTCAAGGGCATCGAGGTCGTATTCTCCGGTTATTTTCCCATCAAAAGGCAAACGCAAGCCTCGTCCTATCGTCTGTTCAGTCAATATTTCACTAATCGAGGCTCTCAATGGAATAATGGTGTAAAGGTTCTTTACATCCCAGCCTTCTTTGAGCATATTAACGTGGATAACGATTTCAACATTACTGGTTGGCTGCTCGACCGCAAGCAGCCGGCTTACATTTTCATCGCTTTCAGCGCCCTTTGTGCCGGAATGGATTTCAATAACTTTCCCAGCATACCTTCCCTCACAAAAACTATCAGATTCGATGAAGGCTTTAATCTGGCCGGCGTGAGTTGTATCTTTTGTTGAAATCAAAACAAAGGGTTTCACCATAGGCAGACGATTGACCTGACAATATTCGGCTATCAGTGTCCCAGCCTACTTTAAGAGACCGGCCAGACTGGCGACGAAGCAGGCCGGACTCATCGCCGGTTTCCAGAAGGTACACATTGTGGACGAACCAACGGCAGGGGCGACCTTTTACGGCCTTTCCAAAGGGCTGGATCAGAAAATTGCTGTATTCGACTTTGGAGGCGGCACCTTCGACATCAGTATCCTGCAATTAAAAGCTGACGCAACTATCGAACAGATCGCCGTCGATGGCGATTCTGAGTGCGGCGGCAGCAATATCGATGAGGCCATCTTCCAGCGGGTTCGTAAGTTTGTCGAAAGCAAAGGGGATAAACTTGACCTTCAAAAAGATCAGGCCGAATGGATGGAAGCTCTGGATGCCTGCAAACAAGCCAAGGAAATACTGGCACATAAGGACACCGCGGTTATCAATCTGAGAGTTGGCAGTCATCGACATTCGATGGAGATTACCTACGACCAACTCAAGGATGATGCTGCCCCTGTCATCGAAACCTTACGGCAATGCTGCAGCAGAGCCCTTGAAAAGGCCGAGATGAATGCTTCTGAGATCGACAGGATTATCTTGATGGGAGGCAGCAGCCGGTTGCGGTTTATTCCAGAGATCGTGGAAGAAATCTTTGGTAAAGAGCCCGTAACGGATACCGATCCTGATATGGCTGTGGCGAAAGGCAATGCCATCTTGGCCACTGCGTATTTTGGTAAACCAGACAGCATTTTAAGTATCGGAGAGTATCGTTACCTTGCTTCTTCGATTAAGCCAAGCATGATCGCAGGCAGAGATTTATGTGTTGCGGCGATTACCAAAAAAAGTGCTGATAATCACACAGAGTACAATTGCCCTATCATTCCCTCCGGGGCGAAGCTTCCTTTTGAGGCTATCGAGTGCTTTAGCCCCATTGATGCCCAACAAATGACAGTGAAGGTTAAATTGATCGATGGGATGCCGGGAGAGTTATCCAGCAACTTCACTCCTCTGCAACAAGTTGAGGTGGATGTCCAGCCAACAAGTGGAGATGAAAACCATGGTCGTATTGAGTTTAAGGTGACTATGGACACTGAGGGTATGGTGGACATCAAGGTTCGCGACAAGGTACTCAATAAGCCGGTACCTATTAGGTTCAAATTCCACACAGGACTTTCTGACAGTCAGATTAATGATCAACGAAACCAGCTTGTTTCCAGGCACAGCAACTAAAGAAAGGACTATAGAGTGAACATTTTATCAACGATACAGGCTTTCAATAACAAGCTGCAATCGGCGATCAATGGTGACCGGTTTGGGATTTCCCAAACCGGCCGCCAGTTGGCGGCTCTGCACGATAGTATTGCCACACTCATTATTATCATCATTGACTGCTCGATTAGCATGCAAACTGAAGATTATTTGCCAAACCGACTGGAGGCCGCGAAGGATGCTGCCATTGAGTATTTAAGTACCTTGGTAGGGCAAAACGCAAATGCCAACATAGCGGTAATCGCGTTTAATGATGAAGCTAAAGTCATGGTGACTCCTACAGCGATTAACAACTCCATGGAGATTATCCAGGGTATACGGTCGATCAGGGCAGAAGGCAGTACCAACATTGGTCAGGGCTTACAACAGGCAACAAGCTTACTGCATAGCCACATAGACTTAAACGGTCGAAGTCAGATTATCCTTTTGACCGATGGTTTCGGCAATTGCCCGATCAGCATCCCTGATAAACTCAAACAACGGTACGGTGCCGTCATAGATGTCATCGGTATCGGCGGCAGCCCCGAGGACGTAAATGAATCTCTACTACGAAAGGTGGCAACGACAGAGCCGGATGGCACGAATCATTACCGCTTTATCGCAGATGCACGCACATTAAAACAACACTATCGCCAATTGGCTACAGGCCTGATTTGGAAAGGAGACAATCAATGACAAAGACAGATGCTCATAAAATCTTAGGTATTTCCGCTTCTGCCAGCCCCAAATCGGCAGAGAAAGCCTACCGCCAAAAGCAGCAGGCGCTTCATATCCGTATATTGCCGGGCAATCCCAGTTCAGTTCGTCAGCGGGCCCTGTCTGATTTGACCGAATTGACGGCAGCCTGGAAGATCATGCAAACGAAACAACCGAAAACAAACAGGCCTAAAAAGCAAAGAACAACGACTACTCGACAAAACACGACGAAGGCAACAACCATTTGGGATGTAATACAGGAGTTGTCCCAATATTGGGATAGTTTAGTTGAAATGGTGCCATTTCCAAAATTCGTAACCAAGCTTTTTCTCATCGTTTGGTTCTTACTGGTCATTACTGTTTTATTCATGCGTTCAGCGAAAGGAGTATAGAAAATGGGTTTACTAACAAATTTATTTATCAGCGTGGTCAACCTGGTATTTGTCGCAATGGATATTCTGCTATTGATTTTTTTAGCAAAGGCCGTCTACCAAAGATGGAAACCATCCTGGCTGAAACAAATCGTCGATGTGCTCGATCCGTTGATATCGGTTGTGCTGGATCGTTTCCAGCGGTTGGTGTCAAGGTATACCGACAAAACGTATTCGCAGCGAACATTATTTAACCTGTTGGTTTTCTCTTTATGGATCACACGCTTGATGCTTGTCATCCTTCTATAACAAGTCAGAGAAATCAGAAAAGAAAGAACTGTACAATGGTTACTCTCACCATAATCGATGTATTAGAGATAATCCTGTTGGTGCCGATTTTAATCGCCATTGGAGTTCTAGGGTTTCGCTCTGCAAATGAAGTTCTGGGACTTAATAAGCTCGGATCTCTGGCGTCTTCGATATTGATACCCGCCATCATTGGGATGGGTCTCAAACATCATATGATGAAAATCGTTCTTCTGCCGTCTGCCGTCTTAGGGACAATCGTCATAGTGATTAAGCTGATGTCATTCATCGTGGCCCTTAGGAATAAAACCCAAAAAAGAAGAAAACGATAACCGTAAAATGCCCAAGTGACTGTTGGCAAGTCAGACAAAGATGACTCTATTAAAAGATTGGACCGGATATCGCTGCCCGACAGTTAACAGTGTGTTAGATTTCCGGGCAAATTCCGTCGAAAGGCACCGCAGGGTCAGAACAGTATGGTAGATTCGATGCAATGGAAACAAACAAAGTTACTTCTAAAACTCGAAAAGAAAGGATCGGATTATGTTAGCAAATGTTGAAAATTACGGCTGGTTAATCATTCTGCCGCTACTGGGAGTTGTGTTTATGGCAACATGGAACGCACTGAACCGGCACTCCACTTTTTCGGGGTTTGGCAGCTTTATGATCGCCCTCTGTGTGGCAATGCTGTTTATTGTTGGGGTAGTGGAATTTTTCCCGCAGCAGCATGAAAGTCCACCTGGTGCCACAGGAGTCTTGCAACAGAATCTCCCTTCACAAAACCAGGAAGACACATTCCATACCATCTTGTTGCCTTATCTGGCGTTGGGAATGAGTTTTCTTCTGCTGCTCGTAGTCGCAAATCTTGCGATGTTCGCCGATGGTGTAAGCAGCTTTTTCAGACCATTTTATGGTCACAAAAATAAGGCCATTGCAATAGATCAACAGAGAAAAGAAAACCAGATAACGAAGGTCAAAAGTGAAATTGTTGTCAAATAATCATTTAAATCATAGGAGTACAATTATGAAAAATAAGGCCATTGCAATAGATCAACAGAGAAAAGAAAACCAGATAACGAAGGTCAAAAGTGAAATTGTTGTCAAATAATCATTTAAATCATAGGAGTACAATTATGAAAACTTACGAATGGGAATTGAAGAATGGTATCAGTCGAACAAAAGAATTTGAGAAAAAAGGGTTAGCTCAATTTGCTGTCAATATTGGCCTCAAATGCGGACACGCATGCACATACTGCTCGACAGGTGCAATGCTCAGAGTCCACCACGCATTTAAAGAATTAGGCTTATCGGCATTTGATAATGGCTACGCAATTGTCGATCCCACCACCCCTCAACGGGTGGCTCGTGATGCCCGCAAGATCAGGAAAAGAGCGATGGTTCAACTCTGCACAACTGTAGATGCGTGGTCGCCTGAAGCGCAGGAACATGATCTTGGCAGAAAATGCCTGGAAGCGATTCTTTCAGAGCTTGACTGGACGGTTCGCATTTTAACCAAAAATGCTGCCGTAAAAAATGATTTTGACCTCATCGAAAAACATTCCGACCGTGTACTTGTTGGCTTAAGCATTACAGCAACGCCGGATAAGAGCAATCGCATCAAGATAATTGAACCAAATGCATCCAGCATCGAAGAACGAATGGAAACCGTTAGGCAAGCCCACGAACGAGGATTGCGAACCTATGGAATGTTCTGTCCGATCTTACCTTCGGTTGCGGATTCACCTGCCCAAATCGATGAATTGGTTAAATTTGCCGTTGACTGCGGCGTTGAAGAAATCTTTGCCGAAGCCGTCAATCCGCGAGGCAGAGGCCTAATACTAACAGAGCAGGCACTTGAAGCCGAAGGCTACCGTGTAGAAGCTGCTGCTATTAAGAATATCCGCATAAGGCAAAACTGGTCGGATTATGTAGTGCGTTTAATCAAGAATGTACAACGAAGTATGCGGAAATACTACGACATTAGTAAGATGAGGTTTTTGCAATACCCCTCAGGATTAAGTGAAGAAGATATTATCGAAATCAAAAAAGACGATGCCGGAGTTGTCTGGCTGTAATCAACAATTAGAAAAATAAGATATCCGTAAAATGTTGAATTTGTAAACACAAATATATCCACAATAACAGATGATAAGCATAGCTGAAAAAAATCCTAAAAAAGCACTTGCGCCCGACATAAAAGGTGTGGTAGAATTTCGTAAATACACACAGCGTGTCTGGTCCAAAGTAGCAGGAAGGCCGATTTCCGAAGAAGAGGCCGACCGGATAATAGAGGATTTTGGCCAGTTTTTACAGGTTTTAGCTAACAAGGGCAGCAATTATGAAAAATAACATGCCATTAAGACTGCTTAACATCTGCAGGGTATCATCGAATGAACAAGGCGAGGGGTACAGCCTTGAGGCACAAAATCAGGCCAATCACGAATGGGCAAAACGCAAAGGTTATACAATTGTCGATACGGTTCAGTATATTGAAACCGCATCCAAGCAAAAAGAGAGAAAGAGGTTTCGGGAGATTATTGACAGACTCCGCAAAGATACAACAATAGACGGAGCAGTATTTCACAAAGTAGACCGTGCATGTCGCAATATTACGGATCTGGCCATGCTGGAAGCTTTGGAGACAGAGAAAAACAAACAGATTTTCTTTGCTACACAGGAGTTCCCCCAAAACGCAGCAGGCCGACTCAGTGTAGGCGTAATGGGTGTTGTGGCCCGATGGTATACTGATAATCTCCGAGAAGAGGTCAACAAAGGTTTTCGAGGTAAAATTGAAGCCGGTGAATATCCCCACAAGCCCCCATACGGCTATCTGACAGTCAAGGAATCAAAAGATTCCCGACTTCCGACACCTGATCCCGAAAAAGTCGAAAATGTCCGTACAATATTTAAGTTGATGGCAACTGGCCAGTATTCTATCGATACACTTCGAGAAGAACTTTTCAAACGTGGGATGTATTTTTCTGCAAAAACACGCAGGTGGACACGTTCTCATTTGGCGAGAATGCTTCGTCACCCATTTTATATTGGCAAAATACTTTGGCATGGTCAGATTTACGAGGGCAAACATGAGCCGATTGTAAGCGAGAAGGTTTGGCAAAAAGTCCAGAATGTTCTCGATGGCCGCAGCAATACCAAATCTCTTCAGAAACGAAGTTTTACATACGGTCATGGGCTGATCAAATGTGCTGATTGTGGTTACAATGTAACAGCGGAAACGCACAAAAAACAGTACACATATTATATTTGTGCTCAGCGAAGACATACTGACCATGTTGAAAAACCGGCATGGGTTCCGGAGCAAAAGATTGAATTGCAAATCGTGTCCTTGCTGGAAAAGCTGGTGTTACCCAAAGACATTTATGACTGGGTCTTGGAGTACCTGAAAAGGTCTTCAATTCAGGAAGTCTCTGATGTTGAAAATGAATTGAAGTCGTTAAAAAGGAAGATATCTGAATCGCAAAAGACCGTAGATGCTATTCTGCTTAGGGCCGCTCAAGCACAAGACAGCCTCGCTGATGGATTCATGAGGCTGGCACAAGAGCGGCAAAGTGAAGTAACTTTGCTGCAACATCGTTTTGAACAGGTCAAATCAGGTGTTCAGGAAGATAACGGCAGACCGATGAAAATTCTCGAACTCACACAAGACCTTTCAAGACAATATGTTACGTTCAAACCGCCACAAAAACGCCAAATCGCAAATTCGGTGTTCTCGAACTTGGAATTAAATGGCGTAAGTCTTTGTGCAGACTACAGGTTACCGTTCGCAATACTGGCAAAAAACGCGAACCGTCCTGTTGAATACGCCCGACAGGATTCGAACCTGTGACCTTTGGTTTAGGAAACCAACGCTCTATCCTACTGAGCTACGAGCGCGTAAGTTGCTGCTAATAAAATGGTTATGGCTTTTTAAAGACTTTGCCAAGATACAATTTTATTGCAATTTTGTTGGGTATTATATCTAAATTATTTAACATGTAAAAGTGAGAAATTGATAATATTAATGATTTTGAGTAAACTTAACAATCTCTTGCAAAACTACAACCCCTGGAGTGGTATAAAATATAAAATATAAAATTTAAAATAGAAAGCAGTAAAATGAAAAAGCAAATGACTGAAATGAAAAAAACAAGCTGGCAGGAACGTTACCATGCTTCGGAGATTTATACATTGCGATGTAAGGTTTATGATACGCTGGGAATGCTGGGGAAACTGATTACCGCAATCGGACAAACACAGGCTCATCTTGGCGATATCAGCACGATTGGAATCGAAAGCCATAGTAAGATAAGAGATATTCAGGTTTACTGTTCCAATAAAGACCACCTGAAAAAACTGCTCGATAGTGTAAATAAAATTGATGGAATTCAAATATTAAGCGTGAGAGATGATGTGTTGGAAATCCATCGACGCGGCGCTATCGAAATGAAAAGCAGAGTACCAATTCATAATTTAACAGATTTGAGAATGCTTTATACGCCGGGAGTTGCATCTGTTTGCAACAGGATTGTTGAAGATCCGAATGCCGCATGGGAATTGACTGGTATTTGTGACAGAGTCGCAATTGTAACAAACGGAACAGCGGTGCTGGGATTGGGCAATATTGGTGTGCTCCCTTCATTGCCGGTTATGGAAGGAAAGGCTGCAATTTTTGCTGAGTTTGCGAATATCAGCGCTGTTCCAATTCTTGTTGATTCCAAAGAGCCGGATAAAGTTGTTGAATTAGTAAGTATGATTGCCAAAAGTTTTGGCGCTATTCAGCTTGAGGATATATCTGCGCCGACTTGTTTTGAGATAGAACAAAAATTGCAGGCCAGGCTGGATATTCCTGTTTTACATGACGATCAGCATGGGACGGCTACGGTCACTTTGGCGGCTTTAATCAATGCATTAAAGAGAACCAATAAAGAAGCGAAAAATTGTACGGCGATTATTTTGGGGGCCGGTGCAGCAGGATATGCGATTACAAGAATTCTTTCCGAATTCGGGATTAAAGACATCGTTGTATATGACTCCTTTGGTCCTATTTATAATGGCCGAAAAGAAAAAATGAACATTTACAAACAGCAGCTGGCTGAGATTACTAACAAGATGAATATCAAAGGCAATCTGATGGAAGGTTTTAAAGGCAGAGATATTTTTGTCGGAGTGGCTCAACCAAATGCGGTGTCGAAACAAATGATTTCTGTGATGGCAAAGAATCCACTGGTATTTCCTCTCAGTAATCCGGTGGGTGAAATAAGCGTTGATGACGCATTTGCAGCCGGAGCGGCGATAGCGGCTGACGGCAGAACGATTAACAATGCATTGGCATATCCGGGTTTGTTCAGAGGTGCACTCAATGTCAAGGCGAAAGATATTACAATGGAAATGCAATTGGCGGCAGCACGTACATTAGCGGAAATTGCGCCGGAAGGAATGCTCCTGCCGGATATACTTGACAAAGAAACGCATAATCGTGTGATAAAAGCGGTCGAAGAGGCTTATAAAAAATAATCATTTTTGAGATTTATCGTAATATCTGATGCATCGATGGGGATGCTTATGTGAATCCTCCGCCTTCATTCCATGCTTTGCATATTACCGAATCATAAGGACTATCGGTATCAATCCACGACAAAAGTTTTTTTTTCTTGATCCAAACGTATGTCGTGCCATAAGAGTTTTTCCTGTGCAAACGCAATGCTTGAAAACAGATATATACAATTAATAGTTTAGTTATATTCATAATAAATGACATATAACTTTGTTTGGTAATTTTGTCAATTTCAAAAGTGATGGACAACTTTTATGCGAAAATGAGAGTTTTGAATATGTATTTGAGAGTTTGGTTTATGTAATTTTATTGCAAAAAATATGTCTTTATATTATCATACTATTTTTGGAGATGGAATGAAGTATCTGTCGCTAAGCATACAATTATTTGTTCAATCATTAATTTGTGTTTGCCAAGGTTCGGTCTTAGACGATTATGCAGCTTTAGCAGACCCATGTTATTCTTATTCCCTGATAAGCAGCAGTAGTGATCCATATACCCAAACGCAGGGTTATACGCTGCGACTTATCTCGCAACAATGGAGAGATGAGACAGAAGTTGATCATACTATCTGGAATCACTGGATGACGGTAATAGTGCCGAATACATTGCTCGGCCCGACAAAAGACACTGCGTTGATTTACATCGATGGCGGCAATCACACCGATTCCGCTCCCGCAATCGATTCTCAGTATCGATTGCTTTCCGCCGGCACACGTTCTGTAATCATTGTTTTAAAAGGCGTTCCCAATCAGCCTATTCGTTTTCTCGATGAATCTTCCGGCCGAACAGAAGATCAGATCATCGCTTATTCATGGCGAAAATTTCTGGATGGCGGTGATGTTAACTGGCCAGTTCAGCTTCCAATGGTGAAGGCAGTAGTGAAGTGTATGGATGCGGCAGTAAGTTTTGTCGGCAGCAGTGCAGGCGGAAGCAGAACGATAAATCATTTTGTCCTTACCGGCGGTTCAAAAAGAGGGTGGACAGCATGGCTTACGGCGGCAGTTGATTCAAGAGTTATCGCAGTCGCTCCAATAGTCAGCGATTTATTGAATATGAAAAAATCGTTTGCGCATCAATGGGGGTGTTATGGATTCTGGGCTGGTGCCTTGTCACCTTATACGGAATTAGGAATTTTTGACGAATTTGATTCTCCTCGAAGCACAGAGTTGATAAATATTGTTGACCCTTATGCGTATAGTGATAGGTTGACAATGCCAAAATTCATTATAAACGCATCCGGAGATGATTTTTTTGTCAGCGATGGCATTCAATTCTATTTGAATCAGCTTGAAGGAGAAACATACCTGCGACACGTTCCCAATACAGATCACTATTTGTCGGGAGCAACTACAAGCGTACTTAATTCAATAGTTCCATTCTATTACACAGTTTTAAATAATTTGCAGCGTCCGCTATTTTCATGGACTGTAAACCAGGATGGTTCGACAACTCTGACAGTAACAGATACGCCTTTGTCTGTAAAACTCTGGCAAATAACAAATCCCAATACAAGAGACTTCCGGCGAATTACTACAGGCTCCAACTGGAGCAGTACTGTTCTTACAGGAAGCAGCGGAATTTACACCGCACAGGTAAATGCGCCTGCAAACGGATGGACTGCTTACTTTGCGGAACTAATTTATTCAGGCCCATCGATAGGGGGGATGGCTTACAATTATACTTTCACAACTGAAATGATTGTTTTGCCTGAATATAAACCCTTCGAGGCCGATTTCAATAGGGATACTTCAACTGATATTGAAGATTTAAAAATATTAGTGAATTCCTGGTTAACAGAAAATCACTATCGTGACATTTCACCCCGGAGAGGTGTCGGAGATGGTATTATAAATTTAAAGGATTTTACGAATTTCAGTCTTCATTGGCTTTATTAGCCTTATGAAATTAAGAAACAATGGAAATGAAAATGAAAGCCCTGGTAAAGTATGGTAATAATCCTAATCAACTGGAAATTCGAGATGTGCCGGTTCCAAAAATTGATGCAGATGATGTATTATTGGAAGTTAAAGCTGCCGGTATTTGCGGCTGGGACATTGAAATGTGGCAGCATAAAATGGCAACATCTTTTAATGTGTCGATAATACAGGGACATGAATTTTGCGGGGTTATCAAAGAAATCGGAAAAAATATAAAAGATTTTAAAATCGGTGAACGCGTGGTCAGTGAAACGGCCGCGGTGATTTGCGGCAAATGCACACAATGTCTGACTGGTAATTATCATCTTTGTCCAGGCAGAAAGGGATTCGGTTACGGAGTTGATGGCGCCTTTGCAGATTATGTTAAAGTTCCCGGCAGATGCCTGCATCGTATTCCTGAAGGTGTAAGTTTTGACCATGCCGCACTGACTGAGCCTGCTTGTGTGGCATATCAGGCGATTGTGGTTTTATCAAAGATTCAGGCAGGAAAAGCTGTCTTAATAATTGGTCCGGGACCGATAGGTCTGTTCAGTGTACAAGTTGCGGCTGCTTGCGGCGCGTATCCGATAATGGTGGCAGGAACGGATAAAGATATTGCAAGACTTGAAAAAGCAAAGCAGCTTGGGAGCGATTTCGTTATCAATGTTTCTTTGGAAAATGCAGTTGAATTTGTAAAAGACCAAACAGGAGGAGAAGGCGTTCCTTTGGTTGTAGATGCCGCCGGAAATGAGAAGTCATTGCGAATGGCATTAGATGCCGTTTCGTCCGGCGGGCAAATAACTAAAATCGGGTGGGGACCTAAACCTGTGAATTTCAGCCTTGATACATTGCTATCTAAAGCGGCTCGATTGCAGGGGACTTTCAGTCATAATTGGCCAACGTGGCAGGCTGTGCTTGCGATGATGAGCAGGGGGCTGATAAAAATTGAACCAATGATTAGCCACAGAATCGCTCTTGATAAATGGGAAGAAACATTTAAATTAATAGAAGAATGCCATGCAACCAAGGCAATTATATTGTTTAATCGATGAAAAGAGAACGGAGACAAAAATGCCAAAAATAGTAATGAAAGGCAACAAGTTACCAAATATCCCATGGCAGGACAGGCCGAAAAATAATTCAGATGTTGTCTGGCGATACAATAATAACCCTGTAATACCAAGAGATCTGATTTCATGTGCAAACAGTATTTTCAATAGCGCTGTTGTGCCATTTCAAGATGGTTTCAGCGGTGTTTTTCGAGTAGATGATCGTTCAAGAAATATGCGACTCCATAGCGGAAGCAGTAAAGACGGCATTAATTTTCAAATTGAGTCAGAGCCTATCAAATTCATCTGCGAAGAGCCGGAAATTGCAAATTTTATAGAAAGCTATGACCCGAGAGTATGCTGGATAGAAGACAGATATTATGTTACTTGGTGCAATAATTATCATGGATATACAATTGGAGTGGGATATACGTACGATTTCAAAAAATATTATCAGCTTGAAAATTCGTTTTTGCCTTTCAACAGAAATGGCGTTTTGTTTCCCAGAAAAGTAAACGGCAAATATTTAATGTTGTCACGTCCCAGTGATACTTCACACACGCCTTTCGGTGATATATTCATAAGTACAAGTCCTGATATGATTCATTGGGGCTGCCACAGACACGTGATGTCTCCTAAAAATGGTAAACTATCGTGGCAATGCACCAAGATCGGCGCAGGGCCGATACCTATCGAAACTTCCGAAGGCTGGTTGCTTTTCTATCATGGTGTTTTAACAAGCTGCAATGGTTTTGTATATCAAATGGGCGCTGCATTGCTTGACCTTGAAAAGCCATGGAAAGTAATTTATCGAAGCAAAAATTATCTGCTTAATCCGCGCACGATGTACGAATGTGTGGGCGATGTTCCTAATGTCGTTTTTCCGTGCGCTTCATTGCAGGATCCAGCAACAGGAAGAATAGCAATTTATTACGGCTGCGCGGATACCGTAACAGGTCTTGCTTTTTGCAATGCAGATGAAGTATTTGAATATCTGAAAAATAATTCAGAGCTATAATTCAAAAACTTGTTTAATACTTATTTAATCTTTTTCAAGTTTGTCGTACCAATTGAGTTTCATAAATATCGAAGTAACAGCCATAATAATGAGCGATATTGTCATAGCTTTGAAATTCTTTATCACCAAGTATATGGGCGCTAAAGTAAAAGTAAGCTGCCAAACGATGCCGACGGCTACATTTATCATATCCCTGCCGAAATTTTTGTTCGGGACAAAATTGGGATCTTCAGCCAGCACAAGTTCTTTAATAGGTCCCCAGAAACCCCATGGACGGACCTGCTTATAAAACTTTTTCAGTGTTTCTTCGTTTTCTATTGGGGTCAATAAACTGCCGACAATTGAAGCTACAAGGCTTAAACCAAGTAAAAATGGAAAACCATATATTACTGGAATATCCTTTACTACAGGAATAATTGTCATAAGTATTGAAGCGATAATGCCAATCATCATTCCGGCAAAATAACCGAAGCCATTCAAACGCCACCAATGCCATTTCAAAACATTCGGAGCGACATATCCGCCATAAAGTCCGGCGACAATCCACATTACCCACTGGTTAATCGATTCTGTCATTAAGCCGAAGGCGATACCGGCGAGAACTATAATCACTGTAACAATACAGCTTATGACAATATATTTTCTGTTTGATGCGTTTTTGTTGATATAGCCTTTATAAATATCGTTAACGATGTATGCGGCGCCGGCGTTAATCGTTGCGCTGAAAGTGCTCATGAATGCGGCAAGCAGACCGGCAAGCAGCAGCCCCATCAGACCAACGGGAATAAAGTTGCCGATTACATAAGGCAGTATCTGTTCGAAATCCACATTTTCGCCCATTTGGTTAAGCTGTGGGCTGAAGAATACTATCGCCAGAACTGTAATACCGGCGATAAGTAAATATCTCGGTATAAATAAAACGAACGAGACAGAAGCGCTCATCATAGCTGCGGCTTTTGTGCTTTTACAAGAAAGGACTCTTTGCAAATCGTAATTTGGGGCGGGGCCGGCCATACTGGCGAGTACTCCTTTGAACAGCACCATCATCATAAATATTGTAAACAGCGACCATCCATCTTTCTGAATATGAGTATTGGCGGCATTCAATATTCCTGTCCAATCCATGTTCAGTTTCCAGCCAAACCACAAGTTTTCCCAACCCGCTGGGACGACGGCGTCAATGGCTTCAGGTGAAGTGCGCGACATCGCGATAATACCAACTGCGACGGAAGCGACACACATAATCAAAAACTGTGCCACATCAGTTATAACAACTGAGTACATACCGCCAAGCATTGTATAGAGAGTGGTTACGCCTATGATAGCAATTGCATAAACGTGCGGCGAGACATCCCAAGGCAGGAACACTGCTGCGAATTTACCGATGCCCTGATAGCCGTAGCTTGTAAAACCAATTACGCTGACCAAGGCAAAAATTACAACGCTGAAATACGATAAATCAGCGCCTACGCCATTGCCGAATCTTGTGCGAATCCATTCAGCGCCTGTGAGCACATTCGAACGTCTGAGCCAGACGGCAAGATAAACCATGAGAAATATCTGATTGAACGTAGGCCAAAGCCAGGGGATAAATGCGCTCTTTATGCCATAAACAAACAGCAGATAGACCAGCCACATTGTTCCGCTGACATCGAACATACTCGCGGCGTTGGATATACCGAGCATATACCATGGCATGGATTTATCGCCGAGAAAATATGAATCAAGATTTTTGGATGCCTTGCGTGTTACCCAAAAACCGATCAGTATCATAGCGACCATATAACCGGCTATAATAGCGGTATCTATCGGATGAACGTTCATTTATCTTTCCTTTCTGTACCAGTGTTGAATTAATTTTTCGGCGGGTTTGCCGTAAACTCCAAAACCTATGTGTGTGTCCGCTTCTTCCAAATCATACAGATGTGCTGACCATTCCCACCATGTAAAACCGATAAACCAAGGTTTGTCCCAGACGCTTTCAAATGCTGCCTGATAGTAGTTGCTCTGTTCAACGGCATCATAAATCATATTGGGGTCTTCGTGAGTCCATGGTGCCGCTGCGCATCCTTTGGCGCTGCATACGCCAAGCTCAATGAAGAAAATCGGACGGTCATATTTTTTACTGACTTTTTCAAGCCGGTCCACGATTGGAAGCCATCTTTTTTTCATAGCATCAACGGAACGGTCTGCCGGCGGCACTTTGCTTAAATCGTCTTTTAGAGCAATTAGTACGTCGTCTGTGCCGACGGGATAATAAGCGCTTATACCTATTACATCCACAGCATCGAGCCACGCAATTTTGTCTTCTCTGCCGTGATTGGCATTATAAACCAAAGGGCCGCCATATACCTGGCGTATTTCAGTAATCAGGTTTCGCCATCTGATTTCAAATTCCTCTGTTGATTCCATCTCGCAGCCAAGACAGAGCATTTCACAATTTGTTTCCTCGGCGATTTTGGCATAATGGAGTAAAAACAATCTGAAGTCAGACCACCATTTGTCCCATTTGGCCATATTCTTAATACCCGGCAGGTCATCAAATTTTATCCATGCACGCCACGTACCATCGTAAACATTTACCACAGGTTTAAGGGCCACCTTGAGATTGTTGTTGCGGGCAAGCTGAATCGCTCTTTTGATTTCGGCGTCTGTCGCCATACGGCTGAAACTGTCGCCCCATCGGATTTGGGGAATATTCGGTTTATCCATTTCAGCGCCGAAAGATATGCAGACCCAACCGGAATTGGTAGCTACAAGTTTCTTCATAGAATCCGCAGGTTTTTCGCCGAGATATTGACCTCTCCATCCTGTCCAGCCCCAAGTAAAACCTTTAATAAAACCAACAGGCGAATAGGTGTGATTAAATTTTGTTTTCCAGGCTCCATATTTTATTCCAAGGCGAGAAATTTGAGCTTTACCTGTGAATTGAATTTTTAAATATTTATACTCTCCGGATGAAAGGGCACTTGTAAAGACAACCGGAGTTTGATAATCGTAATCACCTTTGCCCATGCTGAAGTTTTGAGATTCGAATTTAACAGATTTGAATTTCTTACCATCTTCTGAAATGGAGAATTTAAAATTATGAACGCTACCAGGAAAAAATGAAAAGACTTTAAATGAGATTATAGGCTCATTAACATAATATACAAGTTCTGAACCGTTGGTTCCGGCAAGTCTGTGACTATCTTCTTTGAACTTCCGTGTCTGATTATTTTCAAGCGAAACTTTGCCTTTACGGCTTTTGATAAAATTAAAATCCTGCATCTCATCGATAAGTGTTTTACAATAAATATAAATAGGCCCAACAACATTCGATGCATCTGAAATGCCGGCTCCGTTTTTAGCTTTAACTCTATAATAGCATTTGCTTCCTACCGGCGCTTTGGTGTCATTGAATAAAGGCCTATATTGAACATCGGCATCGGAAATGTTTTCTCCGGCGATAATCCAGGGGCCGTTTTTGTCGAAAGCTCTTTCAATGATGTAGCTTTCCGCACCGGCGCTTCCCTGAAAACTTATTCTCGAATTATCAATGATGTCCAAAAGCAGGGGAGCGGCTGGTTTTTCAATCCTCGGGAGCGATAAATTTCTTGTCTCGAACGCTCTGTTTCGCATAAGGCTCATCAGATTTTTCTCATCATAAGAAGAGCCAGATTCGAAGCCCGGCCAATGATAAGCCTTGAATAAATCGCCGCCATAAGGCTCGTGATGCCAATAGAAACCGCCATCGCGATTGCGGAAGCGAAGAGACCATATTAATGCGCCGCTTAGTTTTTGTTCGGCAATGGTGTTCAAGATTGCTTCGATGTTTTTAGTTGGGAGAAAGCCGAATTCACCTACAAAATACGGTTTTTTGCCTCGGGCTTTTTGGGCGTTTTTCTTTATCTGCGATATTGTTTCTTTAGGATCTTTTGAATAGTGATGTGTTGTTACAATGTCGATGTTCTTGTCTTCGAGAGCACTGTCTTGCAACATGGTGCTGTGATAACCATCGATAACAAGATGGTTCTTATCGATGCTCTTTATGTATGCTGCTGCTTTGGCTGTCCATTCGGAAGTCGATGTAAGCTCATTGCCAGTCTCCCATGCAAGAATTGCCTTGTCATCTTTATATTTTACACCGGTGATAGTATTAGTGCGATTCAATACGAAGCTGATGATTTGTTTGTAATCTTCAAATAACTGCTCATCTGTCCAGAAATCATTGAAGTTTTTATTTCTAAATTGTGCCAGGGCCGGGATTCCTCCCCACCATTTCCAGTTATCGATGAAAGGAAAAATAACTCTGATGCCTTTTTTATTTGCGACAGCCAGAACACAATCCAGCGATTTAAAAGCTTCTTCATTAAATTCACCAGGTGCTGTGATATGTCTGGGAATATTTGGATCTTCACCTTTTTGGCGTATGGATAAAGTGTAAGTCCTGACAACCTGACCGCCCATTTGACGAACCGCTTCGAGCGCATCGTTTATCTCGAACTCATCTGATAACCGCCACGGATTGGTTTGTTCAAAAGCCATATTATCTTCATTGTAGTGCAGGCAGGGAATATTAAAGCTGATAAACTTTAACTCGCCGTTTTCGTCCATAAGCTTATCGTTTTGTATGTAAACAAAACTTTTGAATACACTTTCTGCTGCACAAAAAGATGCAAGGATTAATATCAGGATCACAGCGAGTTTTTTCATTATATGTTCCTTTAAGTTATTTCTTTGTTAATGGTATCGGCAGTGATGTGTCATTATCATTCACACCGTCATTCCATTTAAGCGGGGCAAGATGAACGCCGCCCTGACCCCATCCGCAATGGCTTATATACCATGAACCATCGAGATCGCGAATGATTTCAGCGGCATGTGTCCTGAGAACCGGAACGTTGGGATCATATTCCCAATTGAAAGGATCTGTGCTGCGATATCCTGTTGTTTCTGTATAGCCGTCGCCTGGGCCTATGAAGAGATAATAATATTTTCCTCGGCGGATTACCTGCGGCGATTCGGTGTTGCCGCCCCATGAGCCAACGCCCGGGTCTGTATAAACAAGTTTTTTGTCCGACCAGTGAATAAGGTCTTTGCTTGTTACTGCAAAAACGACATGGTTTCCGCCCTGAGGCGTGCTGTTGGCAGTGTAGTACATCACCCATTTGTCTTCCATTTGGTAAATAAACGGGTCGCGCGCATCGTAACCATCGACAACCATCGGATTTGCAGGATGTCTTTGCCAATCGTAAAGATTTTTTGAAGTAGCGAGATTAATTTTATATTTGTCGTTTCCCTCATTGCTGCCTGCACAGTAATACATGTAATAAAGGCCGTCATGGAATATTACATGTGGAGCCCAGAGATGAGTTTCTCCGGCGCTTTCGTCGACAGTCAACGCGAAAGGTTTCTTTTGCCAGCCGCCGGTAAGGCTTGATGAAACGGCGTGAGCTAAATTGTCTTCATCAATCGGGTTCAACGGCTCTGCATGTGTAATGCCGAACATGTGCCATTGTCCGTTGGAGTCGTAAATAAAACAATGGTCGTTGATGTACCATTTTTCATTTTCACCGACAGACGGGTCGTATATGAGTTTGAATTCGCCGGCAGAGACATAATCTTTTCTTATTTTAAGATAATCAATACCAACCATATATACCGGTATCGCGGCGGGATTGGCGCCGATAACTTCAATAGTAATTATGTTTTGACCTTTTTGTAATTGGTGAACGCCTAAATCAATTTCGCCAGTGGTTATAACTGCGTCTTTGTTGAATAAATCGACAGGGTTATTTATCTTGCTGTCATTGAGATAAAACTGGATAATTCCATAGTCCGCTGCTTTGGTCAGCCTTGTCAGAATTCGATACTTTCCTTCTTTTTCGGCATCGATGGATAAATTCATTTTATCGCCGATTTTTTCGGGTGTCCACCAAAGCTGCTGGTCATCAGTCCATTTTTCAGGGGCGAAAGAACGCATGTCCTGAGCCTCTGTACGTCCCGGCGGTTCAGAAATTAATTTCATGCCATCGACGTCGAGAGGATAAGTCAACTTAGTATAAAAATCGACTCTCTCGGAATAATCTGCCTGGGGATATTGGTCGGTAGGGCTGTCAAGATACCAATATGCGACACAACTGTATTGTGTGGGACGCTGGTCAACGAAATATTTTTCTATAGAGCCTTCGAAAGATTTCTGGAATGGGATGTTATCGACGATGTGCCATCTGTTAACGGAAATATGTCCCTGATTCTGCTCACTGATGGTTTGATTATGGTAACAGTTTACGAAAAGCGCAGGGTCGCACCATGCGTAACCGAAATAATCTTCGGAACCAGTGCCGAAAGTCGAGGGGAATTTCTCGCCATCGACAAAGAATTTTTCATCGCCTTCTCCCCACCATTTTCCGCGAGGATTCCATATTTCTAATTCAACGCCGACAAATCTGCCTCTGCCTTGTGTGAGGAGCATTGTCCAGTCTATTTGTCTTTCCTTCTCTGCCGGTAAAAACATATTTCTGTGCCATTTGGCGTGAAATCTCGCGTATGCTTGAGCAGGTTTATTTAAATCTGTATGTGATACTTCGAATTTTATTTGTCTTTTTTGCTTGCCGTCATTTGTGATTTTAATTACAGCCTGCTGAGAAAAAGGCATAAACCAGTTACTGTAAAACCATTGCGGTGTCATACCCATTGGGAAAGAATTATAAGAATTGATTCCCGGAGCAGTGCCGAAGAAATCTCCAAGCGGAGACCAGACCGCAGGTTTGCTGCTTTTATCCCAGAAAATGCTAATTGTCAGTTCTCTCAATATTTTTCTTTGCTGTTCGATATCAGCGGGCATATCAACAGGATAAATTTTCAGTGAAGTTATGGCTCTTGCGCCATCGATTTTGATTAGCTGCTCTGTTTTGCCTTTTGCGATTTCCAGTAAGCCTGTTTCTTTCTTAGCGTTTGGGTAGCGGTCAGCTAACATATCAGGGCCGCTGGAAGAGAGCAACGCATCGGCCTTGTCGAGTGTCTGAGATTCTTCGGCAGTAAGTTCGCCCTTGAAAGTCGGAACGATTGTATCCTTCGGGAACAAGGTATAATTGAAATGATAATATTCGCCGTAATTTTTATCCGCGACAATTTTACAGGATTTCTGGAATGGAATCGGAACGTAATTGTTGTGGCCGCTTGCAACGGTATGTACTAAAGCGGGGCGGTTGAAAGGTTTGTTCTTTCGGTCAAAATAACCTTTGAACGGCAAATCCACGGCAGGTGTTTGAGAACCATCAAGATAAATGCGGACGTGTCCATCTTTCGGAGTCGCAGACCATATTCTGCGAATACAGCCGGGGCCTTTGATTTCAGCAAGAACCAGCTTTTCATCTTCAATTCTTATCCAGCCAGCCCCTCCGTAACCATCGCCATTATAATCCCAATTGATATATTTACCGGTATTTGCGTCGTAAACACTGTTTCTATCGTAGCTTGACCATTGTGCGCAAGATTCTCCGTCAGCAGGTAAAGTTGCGAGATATTCAAGGTCAGTGAGGCTATTAATAAAATCAAGATATGTTAATTCCTGAGCTGAATATGAAATGGAAATACAGATTAAGATAATGATGAGTGAATAGATTTTTTGCATGACAAAATTCCTTTTTGTGAAAAATTATTCATTAAGTTGAAGTAACGCAGCCGCTGCCCAAAGAAGCGGAGCCTGACCGTGGAAATCGCCGGTGATTCGGGGGCGATTTAAATAATAGTCATAAGAGCTGCTCTCATCGGTTCCGCAGCATACGTCGGTTAACAATCCATTTTCTATTTTATTTACCAAACCGTGCCAGCCTTTAATTGCTGAAGTTTCATAAGATTTATCCAGCCACCCATTTTTAACACCTGTTGCGAATGAGAATGTGAACATTGCTGAACAGGAGGTTTCTGTAAAACTATCCTTGTCAATAAGTACCTGGTGCCATAAACCATTATCATCCTGGTATTTTAAGAGGCTTTTCATTAATTTTCTATAAATATTCATTAAATTATCGAATTTTGGATGATCCTTCGGTGTGTTTTGTAATGTGATTGTCAGTGCGGAGGCTGCCCAGCCATTTGCTCTTCCCCAAAATACCGGAATTTTGATGGTGTGCTGAAATAGTCCATTCTGCTGCTGTAATTTTTCAGCGTAGGCTAATATCTGCGTAATAGCTCTGTCAAGATAGATAGATTTTCCGGTTGCTTTATATGCCTGAACCTGCAGAACAGAAACCATAAACATGTCGTCTGTCCAAAAACGTGAATATTTTGCCAGGCCATCATCACGCGGGTTTGTCCATTCGTCCTCAGCTAATGACAAAGGCAACTCAAGATAATCAGATTTTTTTGTGAGGAGGTATAATTCAAAGCCTAAAATTCCACATGCGTTTTTGTCAACGTGGCCGGGGATTATGGTGTTTTTGCTCAAATAATGGGTATAGTTTTTGACGATTTTTTGAATTAAATCATTATTTTTTGAAGAATTTGCATATAAAAGTGTGCCGAAGTTGGCAAAAAAGGACTCATATTTGAAGTAAATTTCAGGTTTAACCGACTCCAGAGCTACTTGATCAGCGGTCTGAATAATGGAAGATTTGTCGAGATTTGCGCCTGCGGAAAGTGAGGCAAAACAATACAAAGGTAACAAGCTAAGAAAATATCTCATTTTTAACTCATTTAAAAAAGTAAACAACACTTGAAAGCAGCACAAACGATTGTACAATATGATAAATTATAATCAAAAATTTGTCAAGAAAAAGGAATATGTGCATGAAAAAGCAGCTTAAATCGGCTTTGCTAATGTTATTTTTTACAACATCCGGACTGTTGGCAGAAAAGGATGATAGTAAATATTTGCAAGCTGTTAAGGTTTGTCTCGATAATCTCATCAAATATGGAACCGATACTTACGGTCCTGTGAAATCACCGATATTTGTAAGTATTCTCGATGTCAATTCCCGAACTTGTCCGCAGGACCCCTTGGCTTTTGACGAAAAATGGCGGGTGATAAGAAGAGAACGCAGGAATCCGGCAGGGGCGAATCTGCTTTGCGATCAGGCGACTCTCAAGACGATGTTTGCGGTATCGCAGATTTCGGGGGATAAAACATATTCAAGAGCGGCTAAAAAATATATCGATTACTATTTGAAAAACCTGGTAGATAAAAAAGATTTAATCTGGTGGGGCGGGCACAGGCATTATGATGTTTATGAAGATAAAATGACGGGGCATTTGTTAAACTGGCATGAAGTTCATGGCGGGATACAAATACAATGGGAAATACTTTGGGAGGTAAACTCTGAAGCTGTAAAAAAAGAAATCGAAGCTATGTGGCAATGGCATGTTATTAACAAAGAAACAGGCGAAACGAATCGTCATGATGACGGACAAATTGGATGTGATTTTCCTTTGACTGCAGGGAGTATTATCGAATCGTTCGCCTTTTTATATACGAAAACCAACGATAAAGTCTGGCTTGAGAGGTCTAAACTTCTTGCTAATTATTTCTGGAACCTGCGCAATAAAGAAACAAATCTTATCGCAGAAAGACCTAACGCGGGGGCGGGAAGATTTGACGGAAGTGCTTTTGCGACAGATATAAGCGGGCCTTACTGTCATAGCTTGCTGGTTACTTATCGGCTTACAAATGAAAATGTTTTTAAAGAGCAGGCGACAGCTTATCTCGATGCTTATAATAAATATGGTTTCGACAAAGAAAGCGGGAAATTCTGGGGAGCGTTAAAACTTGACGGCAAGCCTATACCGGGACCGCGACTTGCCGCTTCGGCAGAGCCTGAACAATTCGGAAACGCAGAACAATACGGCCAATATGAGCCAAGAGGGTATTTGGATTTGTGGGAGCCGTATATTCTCGGAAGTCAATTTCCGCTTGAAACAGCGCAGTGTTATGCAATGGCATATCAAATGGGAAAAGACCCGAATATGCTAACAGGGGCAAAACGATTCGCAGACTGGATTGAAAAGACACCGACGAATACGTGCGAAACGGAAATTTCGTGGTATTCGGAATATACAAAAACTTTCGGCAAAGAAGGTACTTATGCTGAGAAGTATGGCAGAACTATATCGTTCTTTGTCGATATGTATATCCTGACGAATCAGCAGAAATATTTAAAGCTTGCACAAAAGTTTGCTGATGAAGCGATGAAAAAATTGTACACAAACGGTCTGTTCAAAGGCCACCCTGCAAAAACATATTATGAGGCTGTTGACGGAATTGGGAATTTATTATATGCGCTAGTCGAGCTTGACCAGACGCTGAAAGGCAAAGTTCGGGGATTCGATCGCGATAACTGGTGACGAAATATTTTTTTGATTATTTATTTACTTTTTTAACTGAATCCAAAGCGTCTTTGAGGCTTTTCTCAATCAACCCATACATTTCATCAATATCGGATTCTTCAGCAATAAGTGCCGGAGCTACAGCGAACCACGACGGGTCGATTCGCATAATCAGGCCATTCTTTATAGCAGTTTGTTTTAAAGCTTTGCCCAGTTCGTCGAAAGGTTCATTTGTTTTTAAATCTTTAACAAGTTCAACGCCAAGTAAAATTCCTTTTCCTCGTATTTCTCGTATAACACCGTATTTTTTTAGCCCTTCGAGTTTATTGAAAAGATATTTACCAATTCTCTGTGCTTTTTTATCCAGTTGCTTTTCGGTGATTTCATTTAATACGGCTATGCCGACCGCACAAGCAAGAGGGTTGCCGGCATAAGTATTTCCGTGCGCGAATTCAACGTTACTTCCAAGCTTGCCCAAAAATGCTTTGGATAAATCTTCATTCGCGATCATTGCGCCAAGAGGTATAACACCGCTGCTGAGACCTTTTCCTCCGCATATAATGTCTGGAGCCACATCATAAGTTTGAGCAGCAAACATATTGCCGGTTTTGCCATAGCCTGTTATTATTTCATCGAATATTAATAAAACATTGCATTTATCACAAATACCGCGCAAAATTTTATAATATTCCTGTGTCGGTGTGATGATTCCGCCGGTATTTCCCACTGGTTCGACAATAATTCCCGCAACTGTATCAGGGTCTTCGTGAATGATTACATCTTCGAATAATTTAGCTGCGAATCTGTTACATTCCTGCCAATCCGAAAACCTGTCTCGCAATTGATTGGGATTTGGTACTTTCGGAAAACCGGTCATCAAAGGCTCAAATTTTGTTTTTCTGTGTCCTGTTCCGCTTGCGGACATTGCGCCAAATGTGCTGCCATGATAACCCATGTACCTGCTGATAAATTTATATTTTCCGGGATGGCCTGTTTGTTTGAAATATTGACGTGCAAATTTCAGAGCTGATTCGACACTCTCGGAACCTCCGCTGAAAGCCTTGACGTATTTAAGGTTTCCCGGTGCAACTAAGCCGAGTTTGTCAACAAATTCAAGTGTAACATCTGAAATGCCGTGCAAAGGGGGCGCGAAAGTCATAATCTCGGATTGTTTGCGCAGTGCTTCAATAATTCTCGGATGACAATGCCCGAGAGAAGCTACGAAAATTCCGCCGATGGCATCGAAATATTTTTTTCCTTCGATATCAAAATAATATAAACCTTTTGCAGATTTAAAAACCAAAGGATTTTCGAGAAAATCCATTGTTTGTCTGTAATCCAAAAAAGTTCTTTTAAGCAGTTCCTGCTGCCTATCGCTTAACTTCATATTATCTCCTTACAAGTTTCAAAATTAATTCTGGCTGACTATTTAAAACGCTATGATTGATATGTATGTGCTGTGCCAGATATTTTTTAGCATTGTGCCAATCTTGCTTGAGTAAAGCTTTAAGGATTTTTCTATGTTGTTTGACCGCCAGAATTCTTGACTTTAAATCTGTGTCTTCGCAAGTAAAAAGGATTTCATAATACCTTCCATAATGCTCGAAAAAATCTTTTATGTATCTGTTTCCTGATTGTTTTATCAGATAATTATGGAAAGAATTGTCGGCTGTGACATTTTTGTGTTTGTCATCAATTTTATTTTGCTCGAGCATTTTTATCAATTCATCCTGCTCTAAATGGTTTTTTGCCAGGTCAAGGGCTTTTAATTCCAGGATTTCGCGAACCTGTAAAAAAGCTGCCAGGTCTTCTTTGTTAAATGAGCGGAGTTTCCAGCCGCATCGGGGGATATGGTCAATTATTCCTTCACCTGCTAAACGGTTGAAAATTCTTCTAATGACGGTTCTTCCGGTAGCATATTTTTTTGCCATTGCGCTTTCACGCAGGAAGTGAGTTTTTTCGCTGAGGCTTTCAACTACCAGTTCTCTTGATATTTGGCCGTACAAATCAGCAGGTGGGCATGAAACCTGTTCGAAATGTCTATTTACATTATGGCTCATTTTATGGCTGTTTAGTTTTAATCTGCCGCTTTTGTCTTTTATAAATATGCTTTTTTCGAGCAGCAAATCTATTGCCTGCCTTATCGGAGTAATGCTTACGCCATATTCGGAGCATAAAGAATGCAGAGTCAGTTTAGTCGGCAGCGGTTTGCCATTTAAAACCCGGTTTTCAATATCATTAGTTATAAAATCTGCCCATGTCATTTAATTATTTTATATGTTATTGTGCACAATGTCAAATTTATATTGTGTACAATATTAAAAAACATCCTATGCTTGCATTTGTGTAATTTTTGATGTAGAAAGTAAGTTTAGATAGGACTTCTTACAGGTTTAAATGTTTATGAAAATAATTATTGCACTTGATTCATTTAAAGGCAGTTTGACAGCAACTGAAGCATGTGAAATTGTTTCGGCTGCTATTAAGGCAAAATGTCCAAATGCGCAAACGTTGTTAAAACCGATGGCGGACGGCGGGGAGGGAACCGCAAAAGCGATGATTGCCGCAAGAGGCGGGAAGTGGATTGCCAAAAATGTGATGGGGCCGTTGGCTGGAATGGAAGTCGCAGCAGGGTTTGCTTGGTTCGAGAAAGAAAAAGAAGCAGTTGTTGAAATGGCTACGGCAAGCGGGATTGAACTTTTGAAAAAAGAACAGCTCAATCCTCTGAAAACGACGACATACGGAACAGGGCAGTTGATAAAAGCTGCGTGTGAATATGGAGCACAAAAAATATTGCTTGCCGTTGGCGGAAGCGCAACGGTTGATTGCGGGGTTGGAGCAGCAATGACCTTGGGATGGGAATTCCTTGATAGTAATAATCGTTCGATTGGTTTTGGCGGTGAAAAATTAATCAATGTTGCTAAAATTATAAAACCCGAGCAGTTAACATTGCCGCCGATAGAAGTTCTGTGCGATGTGAATAACCCGTTATGCGGAGATAAAGGGGCTGCGATAATCTTCGGCCCCCAAAAAGGCGCAACACCAGAAATGGTCGAACTTCTGGAAAAAGGATTATCGCATATAGCCGATATGATAAAAAAACAAACAGAAAAAGATATAAAAAATATGGCAGGAGCGGGGGCGGCAGGAGGATTATCGGCGGGTGCTGTGGCATTTATGGACGCCAAACTTGTATCTGGTGTAGAAACCATAATCAAAGAAATCGAACTTGAAAAAAATATGGTTGATGCCGATTGGATTGTTACGGGGGAAGGTTTGTTCGATAGTCAATCATTAAACGGAAAAGTGGTATCAGGTATTGTTAAAATTGCGAGAAAAACAAACACCAAAATTGCTGTAATTGCAGGCGGGGTATCATTGTCCGAACCGGAATATCAGTCATCCGGTGTTCATAAAGCCATTGCGTGCAGAAAAGCAGGAATGACACTGGAATATGCCATCGCAAATTGCAGAGAATTGCTCAACGCGGCATCTGTCGAATTTGTTAGTTTGATTCAATAAAAAATTAATCAAACACTAATGTACCGAAAAATTCCGGCCGGTGAAAATCAGGTTTTGGCAATTCAACTTTGGACCAGGTCAACCAATGAGGATGAGAGGTGGCATCGGCACATTTATAAAAATTGGCTCGCCATTTAACTCCTGGTGCCGGTTTTATAATTTGCGTATAATTTTCGAGCATATTAATAGGCAAGTCGTACTTTAGCGTCCAGTTTATTGGTTGTTGAATTTCCGGTTCAACTATTTTAGGCATTGAGGCGGATATTTTGATTTTTTCGCAGTCCTGACCAGAAACGTTTTTCTTGTTTTCGTTTCTTGCTGTCTGGTGAAACATGAGCATTGTTCCGCCGCAGTTGATTTCGACGTTGAAATAGCCTTGGGAAATATCTTTGCCGGGCGTGAAGAAAAATTCAACACAACTGTCTCTGCATACCGGATCGTGCAATTTATTATGTGTCGCTTTCACATATTGATCTTCGACTTTAAAAAAAACGTAAATGTTTTCATTGTCGTAAAGAAGTTTTGTCTGTACTTTTGGGAAATGCTCTGGTTTGCTTCCCATGTAATTAGATATCTCCAGAATCTCCACATTATTATATCCAATGCCATTCCAATCGTTTTCAAATTTAAACAATTCGGATGTTTTTTTCACGTTGTAAATCATTCTGTTTCCTTAAAAATTGTCTGTTCTGAAAGGAGATGCGGGCAAATTCTTTTTGTTATATAAATTACATTCTATATAATCTGTCCAGCCATAGCGAACATGTTTTGGATTTTTAATTTGGTCTGACCATACTAAAACAGTTCCGTCTTCAATCGTTGCGTTTGCCCAAACGAATTTTCCATTTTCACCGGCTATTGCAAAACCTTTCAGCGATTGGCGTTTTGGCGTTTTAAGGCCTGACTTGGCATAGTCGAAGAAAATTCTTATTTTATCGTCTTCAATTTGCATACTTTTGTATATAGGGCCGGAATATATTATATTTTTATAACCATAATCTTTGGCAAATGCCCAAATCGCAAGACGTTTGCCGACTTCCTGTTTGTTTTTGGGATGGATATTATTCGGCTCACCGATGTCCATAGCAACAGCCATTCCTGTGTTTGGCAGAGATAATGTCATTGTTTGAGCCTCTCTTAATAAAGCCCAATTCGATTTTGTCAAATCAGTCTTTCCGAAAGCTGCAAGCTGAACATAGTAAAAAGGAAAATCTCCCTGCTGCCAGTCATTTCGCCAATTTGAAATCATCGCAGGGAACAATGTTCTATAAAGAATTGCGTTATCGGCATTAGATGCGTTTGACTCGCCCTGATACCATATAACACCTTTAATCGCAAATGGGATTAATGGATGAATCATTGCGTTATATATACTTGCGGATTTTTGTTCTTCTCTCAACTCAAGAGGGGGCTTCGGTTTTCTTTTTGCAGGTTTACCGGCAGCGACTGTTTTCATTACTTCTTTTTTCCATTCGTTGAGAGTTTGAGCGTATTGCTTTTCATAAACGTCTTTATTGGCCTTATTGTTGGCATCAGTTATAACGTACTGTTTCAATGATGGATCATTAATAAGAGTATCCTTGCTTGTCCATGATTGAGCAGGCGTTCCTCCATAAGAGGAATTAATAAGGCCAACAGGAGTTCTCAGTTTTTTATGAAGTTTCTTCCCGAAGTAATATCCGACAGCACTGAATTCAGCCGCTGTTTCAGCGTTACACTCGACCCACTGGCCAAAACAATCATTCTGCGGTTCTTCAGCCACCGCTCTTTTTACGCTGAACAATCTGATATTAGGGAATTTTGCTTCCAATAATTCTTTATCTGCATTGGTGGATTGTTTAACAGTCCATTGCATGTTGGACTGTCCGCTGCAAAGCCAAACCTGACCGATGAGAATATTAGTTATAGTTCTGCTTTCTTTGCCGCAGGATATTATCAGCTTGCATTTTTTACCTTTTTTTGGGGTTTTGATTTTTGCTGTCCATTTGCCTTGGTCGTCTGATTCTGTGACGATGGTTTCTTTATTCCACGAAGGGCAAATTGTAATTTTACTGTTTGGTTCTGCATTGCCCCAAATCGGAGCAATTGAATCTGCCTGCAAAACCATATTGTCGGAGATAATCGAAGGAAGGGTAATCGCAGCGATAGAAATTGAAGATGAAAAAGCAATAATTGCCAGGCATAAAAATCTTTTCATTTGTAACCCTTTTAAAAAAATCGGTAAAGTATTTAATAACTTATTATAAAAGGATTATCGATGAAAACAAGCACCTTAATGGTTTTAATTTGCATTAGATAATGAGTATAAGATTATTCATCTTATAATGCAAAGTAGTATTTGATTGTCCTGAATGCATAAAAGCCTATTTAGAGATAATTTTTAATCCAGCAATTAATGACTATTGACTAATGGTTTATAATTTCCTATTATCATTGGTTTAGGCCTTTATAAGGAGTATTATTGTGGCTCAAACAGATGATTTTCGTAATATTGTTTTACTTGGACATGGCGGCTCTGGTAAGACGAGCATTGCCGAAGCGATTCTCCATAAGACTGGCAAAACAAACAGGTTAGGCACAGTTGAAGAGAAGAATACTGTTAGTGATTATGATGATGAAGAGAAGGATCGCGGCAATTCGATTCACTCTGCCATTATGCACGCAAAGTACAATGGAAAAGAAATAAACATTGTGGACACGCCGGGGTATCCAGATTTTATTGGCGCTGCATTAACTTCAATACCATCCGCTGACTTTTGTGTAATAGTAATAAATGCGACCACCGGCATTGAAATCAACACGCGAAAACTTTTCCAGGCTGCTGAAGAGGCTGGAAAAGCGAAAATGATAATCATCAATAAACTTGATTCTGATACGGCCGATATACCAGAACTGCTCAAGATTATTCAGCAGACTTTTGGTACGCAGTGCAGGTGTGCAAATCTGCCGAGTGCAGACAAATCATCAGTTGTCGATTGCCTGACGAAGAGTTCCGGCGATGTTCTTTTTTCTGATGTTGAAAGTGCTCACATAGAGCTTGTTGAAAGTGCTATTGAAGCTGACGACAAACTGATGGAATCTTATTTGGGTGGTGAACAGGTATCGCAGGAGCAAATAGCGGAAGTTTTTGCTAAAGCGCTTGCTATGGGCAAAATAATTCCCGTTCTTTTCACCAATGCACGAAAAGAAATCGGCATAACCGAATTTCTTGATTTAGTAACTACTTATGCTCCTTCTCCGGCACATGTAAAACCGGCAAAGTTAATTGATGGTGAGAATGTAACCGAGCTTCATGCTGACCCCGCAGGGCCATTGGCAGGACTTGTTTTCAGGGTTGGTCTTGACCCTCGTTCGAATATGAAGTATGCGACAATGCGAATTTTCAGCGGCACATTAAAGAGTGATACGGCAATGCTGAGAAACCACGATAAAAAAACAATTCGCCCCGGCCACGTTCTGAAAAATCAGGGTGCCGAAATCAGTGAAATACCTGCTGGTATCGCTGGTGATATCGTAACTCTTGCGAAACTCGAGGAGTTGCAGATAGGTGACCTTATTCACGACGGCAAAGTTTCCGGCAAATTCGAAATGCCTCATGTGCCTGCACCAATGTTTAGTTTAGCTCTTGAACCTACATCAAAAGGTGATGAACAGAAATTAAGCACCGCGATGGAAAAACTGACAGAAGAGGATGTTTGCTTCAAAGTCAGTCGTGACCATCAGACACACGAGCTTGTTATAAGCGGTATGGGCGATTTGCATCTGCGTGTTATGCTTTCCAAAATGGAAAAAAGATTTAAACTTTCTGTTACAACCAAAAAACCGAAAATTCCATATCGTGAGACAATTACAGCAAAGGCGGAAGGCCATTATCGTCATAAAAAACAAACAGGCGGTGCAGGCCAGTTCGGCGAAGTTTTCCTTAAAGTCGAACCTGCTCCCCGCGGCTCGGAACCGACTCTCCAGTTTTCATGGGATATTTTTGGCGGCTCAATTCCAGGCCAGTTTGAAGCTCCGATTCTCAAAGGTATTCAGGAAATCATGGAAAATGGCGCTGTTGCCGGCTTTCCGATGAAAGATGTGAAAGTATCCATAACAGATGGTAAGCACCACCCGGTAGACTCGAAAGAAGTTGCGTTCCGCGCAGCAGGTAAAGGTGCATTTCTTGATGCAATCCAAAAAGCTAAACCTTGCCTGCTTGAGCCTATTGTAAACATTGAAATTACAGTCCCAGCCGATTTTGTCGGCGGCATTGCAGGCGATCTGTCCAGCCGTCGAGGCAGAGTACAAGGTCAGGATATGCTTGCAGGTAATATGATGCTTATAAAAGCTCAGGTTCCGTTGTCTGAAGTCGCAAGTTACGATAGCCAGCTAAAAAGTGTTACCGGCGGTCAGGGCAGCTATTCGATGACTCTTAGTCATTATGAAGTTGTTCCGCCAAACGTGCAGCAGCAGGTTATTGCTCAATACGCGAAACAGAAACAAGCTGAAGCAGAATAAAATTGCGTGGGCTGCCTTCACAAGCAGCCCCACTCTAAAATAAAAATGAGTAAAAAGCTTTCTAATAAAGGAAGCCAGGAAAAGAAGGCAATAGACCCGGTCTGCGGAATGACTGTGCAGCCGTTGCAGGCAGCGGCAATAAAAACTTACAAAAACAAAGATTATTATTTCTGCAGCAATAAATGCGCACAAAAGTTCGAAGCCGAACCCCAAAAATTTCTTTCAGAAAAACCTGCTGCAAAACCTTCTGAAGAAACTGATACAGACGCAATCTATACTTGCCCGATGCATCCCGAAGTACGCCAAAAAGGGCCGGGAAGTTGTCCGATGTGCGGGATGGCGCTTGAGCCTGAAGAGGAAACCGCGGAGGAAAAGTCGAATCCGGAACTGATTTCAATGACGAGGCGATTCTGGATTAGCGTTATTTTGACTGCACCGATAGTGTTTATCGCAATGGGGCATCATATCTTTCCAAAGTTTATTGAATCGATAGCTTCAATGCACGCTCTGCATTGGTTTGAATTGATGCTTGCGACTCCGGTGGTTCTCTGGTGCGGCTGGCCTTTTTATGTCAGGTGCTGGCAATCCTTTGTAAATCGCAGTTTGAATATGTTTACACTCATAGCTATTGGTGTTTCGACATCTTATATTTACAGTGTGATTGCATTGATTGCACCTCAGATTTTTCCCGCTTCATTTCGCAATACAGCCGGCGGAGTAGATGTTTATTTTGAACCTGCCGCGGTGATTACCGCTTTAGTGCTGATGGGGCAGGTGATGGAACTTCGGGCGAGAAGCAAAACAAGCAGTGCGATAAAGGAACTTTTAGGCCTTGCTCCGAAAACGGCCAGAAAGATTTTCGAGGATGGCTTAGAAAGAGATATTGCAATCGAAGATGTAAAAGTTGGCGATAGATTACGCATAAGGCCGGGAGAGAAAATTCCGATTGACGGTATTATTCTTGAAGGTTCAAGTTTTGTCGATGAATCGATGATTACTGGTGAACCTAATCCGGCTGAGAAAAAGCAAGATTCCAAGGTCGTCGGCGGTACAATCAACGGCACAGGCGGTCTTGTGATGCAGGCTGAGCGCATTGGCTCTGAAACAATGCTTGCGCAAATTGTAAAAATGGTATCGCAGGCGCAGCGCAGCAGGGCACCAATTCAGAAAGTTGCCGATGTTGTGGCATCATATTTCGTACCAATGGTTTTCGCAGTTGCAGTAATAACGTTTATTATCTGGTCGATATTTGGCCCTGCTCCGCGTTTTGCGTACGCTCTTGTTAATGCTGTTGCTGTTCTGATTATTGCCTGTCCGTGTGCACTTGGTCTTGCGACGCCTCTGTCGATAATGGTCGGACTCGGCAGGGGAGCTAAGGCGGGCGTTTTGATTAAAAACGCAGAAGCATTGCAAAATCTGGAACGCATCGATACTCTGGTAATAGACAAAACAGGCACGCTCACGGAAGGAAAACCAAAGGTGGTTTCCATTAAAACAGTCAATGATATTGATGAAAATCAATTAATTGCTATGGCTGCGAGCCTGGAACGTCATTCGGAACATCCGATTGCATCAGCGATAGTAAACTATGCTCAAAGCAAAAATATTCGGCTCAAAGATGCTGATGATTTTGAATCGATTACGGGAAAAGGGGTTCAAGGAACACTCGAAAGTAAAAAAATTATAGTGGGGAATCAGAAATTCATTGAAGAAAGCGGAGTTGATATTTCACCTATTTCGAAACAGGCGGATTCACTTCGGCTAGAAGCGCAAACAATCGTACTGATTGCTGCTGATGGAAAAATAAAGGGATTGATGGGAATAGCCGACCCGATTAAAGAAACGACTCTTGAAGCTGTTAGAGAGCTTAAAAAGCAAGGCATTGAGTTGGTAATGCTCACAGGAGATAACCGCACGACTGCCGAAGTGATTGCGAAAAAACTCGGTATAGAAAAAATTAAAGCGCAGGTTCTGCCGCAGCATAAAAATGAAATAGTTGTGCAGCTTCAAAAAGAAAGAAAAATTGTGGCGATGGCCGGTGACGGCATAAACGATGCTCCTGCTCTGGCTGCGGCAAATGTCGGCATTGCGATGGGAACAGGAACGGATGTTGCTATGGAAAGCGCGGGAATTACACTTGTTAAAGGCGATTTAAGGGGGATTGTCAAAGCTGTTTTGCTAAGCAGGGCGACAATGAAAAATATCCGGCAAAATATTTTCTTCGCGTTCTTTTATAACTCCGTTTCGATACCGATAGCTGCCGGTTTGCTTTATCCCTTTTTTGGAATTCTGTTAAGCCCTATTATAGCCGCGGCAGCGATGAGTTTAAGTTCGGTATCGGTCGCAGGCAATGCCCTTCGGTTGCGAAAATTTAAATTATAAGTCAAATCTTTGATGTCAGTGCATTAAGTACGGCCTTGCGAATCACTTCCATCGGACAATCGCATTGTGTGAACATTTTGAATTGTTCGGCAGCCTGATTTATGAACATCTCAGCGCCATTTACAGTTTTCGCTCCTGCTTGTTTTGCCTGTTTTAAAAGCAGAGTTTCCAGAGGATTGTAAACTGTATCAAAAATAGTCTGTGAGGCATTAAGGCATTTGGTTGGCAGCGGGCTTACATCCGTTTTTGGGTACATTCCTATGCTTGTGCAATTTATGATTATTTCCGCATCACTGCCTTGAATTTCATCTGCTTGTGCAAAATGGCATTTGAATTCTCCGGCAAGTCCCCGAGCTTTTTCCATCGTGCGATTGTAAATAGTAATTTTCGCGCCAACATCAGCAAGTCCGGCGACGATAGCTCTTGCGACTCCGCCAGCACCGAGAACGGCTATAGATTTTCCTTTGAGCTGCTTTTTCGATATTCCCATCACCTGTGTCAAGGCATCCATAGCGCCTGCATAATCGGTGTTGTATCCTGTAATTCTTTCATTGTCTCTGATAACAAGAGTATTGACTGCGCCGATTTGTATAGCCACCGGTTCAATGTATTCTCCTTTTTTCTGCGCGTATTCGAGAGCATTGACCTTGTGCGGAATCGTTACGCTAAATCCTTTGAAGTCGAGCCATTTTCGAGTAGTAACGTTATCGAGAAATGAATTAAAATCCATTTGCCCGCCTGCAACCCAAAGTGGAAGATATACTTTGTTCATATTTCCAGTCGCAAAGCAGGCATTATGTACCTGTGGACTAATCGAATGCCCGACAGGGTCAGCAATAACACCGAAAATTTCTGTTTCTTTATTGATAGTATCATAACGATACAGCTTTTTCATTTTTTCGATTGTTAATTGTCCCGGTGCAGTTTGAGTATTAGCTTCTGTGCTTGCAAAGGTCAGAAATGCTCCCAATTTTTTCGTAATTATCCTGCTGATGATTCCGGCAGGGCCCATACATATCGCAATTGCTTTTCCTCCATATTCATGCATTATATCGAAGGCGGCGAAACAATCATTTATATGATTTGCCTGGTATGCAGTCTTGGCGATTGCCTCGGGAAAGACAGAATACATCTCCTCGTAAATTTCAGCTAAATTTTCGAATGGTTCTTTAAAATTATGTTCTGAAAGAATGAGTCTTGTTTTCTTATTTCCAGCTAATGTTTTTTTTATATCATTGCCGAAATCATCTTTTAGAAAATTGGCGAATTCACAATCGATTAAATCAGCGCCCAGTTTGACGGCCTCTATAAGTATCTGTTTTCGCAGGTCTGCTGATAAATTATTTTGTCCACCCTGAGCAGAATCTCTGCAAGTAACAATCACAGGCAGCGAAGTTTGTTCTGTATAGGCGATTAATTCCTTTAATTTATCAATATTGAGGGATTCAATGTAGTCTGTCCGCAGTTCAAGCATTTCTGCTCCTGCTCTTACAGCCGAGCCAATCTGCTCTTTGCAGCTTTGTAAGTTTTTGCCTGAAATTGGTACTGTCAGATATGTCATATATTAAAGGCCTTAATCCAATTGCTGGTTGACTCTGTCCATTACAATATTTATAGCGGTCAGATACGCTTTTGCGATTGCTTCGAGTATATCGATCGAGCAGGAAGTTGTTCTAACCTGACGGTTGTGATATTCAGCGGTAATATTTACCTGTCCCAGCGAATTTGTACCGTTGACGATGGTATGAAACTGAAGATCTTTCAGGAAAATACGAATGCCTGTTGCTTCTGAAATCGCGGTGCAAATCGCATCAGTTGAGCTGAAACCGGCGGCTTGGGAGGTGATATGCTCCTTTTCGGGTGTCTCGAGCACGACTGTTGCGGCAGGCAGAATATTTGGGCCAATGGTGGTCTTGAGAGAAACAAGGTCAAAACCGATTTTCGGCTGGACACGAATTTCGTCAGCGATTGCCGCGATTTCTTCGGCAAAAATCAGTATCTTCATTTCGTACAGATTGGCAATTCTATCGAATAAATCTTTAAACTGTTCATTCGTAAGCTCTTTCCCCCTTGCCGCAAGCTGCGCGTGTATGATTTCCGGTATGGGCGGCTTGGCTGCATCGAAAAGCGGATTGTCGCTAGCTCTCATTGTCATACCTGTAATTTAACAAAAAAGAGGAATTGTTGCGACAAAAAAGTCAAAAATATATCTTCTTGCCCAAACGGCTTTTTGTATTTAAAATGGCTTAATTATGCAAATTATTGATAAACTCGATAAAATTGATGATGGTATCAGGCATTGCTGTTTGACGATTGGTAACTTCGATGGCTTTCATCGGGGACATCAGGAAATAATCCGTGTTGCCAGGGAAACTTCTGAAAAGCTTGGCAATTGCCCTGTGGCTGTAATGACTTTTGACCCTCATCCGACCGCGATTCTTCATCCTGAAATGATGCCGCGAATTCTCACACCCTTGTCATTGCGTTCGGCATTGCTCGAATCGGCCGGTGTCGATTATTTGATAGTCTTGAAAGATAACTATCAAATGCTGACTCTTTCACCGCACGAATTTGTCGAAAATTTTTTAATGAAGTCAATATCGCCGAAAGCTGTAATCGAAGGCGATGATTTTCGCTTTGGATACGGCCGAAGCGGTGATGTTTATATCCTTAGTCAGATTGGTAAAACTTTTGGTTTCGATGTCATTGTTGTAAAACCGGAGAACGTGCAAATTGACAACGTTTCAATGCGAATTTCAAGTACGATGATTCGTCATTTGCTGCATAAAGGCAATGTTGCAGAAGCGGCGGCGGCTTTGGGCAGACCATACAGGCTCATGGGAAATGTTGTCAAAGGCCGCGGAAAAGGTACAGAATTGGGCTTTCCCACAGCGAATATCGACCCGCACGAACAGATTATTCCTGTAGAAGGTGTTTACGCCGGTTTTGTTTCTTTGGCGGATTCGGTTGAAAAATTGATTACACTGAATCAGAAATTGCCCGCAGTTTTCAGTCTTGGAAGGGCTAAAACATTTGTCTCGGATCATCCGATGCTTATAGAGGCTCATCTTTTTGATGAAAACATCGGCGATTTATATGGAAAATATCTCGCAATGGATTTCGTTGATTTTATCCGTACGCAGCAGAGATTCGAATCTGAACAAAAACTTAAAGAGCAGATTGAAAAAGACTGTCGAGTTGCGCAAAATATTTTATTAAACGAATAAATAATTTGCATAGGAGCATAAAATTGAAAGGACTCGCAAAATGATGGAACGCAGTCGCGGCGGGTACGCAATGATCCTCGGTATTTTTATTTGCCTGTTGATTGGAATGCTGTTTTATTACAGGTCTTTGATCGGCCCCGGAATAGATATCGACACCGGCGAAAAAACAAAAAATCCGCCATGGAAGCAGTGGCACAAACTGCAAAAACTTGTAGAACGCGGCAAAATTGGCAAACCTTTTCCAATACATCCGCAGATTGTTGAAAAAGTTGGATTTGGTTCAACACTTTATGAAAATCAGGATGAAAGGGGCGGCTTATCATTGGTTTTTGATTCCAATTATTGCATCATGGGCGATTGGGCGGGCACTTATTCAGTCGGCCCAAATAAAGCAAAGGAATATCAAATCGGACTTTGTAAAATCAGAGGGCATTTCGTTCCTTATGCTGACAGAATAAAAGTTAAATCAGAACACAAGCCTGAAGAAATTTATTTTCTGGCAAGAGGTTTGTTTATGATGGTCGAGTATAATAACGATCAGGGTGGGGGTGTTAAAAAAGTTTCCGGTGATATCTATGTAACCGGCTGGCTTGCTCCCGATTTTACAATTCAACGAGGGCAGGCAATTCTGACATCTGACAACAAACATTATAAAACACTTACATACACTGGAAAAGCTGAAAAAATGATGGATTTTCAAATGTTTTTAAAAAGTTTAGAGCCGAAATGATTTGAGTTTTGGCTTGGAATATTTGTGAAAGATGGTATTGTTTTTCAAATGACTAAAAATTTTAAAAAAGCTATCGATTTAATAAACGGTTCCCAGAGCTGGCTGATTACTTCTCATACTCGTCCTGACGGCGATGCGATAGGCTGTATAAAAGCTTTTTGTGAACTTGCAGCGCATCTCGGTAAAAAAGCCCAGCCGATTCTGCTTTCTCCTCCCGCACATTGGTACAATTTTATTTTTGAAAAACCTGTGCCGGTGCTCGGCAATGATTTTAAACTCGAAAATCTTCAAAACGGCTCATTTGGTTCTTTTGACCTTATTATTATTGTGGATACAAACAGCTATGTCCAGCTTGATGATTTTGACAAATGGCTTAAAATCACGAAAGTTCCTGTGCTCGTTATAGACCACCATATTACAGGCGACAACCTTGGCAATGTTGAGGTAATAGATTCTACAGCGGCCGCGACAGGCGAAATAGTTTTTGACTTGTTTAAATTCGCTGATTGGAAAATTACACCTGTCATTGCCGAAGCACTGTATATCGCTCTCTCGACCGATACCGGCTGGTTCCGTTTTGACAACACCGACAGCAGGGTGATGCGAAATGCTTCGTCGCTTATCGAATTTGGGGCGAGTCCTTCTGTTGTGTATCATAAATTGTATCAAAATTATTCACCGGCGAGATTAAAGCTTTTAGGCAGGATGCTGAATGGTGTAGAATTTTATCATGACGGTAAAATTGCTTTTCAGCATATTATGCGAAGTGATTTTGATGCTACCGGTGCAACAGGCTCCGATACTGAAGAATTCGTTAATGAATGTCAAAGGGTCAATTCGGTTGAAGCAGCGGCATTATTTGTCGAATTGAAAGACGGCGGTTTTCGCTGTTCGCTTCGGAGCAATGGCAATGTTGACGTGCAGAAAATCGCAAGTGAACTTGGCGGCGGCGGGCACAAAATGGCTTCCGGTGTTAATCTCAAAGGCTCTCTTACTGAAGCGAAAAAACTTATCTTAGACAAAATCGAACAGCAATTATTAAACAGTTAAACGCTGTCCTGCTTTTCTTGCCTTCTGAACATATTTTTCCGGCAGAGTTTCTCTTTCATTGACTGCAATCATCCCGATAATCAGCGAATCAATTTTTTTGGCACCGAGCAGTTTTGCTATTGATTTTAAGATTCTCGGTGCTCCGGTAAAAAGCTGCTGCATAATTGCCGGCATTGCGGTGGCTGTAACGATAACCGCTTTTTTACTGCGGATTTTACTTCGCAATTTTGGTGCGCCTGCTTTTCCCCATGGCCAGTATGCAAAACAAACAAGCCTTTCGATGAATCTGCGCATAACAGCGGTAACATTGTAAAAATTTACAGGTGAAGCGAGAACAAGTCCATCCGCGTTTTCTATTTTTTGGAGAATTTCTTCCATATCATCGTTATGAAAGCATCGGCCATAATGCTCGCCTTCTGACTGCGTGCATTTGCGGCAATTAGTGCAGAATTCGATATGCTTATCAATGAGATATATTTTTTCAGTTTGCCCGCCATTTTCTTCTACAACCGACAATATCTCATCAACAGCGGAATCGATAATTCCGCCTTTACGATAAGTTCCGACAATTGCCAGAATTTTAATCATTCCTGCTTTGTAAAAATCCGTGTCTTACTTTTTATTGCGAACAGTTTCTTTTATTCTCTGTATATGGCCTCTGCCAAGAGCCTTCACTTCGCAGCCTAATTCGAAATAACGCCTGATGGCTGTATCATCGAGAATTCCGAAACAGTCAACAACAGCAATAGGATCGCCTGCCCATTTGACAATATCATCTGGATTTAATTTCAAATATGGTTCGTGCGGAACAGCAAGAATAAGCACTTCAGCACCTTTAAGCGATTCCTGCAAATTGCTTTGCACTTGAATATCTTTTAAATGAGCCTGATTCCTAAAGAACCGCGACCACGAATGTCCCGGAGCGGGATATGTATCCTGCTGTTCGAGTTCATACCAGTGTTCGAGATATGGGTCATGAACAGATATGTCTGCTCCCATCTCTGTCAATTTTCTGGCGACTATTTCTGAACCGCTGTATCTCGTATCCGCGACATCCTGGCGATAGCTTGCACCGCAAAGGAGTACTTTAGCTCCTGCAATGTATTTGCCCATGTTCCGCAACGCGTCACGCGTCAAAGTTGCTACATGCAGACCTCGCGTATCATTGATGTCAATCGCCATAGTTGACATCTTAAAAATATCGTCATCAAAACCGAGAATATGTTTGTACGCCCAAAAACCCAATCCGCCATCTTTTGGCAGGCAATATCCGCCGATGCCTGGGCCGGGAAATATCATATTATTATGCGTCGGCCTCATTTTGATTGCGTTAATAACTTTCAATAAATCAACCCCATTGCGTTCTGAAAATAGTGACCATTCATTTAAGAATGCCAGTATCGTAGCGCGATAGGAATTTTCGACGATTTTAGTAGTTTCCGATTCTATAGGCCTATCCATAACTGTCAGCGGAAATTTTTCTGTATTGAGAACCTCTCGAAGGAATTTTTCAACCCTTGTGCGTGCTTCAGCATTGCAGCCTGAACATACTCGCCAAAAGTCGCGAATTGAAGAAACATATTGTTTGCCAGGCATAACTCGCTCGAAACTGTGTGCCAGCAAAGGTTCACTTTTGATGCCGCGAGCCTGGAATGCTTTTTTCAAAATGGGCCATGCAACAAATTCCGTTGTTCCCGGAGCAACGGTTGTCTCAATAAGAACAAGGCAGTTAGGCTGAATCTTCTGTCCAATGGTTTTCATCGTTGCTTCGAGGGCGGCCATATCGGTTGAGCCTGTCCTTAGCTGGCCTAAATCCTTCTTAAGATAATCGCATTGTACATCTATGACAACGCAATCTGCTAATCCAAGGCAATCGCTGTTATATGTGCCGATTAGTGTTTCCTTTTCGAGAACGCATCGAGATATCATTGGGTCAACTTCAGGGTCCTCTGCTTTGACAGGTGAAATCCCTTTGTCGAGCATTGGAATTTTCCAATAGCTGCGTACGCTCGGTCTTTGGCAGCCAATCACAAATTTCGAAGGTTTACCCGTTTTTTTATCTACTGTGTCAGCCACGATCGCTGCCATGACCGCGCCAACGAATCCGACACCCATAACCACTACAACTTCTTTGCCGTCTCTGTGTGCGGCTTGGGCCAAATTCTGAACTCGCGCAAGTTCGGCTGGATATTGATCTGGTGTGGGAATAGGGAATTTTTCACCGGTGGAACTTATTGAATATTCTGTCATTTTTTTACCTCCTTAAAGCCTTAATTTTAAGATTAAAGGTCGAAAAAGCAAGAAATAAAGTTAAGCTGTAAAATATTGGATAAGTACATAGGTAAAATATATCAGAATGAAAATTGGTCCTAAAATTCGATTATAACTTTTTTTACAGACGAACGAAAAAAACGTAAAAAGACCCACCACTAAAATAAAGAATGGAAAATGAAGCTTGTAGAAAATGGGGCTGATTTTCAATCCGGCGACACTGATTGAACCGCCGATAACGATAAGAACATTCAATATATTTGCGCCTATGATATTTCCCAGCAAAATCTCCTTATGTCCTTTTATTACGCTCGCTATTCCTGTCGCAAGCTCGGGTACCGAGGTTCCGAAAGCAACAATTGTTGCCGCAATGACTTCTTCAGGCACTCCGAATCTAATAGCTATTTGAGTGGCCGAAGCTATAAGAACTCTGCTTGCGATGATTATAATGACCAAACCCGCAAAGAAAATAACAGATAAAACCGAATAAGGCTTTTTGGCATTAATATCCTGTAAATCTACAACGCCTGCATCTTGATGTTCATTCGACCATCTAATTGATTTAAGAATATACCATCCAAAAAATCCGAGCAGCAAAAATCCGAAGGGCCTTGCGATATACAGGTTGTTAAAAATCAGCAGCACGTAGCAGAACAATGCAAAGCCAATGCAAAGGAAAAATTTTACCATACCCTGGCGTTTGATTATGAATTTATCTATGGGTATATTCGAAAGCGCGCAGCCCAACCCGAATACAAGAGCCGTATTGGAAATGATTGAACCTATGGCGTTACCAAGGGCGAACCCGGATTTACCTGCAAACGCTGCCATTATAGATACAGTAGCTTCGGGACTTGTGGTACCAAGGCTCACAACGGTTATACCGATTATGACGGGGGGGATACCAAGTTTTTTGGCCGCTCCTGCCGCACCATCGACAAACCAATCTGAGCCCTTGAACAAGGCGAAGAAGCTTATTATAAGCAGACAAAAAATCCAGACGATATTCCTGGCTGCAAGCACTTCAAACCAGTGGTCCGGAAATAGTATGTCCATAGGTTTAGATGTCGGAGTTTAAAATACTCCAACTCACATGTTACTTGCGATGTCTGATCTTCCACTTTTGATGTCTTTTCTTACTGCCAATTTTTCTTCTTCGTCTTGGTTTAGCCATTAATGAAGCTCCATATATAACTTTTTAAATTTTTGCAAACACTTTTAAACGAATAAGATATATGGTATTATGCTTTTTTGCAAGAGTACTTTTATACAAATTATTATTTTTTCAGGTGCAGTAATGATACAATGTAAGGACTGTGAATTCTGTGAAATGGGGCCGGGTACCCCCAGAATTTTCAAATGTGACCCTTTTGTCAGCATAAAAGAGCCTGAGTGCATCGCCAAATGGCAGTTAATCCGCCTGGATATGCTGCTTGCCTCATATCGCGGTATGCAGCAGTGGCAGGAGAAGATTTCACCGCTCCAGGACAAAATCTTTAAATATATGGAGCGTGAAATAGGCGATATCGACGAAAGTGACAAGTGGAAGGTTGACGAAGAGGACAAAGATGAAGATAATAAGCTTCTTTGATAGTTTTTAAAGGAATAAAAATGCAGCTTGCAATGGTTGGCGACGAGCTTATCGAAGCGTCTAAACTCGATTTGGCTTATCAGGACTATGGTACTTTTTTTGGCGATGGCGTTTATGAAGTATTGCGAAGTTATAATGGTAAACTTTTCGCACTTGATGAGCATATTGCTCGTTTTGAACGCTCACTGGCAGAAATTGAAATTAATGGCGTTGACGTAGATAAAATCCGTGACAAAGTCATTTCTACATGGCAAAAGACCGGTTTTGTAAATGCAAAGATTTATTTCCACGTCACTCGCGGTGCAGGTATCCGCGACCACGCCGCTGAAGGTTTGACTCCGCGTTTCTTTCTTATGATTACCGAACTTGAAGATTCCTCCGAGCAGAAGCAAAAAGGCATCACCGTAATGACTGTTCCTGATACAAGATGGAAACGCTGCGATATAAAATCGCTTAACCTGCTCCCCAACGTTCTGGCCAAACGAACCGCGCACAAGAACGGGTGCGAGGAAGCAATTTTTGTCGATGATAATGGTTTTATTACGGAGGGGTCATCAAGTGCCTTTTTCGCAGTTTTCGGCAATAAACTCCAAACTTCTCCTCTTGCGGTCAACATTTTACCTTCGATAACCCGGCTGTTTGTGATGAAAATCTATAAAGCCGCAGGTCTGGAACTTTTGGAAAAGCAAACAACTCCTGCCGAAGCCTCCAAAGCAGATGAGCTTTTCATCGCAGTTTCCAGTAAAGATGTCGTCCCGGTAGTTAAGTTTAATAACATCCAGATTGCTGATGGAAAACCGGGTAAATACTCCAAAAGACTTATTGAAGAGTTTGCAAAAATCGTAAAATAAAATCCTCGCGTTCCGCATACATTATATATCCTTGTTACCTATGCTGTTGCAGCCTGCACATGTATTATAGAAAAGGATGTTTGAAAGGAGTATGCTATGGCGAAGGAAAAAATATTTTATGTGTTGGCCGGCGGATTGATTTTAACCTTGGCAAATGTGTCATTTGCATTCGATGGCTATTGGAATTGGTATTTTCATCATCCTCGTTTTCGGCCTCAAACAGGTTCTGCCGCGTATCTTCAAAGAACACCGCTAATTACAGAAGAAAAAACAATAACCATCTCTATAGTCAATGACAATGGCTCCATAACCGAAGTAACGCTCATCGCATCTGATAATGGCTATATTGGCCCCAAAGGTGAATACTATTCAACTATGCCGACAGAATCTCAGTTGAAATCGATCTATGGTTTAATCTGCGCTCCGCCGATAAGAAATAACATTATTTTCTATCTTGGTAAATGCAATGGAATCGAAAAGATTGTGGTTCTCAATAAGGATGGCGCACAATACCTCGGCCCTAAAGGAGAACGCTATGATGCAATACCTTCAGAAGAACAGCTAAGGTCAATTTATTGCAAATAATGGAATGTTACCATTTACAGATTGAATCCACAGTTATAATAGTCTGACAAATGTTGAAAGTGAATAAGAAACTCTAAGGAGTGAAAGGAAATACAATGACGAAGAAACTGATTTTAATCTTGTTTGCTGGTTTTATTTTATCAACAACTAACAATGCATTTGCAGATAGAAGACACGGCGGGGGACACTATCGTGGTCATCATCGTTATGGCGGCCGTGGCGGCCATGTTATTATCGTTCCTCCGCGTATACGTCCTGTTATAGTTTATCCGCCGCGCCGGCGAGTAATAATTGCTCCGACAATTGTTTTTGGCTCTCCTTCCCCAGTTGTGGTAGAACGCGAAGTCATTGTCCATACTCCAGCTCCACAGCCCCAAACAATCATAGTTTGGATAACTAACGACAATGGTTCCAAAACTGAAATAAGACTCAGACCAGGTCTTGATGGCGGATATATCGGTCCTCGCGGGGAATATTATTCTACAATGCCGTCAGAAGACCAGTTAAAAATCCTGTATGGCATCCATACCGTTCAGGCAAAACCTGCCAATTTCACCGTTTGGATTACAAACGACAACGGCTCACAAACGCCTGTAACGCTTACGCCTTCCGGAAATGGTTTTATTGGCCCATCAAATGAATATTATCCGACAATGCCGACAGAAGAACAGTTAAAAGCATTGTATGGTCTGCGATCCAACGTTCCGGAGGAGAATAGTATTACGATTTGGCTGGAAGATAATATTCCCATTGTACTTACGAAAGAGGACGATGATTATATTGGGCCAAAAGGTGAACATTATGCCTCAATTCCAACCAAAGACCAGTTGAAAATGATTTATGGTCAGAAGGTGGGCAAAATTGATAATGGCAGTGTTGTAATTTGGCTCACTGCTGTTGATGGCTCAAAGACACCGATCACTTTGCAGAAAGACGGTTTAGGTTATATCGGCCCCGCAGGTGAAAAATATACCAGCCTTCCAACTGAAGAGCAGTTGCAGGTTCTTTACGGCGCTACAACAGATGGCGGGCAAAACGAACTGAGCTTTGAGATTACTAAAAACGATGGCACAAAAAAAGTGGTTACGTTGAAAAAAGAGGGAACTGAATTTGTTGGACCCAAAGGCGAACGGTATCCAACAATCCCAACCGAAGAACAACTCCAACTCATTTACGGCAAATAACTTATTAATTTCGCTATGTGTTATTTAGTTCCCTAAATAAAATGGTTGTTGCAAGACTCTATGATGAAAATTTTGCTGGTGCAAAGCTAAAGAAAAAAGCTAAATATTTATTATTTCTTTCCATTTAACCATTTTTTTCTTCAGGTTTATCCTGCGTCCATCAACTACAAAGGTTCCGTCACCGACAGCGTGAAACGTTCTTTTCTCTTTGCGATTATTATCAATCCACGCTTTGATTCCCTCTAAAATGAAGAGATTGTATTTTTTTACAAGGATGGTATCTATTACGCGACACTCGATGTTCGCAAGGCATTCGGCTATAAGAGGTGCTTTAACTTTCTCTGCGGGCAAAGGCGTTAGCTTAAATTTTGTGAATTTGTTTACATCTTTTCCTGAACAATTGCCAAGGTCAATTACTTTGCCGATGATATCAACGGCAGGAATTCCGATAACACATTCCTTAGTACTGCGTAACGCTTTAAAACTATAATCACTTTCGCTGACAATACATGCAATTTGAGGTGTGAACTCCACATCCATAAGCCAGCTCATTGTCATAACGTTGGCTTTTCCCTTATGTGATGTTGTTAATAATACTACCGGCCCAGGCTCAATAAGGCGAAATGCTCGCGCAAGCAAAAGCTCTTTCATTTTCCTGCCTCGAATTTAATTATGCGTTAATATTTCCATTCGTTAATCGAAAACTCAAGCAATGCGATTAATGTTATTTATGCAGAAAATCTGCGGCAATGGAAGCAAGCTGAGGTGCGATTTTTTCGAAAATCATTTTATAACCATCGCAGAGATAATTTTGATTTGCAAAATTCCTGTCCAAAACTATTCTGTCTTTAAGGCAACCTCCCATGCATAGTTCAGAATAATGACAAACAAAACATTTATTGCATAATTGTTTTTTTCGGTTAGCAAAATCCTGCTTAATCGGATTGTTAAACAATTCATATATCGGTGTTTGTACTATATTGCCAAGTCTTGTATCTTCATCGACAAAAAAATCACAGCAGTACGCATTTCCATTATGTTCAATCACAATATAATCATCACATTTTCTTTGAAACGTGCAGTTTGTATGACTGCCATAAACGAAATAATTTAGAATAGAATCGAACAGCCGAATACTTAATTTTGTAACGCCGAATTCTCGCCATCTTTCAAAAATTCTGCACATAAAGTTACCGTATTCGGTGCCGTTGATTGAGTAATCGGCAATTTTCCCGGTTATTGGGTCTTTTTCAACACAAGGAATGAATTGTAAATACTGAAACTTATTTTCCATAAAGAAATCAAATAACTCGTCAGGATACTTGACATTCTGATTGTTCAGTAGAACAATTATATTGAATTCAACTTTATTTTGTCTGCACAGTTCTATTGCATTCATTACTTTGTCAAATGTGGGACCGCCTGAATAGTCATTACGATAATAATCATGAAATTTTTTAGGCCCGTCAAGGCTGATACCTAGCAGGAAATTAAATTCATTAAAAAATTTGCACCAGCTTGCATTAAGAAGTGTTGCGTTTGTTTGAAAACTGTTGCTTATAACTATACCGTTTTTAGAATATTTTTTTTGAAATTCAACTACTCGCTTATAAAAATCCAAGCCCATTAACGCTGGTTCGCCTCCCTGCCAGGCAAAACTGTTGTTTATAAAGCCTTGCGACAGAAAATCTGAAATCAGTCTTTCTGCAATTTCTTCACTCATTCTGTGGGCCTTGTCGCCAAAAAGTTTGTGCTTGCAGGCATAAAAGCAATATTTGCAATTGAGATTGCAGTCCGGACCGGCTGGTTTAATCAAAAGTGAAAAAGACATTTTTATCCTTATTTGACGGTGATTTCAATTAATTTACTCTCCATACGAATGCCGATTAAATAAGTTCTGTATTATGGCTTATTTAATATAGATATCCCTTTTAAAACAACTAATTTTCAATCTCAAAACGTAAACCATTTAGATTGCCGAATTTTACCAGATAATAATCATTTTGCCAATCCAATGGCTGTAAATCACCGGAAAGCCACTGTTCGACAGCATTGCTGTAATTTGGCTGAGTAAAATGCGGAATAAAATGTTCAGGTGTGACCCATATTGGTTCACCATCGGGATGATGATGCGGGCCAAGTAAATTGCACAATGAACCATAAAGGATTAATTCAATTTCCTCTGCATTTTGCATTTGCCGGGTAATCATAATTTTAGATTGTTTACCTATCAAATAGCCAGCGCGGATGCCATTGAATTTGACTTCAATCACAGGAGCGTTAAAAGTATCGATACGCAGGAAAACGCGAGAATTTTCAGGAAAATCAAATTTTCTAAGCGAGTTTTTCAGACTTATTCGGCCAGAATAAAAAGGCAAGCCCTGCAAAGTGAAATCTCCATTTTCAATCGACTGCGGAGATTTAATTATCGCTGAACCGGCTGTTAGTTTATGTACGTTAGGATTAGGTAAATTTTTTGTAATGGTTGCGTTTGTCTGTATTTTGGCTTCAATATTGAAATCGCCGATAATGTAAAGTGATTCAATTTCTGTGCCGTAACGTGCCCATATATCCTCAGTGCTATTCAGGTAGCCAAATCTGAAATTATTATAGTGCAGCTTAATTTCATTTTTACCCTGATGAATTTGTGCGGTGATATCGATTGGCAGCCATCGCGGATCTTTCCAGAACGGCAAATCTTTGTAACGTACCTCTATATCATTAATGCTGACAATGCAATATTCCGAGTGCTCGATAACGAGATGAAGCTTTTGGATGGAGATTTCTTTATCAGCGTTGAAGTTGTATTTAAGTGTGAGTGGCCCTGTATAATGCATCTCGTTCAAAAGTTTTTGAATTGCTGTAAGCGGCAGAGGCATTTGCGACCAGTCACCATCTGTGCGATAGAAGGCGCAATCCAGCGGCATAGAATTGTCATCAAGACGAGCAGCCTGCCAATTGATTTGGTCTAATTGGATTTGTTTAGTAATTGCAGGCTCGATAATTGTTTTGACAGATTGAGGTGAAAGATTGAAAAGCAAAACTTCAGCGGGTTCGAAATGGGCATCAATTGTAAATACATTTGAGTCAAAACTTCCCATGGCCGGTTTACAATCGCCTGTCCAGAAATCCATAAGCTGAGCACTTTGCCAATTACCGGAAAATTCTAAACGGCAGTCAATTGCGTCTAATCTGTTTAAGTTTACAAGATACGCCAGGCGTGTCCCATCTTCAAGGTCACGAAGGTGTACCCAAAGTAATGAAGCGTCTTTATCTGAAAGCACTTTAACCAGCGGATAGGTAAATTGGCGAAAATCATTTTCTGAAATTTCGGGAATATTTTTCAGCCATGAATCAAGTTCGTCTGACTGTTTGCCATCGAGAAGCTTTGTAGTATTTGAGTATCGGACAATCTTGCCGCCCTGAGCATAAAATTTGCACAGCAGGTCAAACGTGGATTTTTTGATAGTAAACATGTTGGGAATGATGACACATTCATAACGCATTTGACCAATTATGATAGCCGGAGAAGCTCCTTTTGTATCTATAAGTGCATTTTCTGCAATTATGGTTTCATCACCAATATCGAAAGTACGCTGTGAACAAAGCAGGACATCCACGATGTGTTTGAAATCAGAATCAATTTTTTTTATTTCGTTTGTATTTTTTTCGACAATAGCATCGAAGTCCCATGGGTTGTTATGGTCAATTTGCGGCGGCTGGTCGGTCCTTGCCTGCGACAAAACGAAGGTTGATTCCTGCGGATGCAGCAGCAAAAATTCCGGTACATATTTACCATTACTCATAGCGAAACACAGGCGTGAGAGCGGCTCATCAATTGCGTTATTTGCAGGCCACCAAGGCTGCTGATAAAAGATATTGGGAGGATAATCGCGTTTACGACAACCAGCCATTGTATAAAGCGAAAGGTGCGGATTGAGGAAATTGACACCGAGACAAATCTGCTGAGCGGCAATCCAAAAGCGATCTTCAAAACTGACATCATGGCCGCTGCAACCGAAAAGTTCGGAAAGCATTCTTTTCTTTTCAAATTGGTTAACAGCACTCTGACATTGCTTTGCTGCGATTTTTTCGTCGATTTGTCTGCCAAGGTGGTCGATGCCTGGGTAATCCTGATGGCGATAGTTAGGCATAATTTTTACGCCCCAAAGCTGCTGATGCAATAGATCGTGTTCGCACATATAATGACCAGTCCATGCCAAATTGCGACTTCGGCACCAATCACCAATCTGTTTTGAGAAATTCTGTTCAAAAAGATGATTGATGGTACGGTAGTAATGCAGGCGAAATTCCAATGCACCAGGCAGATCGCAGAAAAGCAAATTCAATTTGGGAAGAGGATCATAGCCGTTCATATTTTTGAACGTTTCAATTGCGGCATCTGTAAAAGGTACTGAACCGGAGGGGAGTCTGCCTCGAAAACATGCGCAAGGCTCGTCAGTGAATTCGGCAGGAATTAATTTGCCATAGAATTTAGAATATCTATCATAATATGGTTTATAGCCATTTTCGATAAAACTTTTCATCGCATCTTTGCTCATGGTATCAACATAGCATGTACCGTTGAACCATGCATGTCCAAGTGGAGAAGTATATTTATAAACCACTAAATCATCGAAAATAGGGCCAATAGGTTCGCAGTCCGGAGGCAGTTTGTCTGAAGCAGGGCGAGCTATTAGAGTTTTCATTCTAAATTTTTTATCCGCAAGCGGGACTTTTCCACCTGCAAAACCGCTTGGCCATTTATCTTCGTCGTAAAGATACATAAGAAGGCCGCATTTTTGAGCTTCATCAAGAGCGGCATCAACCGCTTCGAACCATTTACCGCCGAGATACTCTGTAAGCAGGCCGATGCGTGAGTGAATGAATCCGCCCCCCATACCGCATTGAGCTAAAAGACGAACCTGGCGTCTGACTTCATCCGGCTGCATTGTTTCATTCCAACTCCAGAAGACAACGGGACGAAAATCAATCGGCGGTTTATTAAATTGTTGAAACCAGTTTACTTCTTTTTCCATTTTATTTACCTTGGTGGAATCCGGTCGATCATAAAATATAAGATGTTCATTTTTTCTATCATTTTGGTGTTGGATTATAAACATCTGTCATAAATTTTGCCAGTTAAAATCGAACATTACAATGTTTTATGGTAAGGTGAAAGACTAATATCATTGACAATTGATGTAATAAAAAGTATACTTAGAACACCGGTGGTGAATTTTTGAAACAACTCAAATTCTATGTTTTATGGGTCTTTGTCGTATACCTCTGTATGGATGCGCAAGCTACGGATTATGCTTATTTCAATGTCAAGGACTATGGTGCGGCAGGAGACGGCATAGCTGATGACACCTCGGCAATACAGGCTACGATAAACGCAGTATCGGCGGCGGGGACAGGTGTGGTATTTGTCCCATACGGAACATACCGAATCACAAGCGTCCTGCAATTGAAGGCTCGTGTTTCCATATTAGGCGATTCGCAGGGTGGTGTCGGCGGGAGCATTATAAAAGCCGGCAGCAATCTACCAGCAATGATTCAAACACTTCAGGGCGAAGGTGCGCACCTGGCCATTAATGATTTAACTTTTGATGGGTCAGCCAATCAAGGCTACAGTGTTACCTGGGCATTGGATTTGGCAGACTTTCTGGCAAGTCGAATTGGTTCGGTGAAAATATTCAATATTAACGGCGGGGGAATCTGGTCGCGCAGCTCAGGCAGCGGGCCGAGCTGGGTTAACTGGTATATTGATTCGGAAATGTACATCACGGGAAATAATTATGCCCTTCGGCTGGGGTCAAGCGATTCTTATATAAAAGGGCTTTATATCAATGGCGGATTGGGCATTTACGAGGATAACCACTCAGGTAATTTATATCGAAATTGCATCGTTGAAAATTGTGTATATGGTTTGATTGTACAAACGCCCGGCGGTTCAAATAACTTTATATCCGTTGTAAATTGCAGATTTAAAAATAACACATACGGAGTCTATTTCAATTATACGAGCACTTTTCAAACTTTTGCAACAATCCAAAATTGCAAGTTTGAGAGCAATTCGGCTGCGGACGTTTATCTGAAAAATGCATACCACATCAGCCTGGTCGAAAACAAATTAAAGACTACCAATCCTTCGCTGGGAAAAAATATTTATATGACCGGCGATGTGGATTATATTTCAGTAGTGGATAACTGGTTCGCCGGAAGCAGTCAGGCAATTACAGGCTCTAATTCCTGCTCAGTTAACAATAAGTTTTCTGTTGTGATGTGGCCGCCGTTACTTGAAGCAGAAGAGAGGAAATTCATCGATCTTCTTAATCCTGATGTAATAAATGTCAAAGATTATGGTGCAGTTGGAAATGGAACGCATAATGATGCACCTAACATTCAAAATGCTATAAACACGGCGCAACCAGGGGATGTGGTTTATTTCCCCAAAGGCAAATATGCAATTTATTCGACCATTAATCTTACCAAAAGCGGAATCATGCTTTTGGGTGATGGTATGTCACTGAATTATCATACCCGCATACAGGCACGCGCGAACCTGACATCAATGTTCAATACTCCTTCTGCGGTTAACGATGTTACAATAGCAAATATGTGCATTTATGGTACTTCAGGTACCTATGGATATGATGTTCAATGTGCATTGTATCTGGATAAGGCAACAGATTTTGTGTTAGATCGTGTGCATATAAATACTGTAACAGGAGATGGGATTTATTTAGGTGACGACAATAATTTAATCGCAAACTGCAACTTAGGTGCCGATGGATGGCAGGTAATAATTATGGGCGGCGGAAATGTGATAAATTCCTGTTATATTGCAGGGGGGGATGATGGTTCAGGCATAAAAATAAGCGGCCCCGGCGGAAATAAGATATTGAATACGCATATTGACCGCAGCTATGAGGCAGGAATCCGATTCGTAAATCCGGCAGCAAGTGCTGCCAGTACCATGGTTTACAACTGCTATATGGATATTAATAAAATCGCGATTGATTTTGACTATGCTTCCGTACAGAATGCCAACGTGCAGATTAAAGCATGCGTATTTCGCACTAACCCAACCACCATAAACATTAAGAATGCGCATGGAATTACGATTGAGGGATGTACATCTGCACAGGGAGCAGTACCGATTTTTTTAGCGACATCGGGGGATGTTGATTACCTGGTTTTCTCGGCTAACCAATTTATCGATTCGGTATTTGTACCAGGCAGTCATTCTGTGGTAAGGGGCAATGGCGGATATGTTACCGGAGGCGTCGGAAGTATTACAGAGCCATTGGCACCGACAAACTTGAATGCCGATACCAGTGATGGGCCGGTGCTACTTGATTGGAATGATAATCAATCGAACTATTTGTCGCATTATAATGTTTATCGTGCTTTATCTTCCGGAGGACCGTACGTGTGGATCGGCACGGATGTGGCTGACAGCGCATATATCGATCACGATGCAGATGGTGAAATCTACTATTATGCAGTAACTGCCGTCGATGAGACAAATAATGAATCAAATTACTCACAAGAGACTATGGTCGACTGCAATCCCAATGCAGATTTTAACAATGATGGGACAGCAGATTTTGACGATTTTGCAATTTTAGCCGGCCAATGGCATCAATTACCTGGTGTTCCCTCTGCCGACATAGTACCGGCTAACGGCGGCGACAACTTTGTGGATATGTTGGATTTGACAGTCCTTGCGGAGCAATGGCTGCAGCCGTAACTGGTTTACAAAATATCATCATAACATCAGATTTTTTTTCTTTATTCGTTTCAAATCTTACATATACTCAGGTAGATTTGTATGACCACTCAACTTCAAATTGGAAGGGATTTAGATGAAGTATTTATCTGTTTTGTTTACGATGGTTTTGGTTTTAACCAGTACGGCAATTTCTGAAAATTCCAAATTTAAAAGCGAGCTAACCAAACAGGATGAGATTCTACGTACTGATATTACAGGAGACGGCAAAATTGATATTATTGAGCGGTACTGGAATAACAAAAGGGTACGATGGTTTGATGAAAACGGAAATATGTCAGAATCTGATATGAACGGAGATATGGCAAGCGACTGTTTACAGGTGGATATGGATGATGATGGATTTTACGACGGGCCATCTGATGTAACAATAAAATGGGTCGATACTAACGAAGACGGCCGGGCGGACTGGCAGTTTTATATAAGAAATCCTATCACGAATCAAAACAAGAAGACAGGCGGGAAACCTGTTTTTATGGCGTTTGAAGATGTCGATGGCGATGGGGTGATGCATTATATTGACTGGCGAACATTCAATCTTGAAAGCTGGGGAAACAAAGGTGCGCTATTTTTTCCTGATTACAATGGCAACTCGCTTTTTATAAAAACGCACATTGCGCCGTATACGTTGAAAAATGTTCAATATAATTGGGAAAACCCTTTCGCATTTTATGATTTTGACGGTGATGGATGCAGTGAAATGTGTATTCGAATGACGGATAAGATGCATCCTGACGGAACGATCAATGATGTACATATCAGTTTCGATATTGATAACGACAGCCAAACAGGCAATGAAGCAGATTATGATTTTTCATTGTTTTTCACAGATGGAGAGCTGGATTATAAGTCAAAATTTCACTCTATACCGGGGTTAAAGGCTCCTGAGTGGGTACTGCCATGTTTTCAGCATAGTGAATGGCGCATAATCGATGGATTGTATTTTATTGGATACGATGAATGTTTTGAGGCAGTTTTTGATACAGATGCGAATTCGTGTTGGTTTGTTTTTGATGAAGATGATGACGATCACAGGTGGGAACGAGTAGAAATGTATCAGCCTAAAGATCCTTATATTCTAAGGGATGGCGGTTTGTCTCATCATATTCAAAGCGATATAATTGGCGATAGGGGGGAGTTCGATTTGGATAACAGCGGACAGGGGCAGCTATATTTCAGTGAATGGGACAGCAGATTGCATTTATATGGAGCAGAGTGGGGAGCGTGGACGGTTGACAGTAACGGCCAATATCATAACGGAATCAACGCCGGCGAGGCAACATCGAGCGAAAGACCTGAAAGAGTCGGCGAAACAGTGCATTATAGAGATACAAATGGAAACGGTTTTTTTGATTTGATCGAATGGGATTTAGATGGAGACAGACAAACTGATTATTTTGTGTCATTGCTGAAATATGGAACGGATAAGCGGCCTTTAATTGATACAAGCAAAGCAGGATGGAACGGCATCCATAAAGAATTCGTTAAAGAAGCTGAGCAATCATGGCGTGATGCATACGATTTATATCGAGCATGCTGGGTCAGAGGTGTGGTTGGTGCAAATATGAGTGAAATCGTAAACGCCGCTTCAACATGGCAGAAGTATTCTGACGGAGCCAAACTTAAAGAAAAGCTATTTTGGATAATAGATTCAAAGCTTAAAGATAAGCCGGAAAAACGTATTTTTCTGCAAAAATATTTTTTCACGGCAGATTTTGAAAAGCTTTGTGAATTCGTAAAAACGACAGAGTTTACCGATTTCAACAAAGAAAGCGCTATTGAATTCGTTTTAGAGAATCCGATTAAAGTTAGCAGAAAAAATGAATTAATAATAATTCCTTATAGTGAACTCAAAGGCATAGATTCAGCAGTATATTGCGTGAAAAAAAACGGGGAAGTACTGGCAAGTCAACTTGCTGATTTAGATTTCGATGGAATAAATGACGCAGTTGTTTTTCTTATGGATTTTACTGAAAAAGAAAGAATCGAGGTTCAGATTGAAAATTCGGCTTCTAATGCCAATAAATCAGAAAAGATGACTCATAGCGAAATATCAATTAGCTCGAAGTTGTCTGAAGCAGTGGGAAGCGGAAAAGTCGCTGACCAGGGACGGTTCATATCAAAGAAAATACTTGTCAGACGCGATGATAAGAAAAGTACGGATTATCGTTTTGAAGGGCCTTTGATTGAAAGTGAAAAAATTGGGTATCGTTTGTACTGGGATAACCGCGGAGCTATCGATGCGTTTGGCAAGACAGGTACGGCTTTTATCGGCGATGCGCATTTTGCAAATAAAAATCATCATACTATGCAGTCTTGGGGAAGAGATATTCTTCATAACGGAACGGCTTTGGGAATAGGGGGACTTGGAATCGGAATGGATGGCACAAGGTTTAGTCCATCAAGCGCTAATTATGGCGAAATTGTAATAGGCAATGATGGGCCGATATACAGCAGCTATCGAATGATCTATAAAGGAATCGAATATCAGGGAGAAAAATATGATATGACGTGGGATGTGGCTATGTGGGCAGGGCAACATGCGATGAAGCACGATATAACGATTACAAAAGGGGGGAAATTGCAGCTTCTCGCGGCACTTACTAATCATTCAGATATGAATGATGTCACCATGAAGAAAACTTTGAATAATAAAGGCAAACTTAACTGGGTTGCGACTTTCGGCAAACAGGTCTTTGCTGATGCCAATAAAAAATTGGCTGCAAAAAGTACAGAGAAAATGGGATTGGGGCTGTTATGGGAAAATAGACAATTAAAAGAATTTAAAAGCAATAATGTGGAATTCGAAGCTGTTTTTAAACCTGCGGAACATATTACATATTATTCCCTTGCAGCTTATAACAGTGAGAAAGATCAGCCGATAGACAGCGATAAGGATTTTTATTCTTATGTAGATAAACTTGCTGTGTTAAAGGCCAATCCAATCATAATAAAAACCCGCGAAAAATAATTTATTATAAAAATTTTAAACAGCTTCAATTGATTTTGAGAGCGGCAATTGGATATCAGTTTTTTTCTGTTTAGATTCTGGCGGAGGAAGCTGCTTGTACCAGAAAAAATAAAGACCAATCATCGATATTGCAAAGATGGTTCCGGTAACTGCAACTGCAATCCATTGGCGGAGCATCATCTGCATCGGCAGAAAGAGTATGCTAATGAACCAGCCGAAGGCGAAAGGTATTGAAATAATATCGTAGAAGTGTTCTCGTTTTGCGGCGGCCCTGAATTCGGGGCCAAAAGCGTTTTTAAGCGGACCCCAAAAACCAAACGGCCGAGTGATTTTATAAAAATTACTTAATACTGTTGGGTCTGTTGGTTTAGTTATAAAGGTTCCGATTATTGAGCCTAAAAGACCAAAGATGAGGATATACGCAAATTGATACCATTCGAGCATACCTGGCCAAAAAAGTCTTTGTAAAATTGCAGCAACAAGTCCAACAATAGTTCCGATGCCATATCCGCCTGCGTTGAATCTGTGCCAGTAAAAACGCAATACTAAAGGAATAGCGGTTCCGGCGGCGAGTCCGCCCATTACCCAGCCCCATATATCATTGATGCTTTTGGTTGTGTAGGCCATTGCAAAACCGATAAGGACCAACACGAGACCAAAAACATAACTTATATAAATAAGTTCTTTATTCGAAGCTTTGGGACGAATAAAAGCCTGCCAAATATCTTTTGTCAGAAAGCCGGTGGTCATATTGATTATGGCGTTGAATGTTGACATTGCTGCTGCCAGAAGAGCGACAATGATCAAACCTCTAAAACCCATTGGGATGTCATTTAGAAGTACAGCAGGCAGAATGCGTTCAGGATTTATAGTTCCGTTGCTATTTAAAAGCATAAGCCTTGTTGCAAAATCCTGGCCGAAGATATTTTTAAGGCCGTTAATTAAATCAGGAGAATAAGCGCCGGGGTTATTTATGATGTTGGCAGTAATTTCTTCCCATTTATAAGCGGGAACGTTTCCAACATGCGATTTAATAAGTTCCGCAGCGTTTGTTAATGTGGAATGGTCGGGAAATAAATCTTTAACAAGGAGAAGACCAAGCATTGCGAAGCCCATCATTAAAGGCCAGCGAAGAGCCATAAGCCAACCGCAAGTGAAATTGAGAAGCCCACATTCGCGGTCATTACGTGCGCCGAAAGATTTAGGATCCGCGCCGGCTCCAAGTCCAGTAAACATAATCTTGAAAAGAAAATATGCGCCCACAAGCATAAGCGGGCTGTAAGCCTCATAACCGGCGGGCATTTCAGTTTTCCAATGAGGAAAACTTGAGACCCAATTAGAATTTGCTGTAACAGATGTGCTTAAAGCGGTTAAATCAACACCTGAAGTTTTTACTACAGCAAGAATAGTTATGAACAATACCGCAATCCAAATGCAAACAGACTGAAATATATCAGTTGCAATTACACCATAAAAGCCTGCTTCCATGGTATATAGAATTGTAACAATCATCATTATTATTGAACAGGTGATTGGCGAAAACGGAAGGAACATTGAAAGAAATAAACCTGCTCCTTTAAACGAATAAGCAAGCAGGCCGAGAGCCAAACCAACCATGCCCAGCACAGAAGAGATGCGAGCAAATTTAGCCCAGCCATCGTTGCCAAAACGGAAGATTATCCATTCAGCACCAGTTAAAACGCCGCTGCGTCTATGCCATTTTGCAGTAAACAATAGAATGAAAACTAGGATAAGGCAGCCGCCACCTCTGAAGCCTTCAATATACATAGCCCGGGGGCCAAGCAGATACAAAAAGGAAACAATTACCATTGTGCCTGTCATATCAATCCAGGCAGCCATCGATGACATACCCAAAGCCCACCACGGCATTTTTCTTCCGCCGAGAAAATAATCTTCCATACTTGCGGAAGCGCGTTTTCGCAGAACTTGTCCGATTGCAACCAGTACGAGCATGTACAAAACTATAATTGCATAATCGAGTAAATTTAAGTGTTTCATTTAGGCTCCACTTCGCAAAGTTTATTTGATTCTGTTTCTTTTTCGTAATCGTGGTCATTAACTTTGCCATCATCTGCAAAATCTTTTTTAGATGTGCGTAAATCTTTGAAAAGCTGTACGGCATTATGTAAACCTCCAATTGCCAGCCACAAGGCGATAATCAAAGAAAGCCCCATTGTGAACCAGAGCATATAGTAATGATAGGCTTTCCATTGAAATTCTGTAAATTTAAATATAAGTGCCAGGGCGGTAATCACGACGAAAATAGAGAATAAAAGCAACGTATGAAAAATAGAAAAACCATAAATAAGTTTATCACCAGTTGTGAAATCCTCTGTGATTCCGAAAGCTTTTTTGAAAGAAAATTTTCTATCGCTTTCCATTAAATTATCTGATTCATTTTTAGCCGAAATTTTGTATTTGCCCCTATGAAGCATTTTTTCCAAATTGAAATTGGTTCGTTTGCCGAGAAATGAAAAAGCAAAATAAAGAGCCGATGCGACAAGCATAGCGTAAAAATAAACTTCCTGACCTGTGAGAAAGAAATTTTTACCGTACCAGCTCATCCAAAGCTGATCACAAATCATGCCAGTTGTTGCAAGGAATGAACCGCTGATAAGGGCAGCGTACGCGCCTGCAGTATTACCCCATTTTGTGTAAAGTCCTCCGATAATAACTGCACCAATGCCGCCGAGCCAGATTGCTCCGGTGAGAGCGAAAAAATAATAAATATGCTGTGTCTGCCGGAAAAAGCTGCTAAAAAGGCAAATAAATATTCCAACGAAAATAATCGACAGCCGCAAAGCCCAGATATGTTGCTTGTTAGTAAAAGATTTTTTTCGCAAAGGTACTATGATATCCTGTATGAATATTGAACCCCATGAATGCAGATAGGTATCGAACGTAGCTATTGTGGCGGCAAACATTACAGCGGCAAAAGCCCCCATTAAGCCAATCGGCATATAGACAGTCATTGTCATCGGCACGAGCATCTGGTCGCGAATTTGCTCATTTTGAATAGGATCAATCAATTGGTGAACTTTCTGAGCCTCGACTGTATAATTCGGATGGTGCATTATCATATAGCCAACGATAGGGATGAGAAAAAGGGCGTACATAAAACCCCAGCCGCGAATGCCGCCAAGTACGCCGGCCATTTTTGCCTCGTGAGGCGATTTAGCAGAGCAATTATAACCTTGCGAACCCTGCCAGGAGAGACGATTGAAAATGACTCCTACGATACCTATTACGAAATACCAGGGATTAAAATCAGTTTTTCCTGCATCAAAGGGGTTCAATAAAGATTTGCCTTGCTCGGATATCATTAAAGAATCAAAAACGTCTTTGAGTGAAAATTTTATCAATATTATGATAAGAATTGCTGCAAGGACAATATTGCAGAAGAATGATTGAAAAAAATCTGTAATCAATATGGCGATCTGACCGCCGATGAATGTAAAATAAAGAGCGATGCCTACCAGGATGATTACTAACGTATGGTAGGTGGGCAATGTTAATCCGGCGAGTTGATATGTTGCGGGTAAGCCGCAATAATAGAGAAAGAAGTTTGCGCTAACGGCAGGAAAAATACCGAAATTGACAATGCCCGATACCCAGCAGATTATTCCCGAGAAGATTCTAAAATTTCTGCTGTAGCGAATTTCAAAAAATTGAGCCATCGTCATGACGCGAGTTTCACGATAACGATATATCACCCAGCCTGTAAACGCTACAAGCATTCCAACCGGAATTCCGAGATTACCCCACCATCCTGCGGCAAAACCAATTTTGTAGTTCATCTGCCACATAGCAACTATTGTTATCGTGCCGAGCGTGGTCATGCCTTCTGCCATTGTAAGCATATATCGCCGTGCACAGCGATTTGCTGCCAAAAAATCTGCTGTTGATTGCGTGTGTTTTTTTGTGGCGTAAGCTAAGTAAATGAAGAAAATCGCCACGGCAAAAACGATTATCCAATCAATCAAATAAAAATTCATACATACTCCATAACGTTTTTCAATATACTATTTGCTCAATCACAAAAATAGCTGCGAGGAAAACCAGATTATATCTGATTACCTCGCAGCATACTAAATCTCAATTTAATTCCCAAGTTTTATTGGTGCGTACCTGCATCGTTTGTCCATGAGCAGGCCTCAACGCCATGCTGTGTTGTCATCTCACCAGCAGTATTGTTCCAGGCGTACCATCCGTTGCTGTTCCAATTGCGCGACCAAATATATCCATCAGTACGCGGGATAAACACTGTTACGACATCTGTATCCCGACTGGTAGCACCGGGATCTCCGGAATTAAGGCCTGCACCGCCAAGTGCAGTTACATCAGTCCACCCGAGACCCAACCATGCTTTATGCTGAAGTGCGCCATCAGATTTCCGCCAGAATACATCAAGGATATTTTTATCCCTGGCACAAACAGCGGGGGAGCCTATCATTGCATGGCCATGGTCGTACCAGTCACCCCATCCGGCGTCATAATAAGCTATCTGTACTAAAGTTCCTGAGGTGCTTCTCGCAAAAACATCAATTCGGTCAGGTCCCCATGATACAGCAGCAGGATCGGATTCTATGGAGCCGCCGCGATTGACCCAATCACCCCATCCTTCGTCGGCTGTCCATTTCTTATGAAGCAGAGTGTTGTTTACGCTTCTTGCAAAGATGTCTATTCGGTCGTGATTCATTGAACAGGCGCTAGGGCCGCCCTGGACGACAACATCGTCAAGAACCACCCATGTGGCACTCCATGTGCCATCGTAAAACTTACGATAAATCAGGCCATCTGTTCCTGTAACATAGAGGCTAATTTTTCCCGGCTCTCTTGATACAGCGGCAGGGTCAGATATTGTGCCAACATCAGGTCTTCCAAGACTTTGCCAATTACCCCAATCTTCGGCATCTATTTTGTGCTTACGATTAATATTTCCCTGTCCGCCACCGCGTACAAAAATGTCATGGCGAATTTGTCTGTTTGGTGCATTTACGCCGAAATTGGCACCAACTGCACGTGTTTCGCTCGGGTTATTTAGTATCTGAGCACCGCTTCCATTTTTACGGACCATACATGTTGACCCGCCGCCATCGAGGTTCATAGCGTTGTGTGCTCCGAAATCTTTCATCCAATAAGACATATCCTGAATTGTAGCTCCCTGGCTGTAGCCTGGCTGACGACCATCAACAACACACATAAATAGAAAACGTCCATCTTTTGATATTCCGACACTGGTATGCGGGTCAATAGTAGAAGGACTGTTGTCTCCATAACAACCACCATTGGTTAAGTGCCATGCATTGCCGGCAATGGCGGTATGAATTCCAGATGGATTGCCGGAAGCATCAACTATGGTGGCAACGTTGTCGCTCGTTATTCTTAATTGGACCGGATAGCTTGCATTATGGGAAGAAATTAGTTCCCCAGCTCTAATCAGCAATCCTTCGACGTTGGCGTGAGTATCACCGACCCATGTAAAAAAGTTGGCGTTGATGGCAGCTTCAAGACTTTGACCTGTTAGAAATTGCGAGGGAGTTTTCAAATCTGTCTCTCCCGCGGAGCTGCCATTGTCATTTGTAGCCCTGAAGGATATGTTCGAGTTGGCCAAGTCAACGCGAATAGCGTAAGCCCGCATTAACCTTGGTGAGGTATCCGAGCCGGTTGCATACCAAATACCATCATAAATGTAGCTCCAATCACTGATGACTCGCGCTGCCGATGCAGTACCTGTTACAAAAGCAATAGATAAGAAAAACAAAACGATTTTAAATGTCACAACTTTTTTCATAAAACCTCCTTGGTGCCTCTCGGCACAAAATTAAAGTTACTAAAGAACATTTAACGTCCATACATTTATTGATGCGTCCCTGCATCGTTCGTCCATGAACATGCATCAACACCGCCGCCAGTAGTACCTTTGTCATAGCCAGGTTCACAAGTCCAACGCATCCAGCCGCTGCGATTTCTCCATTGTCTTGACCAGATGTTGCCATCGCTGCGAGGAACAAATACAGTAATGACATCCGGATCGGGGCTGGTTGCACCAACATGGTCGCAGCCGCTGCCGCCGATATCTTCGGCTGCATCCCAGCCTGCTAATGGGCCGCGCCATCGTTTATGCATAATTGTGCTATTTGCCCGCCAGAAAACGCTCATCTTTTTATTTGTACGTGCACAAGCATCCGGCACACCGACAATTGGGTCTCCATGATTCACCCATTCTCCCCAACTGCCATTGCTATACGTTTTCTGCATCAGTTGATCGTTTGCATTGGCCGCAAATACATCAATATGGCCTGGTTCGCGAGATACGGCCGAAGGGCCTGAACCAAGTGTACCACCACGATTTACCCAAACGCCCCAGCCACCGGCCTCTGTCCACGCTTTCTGCATCAGTTGATTGCTTGTGTTTCGGCAAAAGACATCGATTCGATTACTATCCCATGAGCAGACGTCCGGATTGCCGCTTATATCGCCATTGCCAAGCGATGTCCACGAAGTACTCCAGATGCCATTGATGTAGCTTTTTGTGTAAAGATTTCTGTCTGCACCAACACAAAATACATCAATCCTTCCGGGCATGCGAGATACCGCGGCAGGTCCTGCAGTAGAGGCAAGACCGACTGAAGGCGCTCCTATAACTTCCCAAGATGTCCATTCATTGCCATCAACACAGTATTTATGATTTATACTGCCGTTTTCACCTTTGATGAATATGTCTTGTCGTGTTACTCTTTCAATGGTGTTAACGCCCAGATTGGCTCCTACCTTTTTAGGAGAACCTGCCAATGGATTGTTGAGCACAACAGCGGGACCGTCAACAAATTCACTGCGTACCATACAGGAGGACTGACCGCCTGCAAGATTCAGTCCATTCCATGCTCCGAAATCCTTGAGCCAATTAGCCGTATCCAAAATTGTCGCACCTTCATTGCCATCAACGACGAGTAAAATGAGAAAGCGTTCATTCTTCGAGATTCCCGCACCGGTTCGTGCATCAATATTATTATTGTCACCTGATGCTGTTCCGTTTACTAAGTTCCAGACATCACCAGCAGCAACAGTGTGAATACCGCTTGCATCGCCTGTTCCTTCAACAATGCTTGCGATTTTGTCAGCATTGATTCTCAATTGTATCGGATATGTTGCTTCTCCTGCGGAAACCAATACATTATTTCTCCTAAGTACACCAAGAACATCAGCATTACCATCTGTTCGCGTAAAGAAGTTTGTATTTATAGCGGCTTCAAGACTTTGTCCTTCAAGGAATGTCGGCGTTGATCTAACGGTTGTATCCAGAGGCAAATCTCCATTAGTGTTAGTCGATTTGAGTGAAATATTTGGATTTGCTAAGTCAATGCGAAGTGCATAAGCATTCATTAATCTCGGTGAGGTATCCGAGCCAGTTGCATACCAAAGACCATCATAGACATATGACCATTCGTTAATTATGCGTTCAGCATAAGCTGGAGCAATCAGCATCAATAAAGCCGAAATAATTAAAAATATAATATTCGTTTTCATAACTGATTCCTTTCATACCTTTTGGCACGAATTAAAGGATAATTTTTTTTCAAAGATACACTAACATTAATGATGACCCTGATGAGTACCGGCATCATTTGTCCATGAGCAGGCATCAACGCCTGAAGTGCCGCAAGAATCTCCCGGGCCTTTACCCCACTTACTACCCCACCCTTTGGGAGTCCATGTTTTGTTCCAGATGTTGCCATCAGCGCGAGGAGCAAAGACCGTTACAGTATTTGTATGTCGGCTTGTTGCCCCCGGGTCTCCGGTGACTATGCCGTGGTCTTTTAATCCACCCCACAGGTAGCCAATAGTTCTCATGCTCTTGAGATGGTTTGAAGAATCTCTCCAGAACACAAAAAGTAAACCAGCTTCCGGCGCGGCAGCATCTGGTGCGCCAACCATAGTTTTATTATGCTCATACCAATCACCCCAACCATTATTTCCATTATAAGTTAGTTGTCCCAACTTGTTGTTATTGTTTTTGACAAAGATATCAATACGATCGGGTCCCCATGAAACGGCCGTAGGATTCGAGGTGAGCGAGCCGCCTCGATTAATCCAATCACCCCAACCGGTATCTTCTTTCCATGTTTTCTGTTTAAGCCTGTTATCTTCGGAACACCACGCAAAGACATCTATGCGATCGTGATTCATCGAACATATGTCAAGTCCAATGAGGTTGTCTCCGCCGATATTTGTCCATGAACTATCCCAACTGCCATTGTATTTTTTGGTATAAACCCTACCATTGTTACCACAAACAAAGACCTGCATAAAGCCTGGTTTTCGTGATACGATGCTTGGATCAGAGGCACTGCCGCAATCAGGCTGGCCAAGACTTTGCCAAGTCTTCCACTTATTGTTCCCTATCCTATGTTTTCGTTTGATATCGCCGCTGCTACCTCTTATGACGATGTCATGGCGAAGGGTTCTTGCAACTGAATGGGCACCCAGGCATGCTCCAACTTTGCGCGTACCGCTTGCATCGCTTGTGGGATTTAGCTTTACAGGCGAACCATTAACGGTGTTGCTTCTCACCAGGCAGGTTGAGCCGCCGCCATCAAGGTTCATAGCATTGTGTGCTCCGAAATCTTTCATCCAATGTGACATATCAATAATAGCTGCGCCTGCACTCGATACTTCATCGACAACACATATAATAAGAAAACGTTCATCTTTTGATAGTCCAACAGAAGTTCTTGCACGTCTTGGAGCGGGAGCACCAAGAGGGGTGCCGTTTACAAGATGATAAGCGTCGCCTGCAACAGCCCATCTAATACCGGATGGATTTCCGACTGCTTCTACGATACTGGCGATTTTATTGCTGGTGATTCGCAGTTGGACCGGATAATTGCTTTGGTGTGAGGAAACAATTACACCATTTCGTATCAGCAAACCCTGTACGTCATTTCCGGAAAAGAAGTTTGCGTTAACTGCCACCTCTAATCTGTTGTTGGCTAAAAACTGAACAGGGGTTTGTAAAGTGGTTTCCCCAGCAGCGCTTCCATTGCCGCCCGTGGTTGTGATCTTTACGTTCGGATTGGCAAGGTCAATTCGAATTGCTTTGGCATACATTGTATATGGTGATGTTTTTACACCCGAAGCATACCAAATACCATCATAAATGTATGTCCATTTTGTAATTTCTGCGTAGGTTGTACCAACAAGAACAAGAAACAATAATAGGAAAAATAAGGCCATTCGAAATGTTACTACTTTCTTCATAATTCCTCCTTGGTGCCAAGCGGCACATTAAAAAGTGTTTATTTCGAGTCAGACAGTGACTCACGGCTTTTGTTAAGGACAAAACTACGCAGGTTGATGAATGAAAGGTTATTCATGAAACGTAATGTAATGCAGAAAAAATTTATGTCAAACAAAAAATTTAAAATGCTTAAGATTGTTTTACAAATGAATGCTTTTGATTGTTACAAAAAGGGAATTTTTTTTTAAAATTTAGTTTGAAAATGAATGAAAAAGTTATAAAAAGGCCAGAATGTGTTTTTTTTGTGTTGCGTATAACACATTGTTTTTAATGAGCTTATGTTTATATGTGGCAGCAGTAAGATTTGTTTCTTTGCATTCTTAGGCAGAATTTTGAAATAAACGGCAAATAGCTTTGTTTTTGCTTGACAATAATGTGTGATATTGTTATTTTGAATTTAACAATAATTTATTTGGATTGAAAATGGCAGTTAGTGCATTTGAAAACCAGTGTGAAAAAGTTTACTCCGAAATAGTACGGATGCTTCATAGAGAAGGTTGTCGTAATGGAGACAGGATACCGCCTGAACGCGAGTTTGTTGAGCGATTCGGTGTGAGCAGACCTACGGTAAGCAAAGCTTTAACCCGTCTGGTAGCAGAAGGGGTTTTGTATAAAGAATCCGGTAAAAAAGGGACATTTCTTTCTTCAAACAATGGTGAAGGTTCTGCTCATCAGAGAGATGCTGACAAATCTTCTTCAGGTCATATATCCAACAAAGTGTTGAAATATGTTGTGCCAGGTAACTGGGGTAAGTTTCCAGTAAGCCATGGTGTGATGGAAGGAATGTATTCTGTTGGGTCAAAGCTTGGTTTGAGTACTCAATTGGAGTTTGTATCTGAGGAATCTGATTGGATTAATAAGATAGTTAAATCTTCGGGCTACAGTTGCATGGGGCTGGTGATATGGGGTTATGATTTTGATTTGAGCGACAAAGTATATGAGGCTCTGGATGATTCCGGCATAACCTATGTATTTGTAGATTCAATGCCCGAAGGAAGAGAAGTAAATTTTGTCGGGACAGATAATGTAAAAGGTGCAGCTAAGACTGTCGATTACCTCGTTTCGCTGGGTCATAAAAAAATAACTTATATAACAGAAGATGCCAGAAAAGGCAGTATAAGAGATCGTTTGACAGGTTTTCTATCAGGTTTGATTCATCATGACATTGAGATTGGCCCTCGTTCAGTGGTCAAGATTGACGAAGATAATGAGTCGTCATTTAATGAGCAAGTTCGCTCATTATTTGACGCCGATGCAACTCATAGACCTACGGCAGTTTTTGCAAGTCACGACAGATTTCTTATCAAGTTATGTTCCTATTTAAATGGAATCGGCATCAAATATCCTAAAGATGTTTCACTGGTTGGTTATGACGATATCGATATTAGCTCACATATGCCTGTTCCGTTGACTACTATCCATCAAGATTTTTATAAAATGGGACAGATTGCTACTGAAATAATAGTAGATTGCTGTAATAAAAATAATAAAAGCAGATGTCAAAGAATTATGTTGGAGCCGCAACTGGTCATACGTGAATCCGCAGCTCCGAATAAATAAAGAACTCTCAGAAATAGGAATTTATCATGCACAAATTGAAGAAAAAATCTGGATTTACGTTAGTAGAACTGCTTGTGGTGATTTCAATCATTGCGATGCTACTTGCAGTTTTAATGCCAGCCTTAAGCACAGCAAGAAATTCGGCAAGGGTTATCATGTGCGCCGCTAATATCAAAGAGATTGGATACTTAATTCCTTTGTACCGGGCTGATAATAATAATGAGGTCCCCAAATTGGCCCAGAAATACTATGAATTAGCCAAGTATGCTTATTTGTCAGCAGCCTTTAAGAACTATGTGCCGGAGCTTCGCAATTTGCCGCCCGAACTTAACATAACGATTCCCTGGACGACTTCGCAATATCAAGTATATGCAGAAAAATACGTGCCCAAATATTTTGTTTGTCCATTTGCTACTGCCGGCATACCTAAGATCGACCGTCAATCTGCCGGTTCAATTGAGCTTAATGGTCAAAGACTAGGACTATTTAAAAGAGTAGGCAGCGACGATAGCTATGTAACTCAGAGATTTATAACACTAAAGGATACAGTAACAAATCAGGTTGGTTGGAGTGGTGAACATCCATTAGGCTCGCCATTCGGAACGCCGGAATATGGAGAATTGAACTGGTTTAACCCCTTAGATATCGGCAAAATAAAAGCAAAGGATACGCCACTTTGGGTTTGGGAAAACAGCATCAGAGCTGCGAAATGGGATTCAGAGCAAATTAAAAAAGCAGGCGGTTCAAGCCAATCAGATGTTATGGTGCTGATGTGTGACCGCGGCCAACACTGTGCTCGCGTTGGAACAGTGAACTCAATCAATAATTATGGCTCGCACAAAAAAGGAGGTAAAGGTGGAACAAATATTCTTTTCGGCGATCTTCACGCAGGCTGGGTGAATGGTCATCGAGTAGGTTGGTAAAAGGTTAATTATTAAATTAAAAATTAATTAACGGATGAAGGATGCAGTTAGAGAATGGTATTGATTAGGTGTGTTGCTCAATCGATGCCTTGGAAATTACTGCAAAGCTATTAATATTTTTTGGAGGTTGAGAGATGAAGAAGTTAACAGTATTTATTTTAACAGCTTGTCTAATGGGGTCAGCAGCTTTTGGTGCCGAGAATTATTGGACTGGCGCTTCAGGAGATAACGACTGGATGACAGCAGGAAACTGGGGAAATGGAACCTCTACACCGGCTGGAACATTACCCGGAACTACTACTGATCGTGCGAACATCAGTTTAAATGGTTCAGTTGTCAATATTTTTTCGGGTTCTTCCGCAAGTGCGCAGCAGGTTGATGTCGGCTGGAACACAGCCAGCGGAACTAACACTCTGAACATCTTTGGAAATTTGAACGTTGTCAAGAACTGGAGGGTCGGCTCACAGACAGGCGGAGGACAAGTATCTATTATGAACGTCGATGGGGGAACTTTAACAAATAATTTGGGATTCGGTTCGGCAGCAACAGATGGCGTCGCGCATGTAGGCCGTTATGGTTTAGGTACATTAAATATTACAAATGATGGATTGGTTCAAATTAATAACTCTCTTGTTACGTCAGGAAAAGAAGATGGATATGGGATGATTAATCTCATAGATGGAACGCTTCAGGCTAATGGCTGGAGAGCGTTTGAAGCGACATCAGTAGCCGGTATCGATGTTGTCAGAGGTGCTCGTTCTCGTCACCAGATGGATATTACCGGCGGCAAGCTGCTTCTCCAAAATGACCGCCTCATCCAAATGTGGGATTTTGCCAATGCAGGCGTAATTACCGGATACGGCGAAGCTGGTTACGGCAGCGGCCACAATCTCCAGATTAGACTTGTTGAAGGCTATTTTCTTAATGGAAGCTGGGGCGTAATGACGGAAGTAACAGCGATTCCGGAGCCTGCGACAATGATGTTGCTTGGTCTGGGTTCTCTGATTCTTGTTAAAAGAAAAAAATAATTTTCTGGCGTTAGGTTTCTGTGAGTAATACGACAATACATTTGAATAATAGTTTGTTGTAACTGACAGGGACGGAGTATGGCTGGAATTAATAATGATGATGTAGTTGTCCATGTGGCTGACTCGTCTTTAAATTTAGAAGTAATTTGTAATGGAAAGGCATAAAAATGAAAAAATTGTGCTTGATAATGCTTTTAAGCAGTATTTTCGCATTTAATTGTGTGGGGCAAACATGGGACATTAAAGCGGATTTCCCTGCTGCTGCAGATTTTACAATTCCGTACAATGGGTGGACCATTGGTACAAGAATAGTAACATCTACCCTTTATCCTGAAGGAGACTACAACTACAATACGTTCTCGGAGGCTTATTCTGATGTCGAAGAGACCAAACCGATATACAAACTCAGTAGCAGCAGCTTAGCTGCCGATTCGAATATTCATGCATTCATAAATCGGTACACTGAGGCGCTTGGTGCGCCCACGCGAGTACAGGCATACGATAAGGATGGCTGTGTGGCTTTAAGATCGTATGTTGATTCCGTTGACCCGTTAGTAGCGCCCACCGAACGTTACGACAGCTATCTTCGCTGGACAGCACCTGCAACAGGTAAGTATTATATTCAATTAGGCGTGATGAACAATGGTCATGTAGTAAAGGTTACTTTCTCAATCAATGGCAAGCCACTTGAAGGTCATGAAAACATTGAAAGTACGACAACTGCTGCTCAGAGAGTAAGCTTTTTCCATCCGAGTTACGAACTTAAAGCCGGTGATGTTCTCGAGATGAACCTGCAGTCAGCGGGTGCGACTGCAATTTGGAAAACAACTCGCCTCTTCGGTGTAATAACTAATGCTCCTGAATATATTTTGCAGGATTCGTTTGAAGATCCGGCTTTACCCGGCTGGACAGGAGCTACCGGCGGAGGCGTAATTGCTACCGATTTTGTTCGCACTGGAACCAAATCTGTTGAATTTCCATGGGGCATGGGAGCAGATTATCGTCGTATGACACTCATGCCATTTGCCGGCCAGTCTGACGCCCGAAATGTTGAGTTGAAGGTATATTTTTATAATATGCCTACTTTCTTAACGCAGTACAATGGTAATATACCTCCCGGGCTTACAGAAATTGATAGTAAAGGTGCCGTACTTCGAGTGTTTTGCTCTAACGGTGAGTATTCAACAATGCAGATTCTTGCAACCACTCATCAATTAGCTCACACCAATCCATCCGGCCCTGTAGGATGGCATAGTCCTCCAAAACCATACGCTCTGGTTAAACCTGAACCGGGTTGGAATGAATACAAAATAATTGCTAACAGCAAGGGGCATGTTACGATGTATATGAACGATATCCCCGTTGCGTTTAATCCTTTAATGACTGGATTTAGGGATATCATCATAGGCCAATTTAAAGGTGCAGATTATGAAGGACCTAATGTAAGGACCATATTTGATGATCTTGAGGTCAAAGCCTATGAAAAGGATGAGTTTGAGAGTTTTCCAACGGATGCCCCAAGTTTCGCTGACCCAAATATGCAAAAATTACATAATATTTTATTTTTAGATACTGACCTAAATAGAGATTACAGTGTCAATTTTAAAGATGTAGCCATTATGGGTCAAAACTGGCTTGCGGCAAATAATACATCTAAAGCAGTTTCCGAAGGCGACATATTTTTCAATATGGAATATGGCAATTTCAGAACAATGATAGATTCTATGTATGGCGGCTGGGGTCGCGTCGGTGCAGCTTTGACAACGCGAAAATTCTATCGCAGCGGCAGTGAGGCTATGAGCATTCCGAAAGGAAGATTCGGCCGCGTGTGGAGAGAATTCTGGGCATTCAATAATAATAATTGCACAGTAACTGCTTGGCTGTATTATCCTGCAAATACATATACCGGACCGCTGGAAATAAATCTGCTGGATGAGAATTATAATGCCGATACGCTTCTGCGTGTTTATGCCGGTTATCAATATGATCCTGAAAATCCAGGATTGGGTACAAACGTTGTTAAAACGGCGCAAGGCCAATATGGCAACTGGGTTGATAGTTCAGCAGTTGTGAATACCGGATGGAACAAGGTCCAGTTTGTTCTTGATCCAGAAAACGGAACTGATGTCTATTTTAATTCAACTCTGATTCGCAATTTTACACCTGCGGAATTCGCCGGCGCAACAGTATTTTACATTGGCAAACAGTTTTATTACGGCACTGACTTGCCAGATACGGGTTTAATTATTTTTGATGATGTCAGTGTATTTGCTAATGATTCGGGCGTGGTTCAGGGCGACCCGGACGCGATTTATCCAGCCGGGGAATTTAATTTCGATGAACAAGTTGATTTTATTGACTTGGCTCAAGTTGCGGAACATTGGTTAGAAAAAGCTTCGTTGTCATCTGATGGATGGTAATTGAGCATAGTTTTGATGAAAATGGGGCCGGGAGAATGTAATAGGATTCTCCCGGTTTTCTTTGAGAACGAATTTAATGTTGAAAAGCTACATCATAGGAATCGCAATTCTGTTGGCTAATTGCGTGAATGCTCACATTATTTTTGATTTCAAAGATGATCTTCAGGGGTGGTTTCGCCATAACGATTCAATAATTCTTTCTCATGAAGACAAAAGCCTTGTTGTAAGATACCAGCAGCCAAGCAGTGATTGGACTCCTGTTTTGCAGAGGTCTTCATTAAGTTATGACGCGACAGGACACGAAGAGATATCGTTGAAAGTTATGGCATATAAAATTCCCGCCGAAGGAATGGTGTGCCGATTTCTTTATTGGAATTCAAATGGTTATGGCGTTGGATTTTTTAACATTTATCCGGGACAAAGCATAGTTCGTTTTAATGCATCAGAGATTTACCACAGTGGTGAGCATTATGAAGGAACAATTAACAAAATCAGATTTGATATGCCGCAAGCACCTATATTGAGCTATTCCGACCTTAGCGACGCAGAGATTCGCATTGACTGGATCACAGTTACAAACAACAAAAAGTTTGTCGCTGCGAATGAAAATGGGCAATTTATAGTAGTTAATTTCTCAACAACCGGTCCACCTTTAAGTCAGGCCCTTTTCAATGATTTGAAAAGCAAACTGCCGAACCATTCACAGGCGAAGGTTAAAGCCGGTGCGAGCCGAATGATTAGACTGATGGAAAATCCTGACCCTGCGGGTGCTTTGAACGGACTTCAAACATTCTTACAATTAGCAGAACAGAATAACGTGCCGATAGTCGTACAAATAGATATCGAAAATTATTGGACAAACAGACAGGATCTGTGGAACTGGTGGGATCCGTCAATGTCCGGCTATAATCCTAATAATCGCAATAATGTCGAATGGTATAATTGGGGTTCGCAAAACGCTATCAAGATATCGTGGCGCAATTGGGGGAGTCTGCACAGGGTAAAACCAGCGCCGAATCTTATGAGTCCGCAATATCGCACAGAGGTGCATAGGTTATACGAATTGGCAATACCGATTATCGTGCAATGGTGGAATAATCTGCCCCCCGGAAAAAAAGACCTGTTCGTAGGGCTTAAAGTCGGCTGGGAAAGTTCGATAGGTTTAAACAGCTTCTATTATCCAAATGGCAATTATTATTATGAAACCTGGCCCACAGATTCATCTCATGACCCCACTTACAGTGTTAATGGTACATTGCCGCCGGCTTACGGAGTACAGCAGACAGGGTACGCGGCGATGACTACTTCCGGGCTTAAGACTTCGGGAACGATAACCGAATCAGATATTGCACGCGTAACAGGAATGCATTTGACAGACCTTGCGATGAAAGCCAATGAATTGGGGCTTCCGAGAGATAAAATATTTACTCATAGCTGGCATTTCAAAAACAGCGGCACGAATAAACTGGCTGCGGTTAATAATTATTCCAATCCGGGATGGTCGTATTATACAAACAATAATAGCGGCATAAGAAATATAAGCGCAGATATAGATAACGCAATAAATGATTCCAATGCATCTTATTGGGCTTTTGCCGAAACTCTTTTTCAAGGTTCCGATACAACTTCAGCATGGCAGACTTTTTTTGAAAACAACCTGGATGCAAGATGCAAATTTATAAATATTTTCAATTGGGATAATGTAACAAACAGCCTGGTAAGGTTAAATGCGATCAGGAATTTGCAGAACGAATACACGATTTCTTTTTCATTGCAGGACGCAGTAAATGCGGCAACAGAAGGCGGGACTATCGTTATTCCAAGAGGTTATTATTTTGAAAATATAAATTGGCAGGGTAAATCGCTAACCATAATCTCAGAGAACCAAAACGATTGGGATGTTGTGGCAGATACTGTCATTGATGCCGGCGGTGCAAGCAGCGTTTTTGAAATTCAAAATGCAGGAAAATTTGTGAATATAAAAGGAATTACTATAAAGAACGGCTATGCAATAAATGGTGGAGCTATAAATTGTATAGGGGGCAATCTTAATGTAGAAAATTGCCAAATATTTGGTTGTACGAGCAGAGATTTCGGCGGCGGATTATTCATTCAGGACGCTACGGTAAATATCAAACATTGTCTGTTGTTCAACAATGTTTCAATATATGGCGGTGCGATTTATGCCAATAACAGCGACGTTAATATAGTGAATTCTACATTTACAGAAAATTATGCTTCGAATAAAGGCACTGCAATCCGTACGAACAGCGGAACAAATATTAAATTGCATAATTCAATTCTAATTAATAATCAGCCTGCGGCTTTATACCAAGTAGGACTTAGAGATTCTGATGCTGTTATCAATTATTGCAATATTCAAAACAGCCAGTCCAGTGTTTTGCTTGAAGGAGTCAGCAATCTGACGTGGGGTCTTGGTAATGTGGATAAAGATGCAGGTTTTGTGGACAGCGAGCAGGACGATTATCATTTATGTTCAAGTGCCGGCCGCAGCGTTACATTCGGCACAGGTTTGCTGATGGATGATTTTGCAAGCCAGATGATAGATGCGGGATGTCCGAGCGATGGTCTTGCTGATGAGTTAATTTTTGTTGACAACAAACGGATCGATATGGGAGTATACGGAGGAACAAATGCTTCATCTGTTACTCCTGAGGGTTTTGGTTTGCTGCCTGATATTAATAATGACGGAACGGTTAATTTTTCCGATTATTCATTATTGGCTCAGTTTTGGCTCACTTCTGATGCAGAAAGTATTTATGTTGACTTAACCAGGGACGGACAGATAGATATTGAAGATATTTGTGAGACGGCGCAAGAATGGCTGTCCACAAGTGTGTCGGATTAATATATAGTTTTTTAGTTAGTTTTTTCGTTGAAAAGGAAAAATTAATCATGGACAGACGCCATTTTCTAAAACAGATAGGCACATATACACTTGGTGCGCAGCTCTGCATGGGTGCGGTTGCTTCCGCGTTAGCTAAAAATCGGGCCAAACAGCCCCCCAATGTTGTATTCATCCTGGTGGATGATTTAGGCTGGGGCGATTTAGGCTGCTATGGCAATAGAAATATCAAAACTCCCAATATAGACCGCTTGGCAAAGCAGGGACTTCTTTTTACCCATTACTATACCAGCTCTCCGGTCTGTTCACCCACGCGAGCGTCGTTAATAACGGGGCGGTTTCCATCGACTCTTGGCATTCATTGTGCTATGGACCATCAGAAGTGGAACGCTCAATACGGTATGCCCGACTACCTTGATCCGCAGTTATCATTGCTGAAATTACTTCAGAGCGATGGGTATAGCGTGGGACATTTTGGTAAATGGCATCTGGGGGTTCCCTATAACCCGGGGACGCCTACGCCCAAAGAATACGGGATCGATGAATACGCCACATTGGCGACAGACCCCTGGCCGGATTATAGAAGACCGGGCGCGTACCGTTCCGAATGGGCCCAAAACAATATTGATGCGGCCATCACGTTTATCGAAAAACATCCGAAGGAGCCCTTTTATTTAAATGTCTGGTTGTACGATGTGCATTGCACCTTAGACCCGTCGGATGAGCAGATGGAACCGTATAAAGACCGCTGGAAACCTCTTCCGAGTCATGCCGATAAAAATCGAGTGCCGATGCACCGGGACCATAAAGGGGCAATACAGATATACTCCGCCGCTGTGACCAACGTCGATACACAGGTTGGCAGACTCATTGATAAATTAAATCATTTGGGGCTATCCGAAAACACCATTATCGTTTTCTCCAGCGATAATGGCCAGTGCAAAATGTCGCCAACATGTGCGCATAGCGCTGCCGGAAGTGCCGGTCCATTCCGGGGCTGTAAAGGGTCTTTGTATGAAGGGGGGACGCGTGTCCCGTTTATCATCAGGTGGCCTGAAAAAATTCCCGCTGGTATAGTGGATGATACCACCATCATCAGCAGCGTTGATTTCCTTCCAAGCGTTTGTAGTATTGCGGAGATCGGCATACCCAAGAAGACCAAATTGGACGGCGAAGACATGTCTTCGGCATTATTGGGAAAACCTAAAAAACGAACAAGGCCTTTGATGTGGGAATTTCGGTATAATCCCACTGGAGCAGGCATTCTTGACTGCAGCCCGATGTTGGCGATGAGAGAGGGCAAGTGGAAACTTTTAATGAATCCTGATCGAAGCAGGGTTGAGTTATACGATATTATAAAAGATGTCAGCGAGGTGGACAATGTCGCCGAAGCCAACAAAAAGGTGGTTGCGGAGATGTCGCTTTCTTTATTAACATGGCACAAATCACTTCCGAGTAAAGATAAAATACCACCACGCGCAGGTAAGAATGCGTATCCGTGGCCAAAGTCCGGCAAAATCAAAAAAAATAAGAACTTATAGAGAATTCAGATGAAAACGTAGAATACTTAAATAGTTATTTTAGACAAAGTTATAATTAGTTTTTTAAGATATGAATGGCTGATAAAAATGAACAATAAAGATTTGCAAAAACAAGTTATCAAAGACGTTGATGAGAAGAAATCGACCGCAAAGCAGTATAAAATGTATTTGGCTATAAATACACATTGGGATCGAGAGTATCGCTGGTCTTTTGTTGAGACGCGCACGAGATTGGTTGAAGCGGTCGATATCCTTATCAATACAATGGAAAGTGATCCGCGTTTCGCATACTTCCATACCGATTCGCAAGCATCGTTTCTGGATGATTATCTTGTTGTTCGTCCCGAGAATACGGAACGAGTGAAAAAGCTTGTAAAAGAAGGCAGACTATTGACAGGACCGTGGTATACATTGCCGGCAGAGTTTTTGGTCAGCGGCGAGGCATTGGTTCGCAATCTGCTTTTGGGGCATAAGATAGCAGGTAACCTTGGCAAGGTGATGAAAACCGGTTACAACATATTTTCATGGGGACAGGTTTCGCAGCTTCCGCAGATATACCGTCAGTTCGGTATGGATACAATAATGTTTTATCGCGGGATTGATCAGTCAAATATAGATAAACTGGAATTCAAGTGGAAAGCTCCCGATGGTAGCGAGGCTCTTGGTATTACATTCGGCTCATATCACAGGCTGAATTTCTGGGTTTACGTATATCGGCCTTATAATGATCAGGGCGGACTCAACAGGGAAAAAATAGTAAATAATAATGGTTTTCTTTTTAATCTTTGCGATTCGTACAGCAGCGATTTTAACCATTGGGTTATAAATCAACCGCAATTTAAAAGTCTGGAAGATGCAAAAGCAGGGCTTGACATACTTCTTGATACTGTAAAAGATAAGTCGTCCACCGAAAATCTGTTATTCCTGCAGGGGTTCGATCAGGAGAACCCTGACCCGGCTGTTCCTGACCTTGTCGAAAAACTTAATCGTGATATTGATTTTGGAAAAATTGAAATAAGCGATCTTGGCACATATATAAAAGAAGTTAAACGCGGGCTAAATGATAAAGGTCTATATAACAAACTCGATGTGTTTCAAGGCGAAATGCTCAATGTCGAACGAAGCAGCGATCCATTCGCTCCACTTTATATCGGAGTATTTTCAGCGAGGATGCCGCTGAAGCAGCAGAATACCGATTGCGAAAATAGGCTTGAAAACTGGGCGGAACCTGCGGCAGTGTGGGCGAATCTGCTTGGCAAAGAATATCCTTGTAAAGTATTTGAATTGGCATGGCGTGAACTTTTGCAAAATCAGCAGCATGACGGTATCGGCGGCTGTCACGTGGACAGAGTTACCACAACTATGGAAGAAAGATACCGAAATGTTAAAGACCTTGCAGAAGTTATCACCAGAGATTCTCTTGTTAAAGTCGTAACAGAAATTGATTATTCACATCTGGGCGAACAAGAAATTGGAGTAACCATATTTAATTCATCGGCTGTTTCGAGGACCGAAGAAATCGTTGCCGAAGTGGATATTCCTCATGAATGGGGACAAAGATTTGTTCCTAGAAGCAAATATAAAAGGCCCTTGACTGTATGGGTGTATGACTCTGCGGGAAATCGGGTGGAATCACAATTGCTTACATTAGAAGACGATACCAGGTTTGCATATCTCAAATATGGTTCACATATCAGTTTTGATGTTGCTCGAGTCAAAATAGCGTTTAGTGCAATAAATATACCTTCAATGGGATATGCCTGCTTTAAAGTTGTTCCAAAGCAAACCGTAGATCGTCCCGTCAATACACTTTGCCCCGAAACGAACGTTCTGGAAAATGATTTTATACGTGCGGAGATTCGCGGGGATGGTACGCTGGAACTGCTTGATAAACATACGGGCAGTAAATACGATAAGCTGCATTACTTTGAAGATTCAGGAGAAATGGGCGGACCTCTTATTTACCAACAGCCTTATATTAACAATACGTACACAACGCTGGAGCAGAACGCACAATGTGCTCTTCTCTTTTCTGGAAAACTTTATGCGACTTACAGAATCGAAAGAAGTTGGGAATTGCCCCAAGGCATTGATGCAGGAGTGAAGGTTTATGTACCTCATGGAAATGAGTGGATTGGCCAGGAACCTGTAAAGCGGTCGGAAAGAAAAGAAATACTTCGTATTACTACGGATGTAACTTTACGGAAGCACAGCAAAGTTCTCGAATTCGAAACGACAATTCAAAACAATATAAAAGATCACCGTTTGAGAGTTTGTTTTGATACGAATTTATCAAAGGCTCGATATTGCTATGCTGATTCTCCTTTTGATGTTGTCAAAAGGGAAATCGCGATACCCGATTCAAGCGGATGGTATGAGTCAGCGGCAAGAACTCTTCCAGCGCATTCATTTGTCGATGTAAATGATGGAACTAACGGTATGGCTTTGCTGCAAACGGGGTTGCCGGAATACGAAGTTGTCGATAATAAAAAACGTACCATTGCACTTACTTTACTTCGATGCTTTGGAACAGCAGGAAATAATTCTGAAACCTATGTTCCTCAGCCGCTTGCTCAATGCCAGGGAACGCAGGTATTCAGATATGCGATAGTTCCTCATAACGGCAGTTGGCAGGAAGGCGGAATAATGAGTATTGCCGAAACGTTTAATGCTCCAATGAGAGTTGTTCAATGTACAAAACATCAAGGTGTATTGCCGCAGAAACACTCGTTTTTTGCAATTGACAATCCTGACTTTGTCATTACAGCTTTAAAGAAAGCAGAGTATGGCAGCGGTTATATTCTTAGAGGTTTTAACCCATCAGGCAAGGATATTGCTGTAACTGTAAAAATTCCTAAAATTATTCGTGATGCATGCAAAGTCGGACTTGAGGAAAATGTTATGGAGTCTTTCATAATCAATCCTGACAGCACCATTAACATCAATGTTAAAGCTGGTGAAATATATTCTATATTATTAAGTCGATAAGGGAATGAAAGAGTATGGAAAGAAGGACTTTTTTAAAGCAGTGTGTAGTTGGTGCAGTAGCTCTGAGTACAGCATCAATTACTAATGGCATTGGCAAAAATAAAAAACCTAATTTTGTATTTATTCTTACCGATGATCAACGTTGGGATGCAATGGGGTTTATGGGCAAGTATCCATGGCTCAAAACGCCTAACATCGATCGTATTCGAAAAGAAGGCGTACATTTTAAAAATGCCTTTGTAACTCATTCTATCTGTTCGCCAAGCAGAGCGTGTTTTCTTACCGGAGCATACTCTCACGTTCATGGCGTAATTCAGAATGAGAGCAGAGATTTCGATTTCAATAAAACTCCCTCTTTTGCACAAATACTCGCACAGCACGGCTACAATACAGCATTTCTTGGTAAATGGCACCTTGCCTATGGCAATGAGCCTCGGCCCGGCTTTAAATATTGGCTCGGTTTTGATGCGCAAGGAATATACGAAGATTGCGTGCTGAACGAAAATGGACGAGAGTTCACCAGCAAGGGTTATATCACTGACATTCTAAGTGAAAAGGCTGTTGATTATATTAAGGAGCAGGATTCTGACAAGCCATTTTTAATGTACTTATCGCATAAGGCTGTGCATCAGCCATTTACACCTGCATCGAGGCATGCTGATTTATACTCAGATGTGAAACTTCCTGAGCCTGATAACTTTCGTGAAGAGACGGAAACTAAACCGCAATGGATAGCGCATAGTGGTATGAAAGGTATATTCAGGACTAAGACGCCGGGTAAATATATTAAGCTCGAAGAAAGTGAAAATGCATCCAAACTTTTCGATGGTCAAAAAAAGACTTATTTAGATTACTATCGAGGCATTAGCGCGGTAGATGAAGGTATAGGAAAAATCTACGATGCTCTTGAAAGTAAAGGGCTTTTGGAAAACACCGTTATCATTTTTGCAGGGGATAACGGATATTTTCTTGGTGAGCACAGCGGTCGTCTCGATAAGCGACTTATGTATGAAGAATCGTTACGTATTCCAATCGTAATGAGTTATCCGGCGATGATAAAAAAAGGTTCTTCCACCGATGAAATGGTTTTGAACATAGATTTGGCTCCAACACTGCTTGATCTTGCGGGCATTAAATCGCCATCGTATATGCAAGGAAGTTCGTGGACGCCGCTATTTAAAGGCAGAACTCAGAATTGGCGAAAAGCATTTCTATATGAATACTTTGTAGATTTGACTCCCGTGATTCCAACTATGGTTGGCGTGCGGACGAAAGAATGGAAACTTATTCATTACCCGGACATCAATGATATTGATGAATTGTATGATTTGGTAAATGATCCATTTGAAAAAAAGAATCTTATTCTTGAACCTGCATTTGAAAACAAGAAAAAAGAATTAATGGCTTTGATTGAAAAACTTAAGGATGAAACAGGCTACAACAAATCACAGTGGAAGCCGGCGCCTGTAATTCGTATGCCAAAGCGGGCAGGTACAGGTCTGGTAGCACAGTATAATTTTGAAACAATCAAAAATAGTGTTATCGAGGATTCTTCGGGTCATAATAATCATGCATCACTATTTTCTGACGAGGCTGTCATTACTGATTCTGAGAAAGGTAAAGTTCTTCATTGCCGTGGTAAATATACCGCTTCGACGGAGTTTAAAGATACTAAATTTGAAACCGGGCCATTTGCTTTTGACGTTACTTTCAAAGCTGAGGGGGATGGAGTAGTAGCGTCATGGGGCGACTCCAAAAGCGGTTTTGCGGTTTTTGTAGAGAACGGTATGCCTGCATTTGCATTCAGAGCAAACCAATCATTGTTTATTTGCGATGCCGACAAACAATATACCGGCAAGTGGGTCAGGGTTACTGGAACGGTTTGCAATGGAAAGGCTCATTTATTTATAGATGGTAATAAAATTTCAGAACTCACAGTCGGACCTTTATATTGGATGGTGGAGCCGACAGGAAAGATGTATATCGGCGGCGCAGGAGAAAGCAAAGTACTTACCGAAATGAAATTAAATGGATTTACGGGCAATATATCGAATGTGCGAATATATGATAATATGTTGACGTCTGAACAAGTTTTGAAATTATAAAAGGATTTAAAAATGAAAAATTTGCAGAACAGGCGAGATTTTATCAAAAGTTCAATTATTGGCCTTTCGTCGCTAAGTATTTTTGGTCATTTAGCGAACGCAAAAATGAAAATTTCAGGTGGAAATAAAAACCCGAATGTAATATTGATATTTACTGACGACCTTGGATGGAATGATGTGGGATGCTACGGTGAGAACAGAATCAAAACGCCAAATATCGATAAACTTGCACGACAGGGAATGCGTTTCACAAACGCTCATACCCCGACATCAATTTGCACTCCTGCTCGTTTTGCTTTGCTCACAGGTAAATACTGTTGGCGAACACCGCTTAAAACCGGTGTGGTCGCCCATAAACCGCTGCTCATCGAACCTGGAAGTTTTACTTTGCCTTTGGTTTTCAAGCAGGGAGGTTATAAAACAGCGTGTATAGGAAAATGGCATCTTGGCTTACGCTCGAGATCTTCCGGGAAATTTGATCCGCAGACGCATTATGTTCCGCCTATAGAGCCTGGGCCAAACGATATTGGATTTGATTATTTCTTCGGCCTTCCTGTAGGACATTTTTATCCGCCCAGCGTGTATATGGAAAATAAAAGTATTTATAAATATGATCCTAAAGATCCCCTTGTATTGGCCAAATCAAAGCATGGTATAGAGACCGGTGCCAAAGCGGCAAGATATGAAAAGGAAGAAATGCTTGGAGATTTAACAAAGAAAGCAGTTGAGTATATTAATAAAAATAAAGATGAAAGATTCTTTCTTTATTTTGCACCAAGCGCTCCGCATGACCCGTATGCACCTTCAAAAAAGTTCAAAGGCAAAAGCAAAGTTGGCGATTATGGTGATTTTGTTATGGAGACTGACTGGGCTGTTGGAGAAATTATAAAATCTCTTGAGAAAAATAAAATCGACAATGAAACTTTGATAATCTTTACAAGTGACAATGGCGGCGAAAATGCGGCCCGTGATGCTTTCAAAAATTATAATTATAATCCAAATGGGAAATGGCGCGGTGACAAAGGTGATATTTACGAGGGCGGACTGCGCATTCCATTTATTGCTCGCTGGCCGGGAGTTATAAAATCCGGACAAACAAATCAACAGCTTTTTGGATTCAATGATATGCTTGCGACTTTTGCCGCGATGCTCGGCAAAGAAATTCCTGATGGCGCAGCGCCTGATAGCTATAATGTTTATGATGCTTTCAGAGGCACACAAAATATTCATTCTGAAAGAGGGCTTGTCTTGAACAGTCGAGGCGGACTTTATGCAATCATCAAAGGAAAATGGAAATATATCCACGGCCAAGGTAAAGGGGAACGTGTCAAAGAAGGCTATCTAACACCCGAACAACCAACCATCGGACAATTGTTCGATCTTGAAAATGATCCATACGAATCAAAGGACCTGTGCTCTCAACATCCTGAAATTGTAAATAAGATGCAAGATCTTTTAAAAGATTATTATGTAAAAGGCAAATCACGGTAAGATTTGCTACAATGTAAATTTCATTAATGGAAGGGTTATAATGAAAAAAATCATGTTCTCATTCGCCATCTTTGGAGCGTTATGTTCAGTTTTGTGCGCACAGGATTCTAATTCTCAAGATGATATTAAATATTTGGCTTTTATGAGAACGCCTGAAGATGTGTTTAATCAGCACCATCCTGAAACAATTAATGTGGCAGGTTTTAATGAGATTACAAGGCATTTTGCGGATTTACCCAACTCGAAAGTAAAGCCGGGCATTGGTTTTATTTTTTCTTATTTGAAAACAGATATAGATACTGTTCAGGTTGACCTTAAAAGATTTTTGTCGTTGTCACTAAAAACAAATACACCTGTCCTTGTAAAATTAGATGGTGAGCAATGGTGGCAGAATCGTCCGGACTTATGGAACTGGTGGGATCCCGAATTGCCCGGCTACGACCCGAATAACCGAAACAATGTCGAATGGCGCTGGTGGGAACCGGAATATGCAATAAAGATTGCCTGGCGAAATTGGGGCAGACAGTTGAGAGTTTTGCCCCCGCCTAATTTGATGAGTCCTGCATACCGAAATGCCTGTCATGAAGCGATGGATCAATTGATGCCAATTGTTTTAGATTGGTATAAAGCGTTGCCTGACGATAAAAAATATTTGTTCATTGGTCTTAATCTCGGATGGGAAAGTTCGATAGGAATGAACGCATATTATTATCCTAATGGTAACGATTTGATCGATGTGCCTGAAATAGATGACGTTCATAAGCCGTACATACATGATGATGTCTTAAGCCGCGGTTATGTGCAAATAGGTTATGCTTCGGTGAAAACTGCCGGAATCAGGACAAGCGGAGATATAAATGAATCAGATATTGTAAAGGTTTCACAAATGCATGTCGAAGATTTATGTAAACGTGCTTATGATTTCGGATTCCCTCGTGAAAAGATATTTTCACACGGAGTCGGAAATCCTAAAGGTGAAAAACTTTACGATGTCGCACTTAATAAATATTCCTGTCCTGGCTGGAGCACCTATGATCGACCTGATATGCCGGAATCAAATATCGGCATAAACAGGTGCTTGGATATAAGTGATGCTAATCAGTGGGCTGCTACCGAGTGGCTGCTTCTTGCCCCACACGAAAAGGCACTTTGGAAAACTGCATTTGAGAAAACACTTAGTTATCGTAATTGCAAATATCTTTGCGTATTTAATTGGGAACTAATAAGAAAAAGCCCTGAAGTAATCGAAGCGGCTCGCGAAGTCATAAAGGAGAATGCAATCAAATGATTCAGCATCGTTTTAACATTGATATCTATTGTTTATTTTTGCTTAATATAGGCTTGATGCCTTGTACGTTGCATGCAATATCGCAAGACAATCCCGACATCAAATACATAATGATCAGGAAAGATTTCAATCTCTCCAGACCTGAGATAATTAATGAAACTAAGTTCAATGAATTGATGGATCATTTTAAAGATTTGTCCGATACAGAAACAAAAATAGGAATTAAATTTATAATTTCTTATTTCAATGCTGATGTAAATACAATCGCAAAATCTCTCGAACGCATTTTATTCTATGCAGAGAAAACCAATACTCCGATTCTGATTAAGCTTGACGGAGAGCAGTGGTGGAAAAAACGTCCTGATTTATGGAACTGGTGGGATCCTAATAAGCCTGGCTACGACCCGAACAATCGAAATAATGTCGAATGGCGCTGGTGGGGGCCGGAGTATGCGTTAAAAATCTGCTGGCGAAATTGGGGCAGACAACTTCGTGTGTTGCCGCCGCCGAATCTGATGAGCCCGAAATATCGTAAAGCTTGTCATGACGCAATGGATGTTTTGATGCCGATTATTCTAAATTGGTATAAAACTTTGCCCGAAGATAAAAAATTTCTTTTTGCAGGTTTGAATCTTGGTTGGGAAAGCTCGATTGGAATAAATTCATTTTATTATCCGAATGGAGATCAGTTATATGATCAGCCTGAAGCGAATGACCCTCAATCAGGTGCAGTCAGAGCAGATATATTAAGTAGGGGTGTTGTGCAGCAGGGCTATGCAGCGTTGACAACTGCCGGTATACGTAAATCAGGAGATGTCACTGAAGAAGATTTGTATAAGGTGGTTAAAATTCATCTCGACGATTTATGTAAGTATGCTCATGATTTTGGGTTCAGCCGGGATAAAATTATTTCTCATGGATGGGGAAATGAAAGCGGCGAATTGATGTATGATGCGGCTGTAAATCAATATAGCTGCCCGGCATGGAGTGAATACTGGTTCGTTGATGACCCGGGTCAAGATCAAGGCATAATGCGAAATATAAAAATGAGTGATGCACCTTATTGGGGAGTTGTGGAATGGGTCCTTCCGCCACCATACGAAAAAGAGAGATGGAAAAAAGCATTAAGCAAAACTTTAAGCCTTCCAGGCTGCAAAATGATAGGCATTTATTGGTGGTGGTTCTTTGATAAAAACGAAGAAATTCACGATGCAATTCGAGAAGTCTGTCTTGAAAGTAAAGGAATGTGAATGGATAGACGCACATTTTTAGTACGTATGACACAAGGTGTAACTGCCGCTGCATTTATGCCCATAATTGCGGATGCATTTGATGGAAGCGGCGAAGGATATGCCCGCATTCTCAAACCTGGTAAATTAATTATCGGGGAAAAAACAAGGGTGCTCCTTGAGATTACTGTTGGAAAGAATGGCATCCCAGTCGGAGGCGGAATATGGATTGGAGTACATCATGCTGCGATATGGAATACGGATTATGGCTTCTGGTCAGATTTCCAGTCAGATGATCCAAAAGGTAAAAAATATATGGGTGTAATTGGCAAGCACTCTGAAAATTTTGAAAGCAAATGGTACAGTTGGGCGCCGCCGCCATTCCATAGAAAAAAAGGCGGTCCGCCTGCACCTGATTGGTCCGGCTCGACACCGCTTATTTTCCATCAATGCCTGAAGTCTAAAGTAACAAATGTTCCTTTAAAGGCTGGTACAAAGATTCTTGTAACTATTGGTAATGAAGAATTCGGCGCAATTCCGCCGATTTGTACGGATAAAGATCATGAATTTTTTGTAGCGGTAGATTCCGATGCGAGCGGAATATATAAAGGTATCGGTGATTATCCTAAACTTGATTTGATAGCACAAGAAGCTCACCATATCACTGGTTCAGCTCAAATGGTGCAAGAGGCCGGTAAAGAATTTGAGCTTTTTGTGAAAGCTGAAGACAAATACTTTAATACAGCTAAAGATTATAATGGAAAAGTCGAAATCAGGGATGAAGATAATAATCTATTAGCTTCAAACGTCAAATTAGTTAAAGGAATGGCTCGGCTCAAAATACGAATTGATAAACCGGGTGCACATCGCTTGCGATTTATATCGAAACAACTAAACGGTCGAAGCGAACCGATTCGTATTTTTGATAAGGCACCGGAATTTCGCATTTACTTCGGTGACCTGCATGGTCATACCCGCGTTTCTGATGGCTGCGGCACTCCGGATGAATATTATTCATTTGGCAGGGATGAGGCAAATCTCGATGTTTGCGCGTTAACTGACCATTGGCATAACGATTGGGAATTGATGAAGCGCATGGCAATAAAATATTATGCACCAGGCCGTTTCGTTACTTTCCTTGCTGAAGAGTCAGGCACAAATCAGGATCATATAAATTTATATTACAAGACTTGTGATGTTCCTCCGATTAGCAAATGTCCTAAAAAAATTGAACAGTTTTACAAAATTGTCGAGAGTGATTATTTAAGCAAGGGTATAGATGTGATTGGCGGGCCTCATCATTTTGCGTTTGATCGCGGGCAAGATATTTACCCATGGCAGTCCTGGGATGATCGGTTTATGCGATTTGCAGAAATCTTTTCAAATCATGGAACAGGTGAATATGCCGGAAACGACAAGCCTTTACATACAACCAACACTAATAAAACTATGCAGGCTGGACTGGCTTTGGGCAAGCGTTTTGGAGTGTTTGGTTCGTCTGATACGCATGTTTCCCGGCCGGGCAGATCGAACTACCTTATGTATGCTGGTTCATTAGGTGCTTTTATGGCCAAAGACTTGACTCGTGAAAGCATATGGGATGCATGGTGGAATTATCGTGTTTATGCTGCAAGTTTCGACAGGATATATGTCGATTTCAAAATCAACGGCCAAATAATGGGTACGCAGGTAAATGCTGCCGATTCATGTCTTATTGAATATGAAGTAGTTGGCGCCGATGAAGATATTGAAGTGATCCTGTTGAAAGACAATCTTGCGTGCAGGACAGATAAATCCGCAAATGGAATTATTAAAGTTTCATTTGAAGATAAAGCTCTCGATAAAGATCATTTCTATTATTTAAGGGTTGTTCAGAAAAATGGTCATAAAGCCTGGTCAACACCAATCTGGGTTTCACGTAATCACGTAATTTAAATTATGGCAAGAGTTAATATGAAAATATTCGTAACAATAAGTTTAGTTTTATCAATGTCGTGTACGTTGTTTGCATTGTCTGATTCTCAAATAAATGAGAAGTATTTGTTGATTATGAAGGAATTTGATGTTTCAAGGCCTGCGAATATTGATGAAGCAGATTTCAATGATATGATGAGTCATTTCCCAGATTCTTCGCAATCTCAAATCAAAATAGGCGCTGCTGTTATTCTTTCGTATCTCAAAACTGAACCTAAAACTATTGCTAAATCATTGGAACGTATTTTATTTTATGCAGAAAAAACAAATACATCAATAATGATTAAATTTGATGGTGAGCAGTGGTGGAATAAACGCAGCGATTTATGGAACTGGTGGGATCCTAATAAGCCGGGCTACGATCCAAATAATCGCAACAATGTCGAGTGGCGATGGTGGGGGCCTGAGTATGCATTAAAAATTTGCTGGCGTAACTGGGGCAAACAACTTCGCGTTTTGCCACCTCCGAATCTGATGAGTCCTGCGTATCGAAAAGCATGTCATGAGTCAATGGATGTTTTAATGCCGGTACTTCTTAACTGGTATAAATCTTTGCCCGAAGATAAAAAATTTCTTTTTGCAGGTTTAAACCTGGGATGGGAAAGCTCAATTGGCGTTAATGCTTATTATTATCCAAATGGCGAAGAATTAATGGATAAGCCCCAAACGGATGATCCAATGGGATTTGTACGTGCGGATGTTTTGAGTAGAGGTGTTGTACAGCAGGGTTATGCGGCTGTTAAGACAGCGGGTATTCGCCAGTCAGGAGATATTACTGAAGAAGATTTGTGCAAGGTTGTCAATATGTATCTTGAGGATATCTGCAAGCATGCCTACAATTTTGGTTTTAGCCGGGATAAAATTATTACTCATGGCTGGGGAAATGAAAGCGGTGAGCTGCTTTATGACGCTGCGGTAAATTCATACAGTTGTCCGGGATGGAGTATTTACTGGTATGCCCATGATCCTAATGAAGACAAAGGTGTAACAAGAAATATTAAAAAAAGCGATGCGCCATATTGGGCCGCTGTGGAATGGTGGCTGCCAAGACCGCATGAGACGAATATATGGAAAGAAGCTATTGCTAAAACGCTCAATTACCCCGGCTGCAAACTGCTTTGCATTTATGGCTGGAAGGGAATTTCAACAAACGAGTCTATCAAGGAAGCAATTCGGCAGGTCATTCTTGAAAGCAAATTGTCTGTGAAAGAAAATTAACTGGAGAATTCATGAAATATTACTTAATTTTAATCTCATCATTGTTTATACCTCAAATGCTTTGGGCAATGGCAGATACAAAAACCGAGGAGCAATATATTATTCTAATGATGCCAAGGTCTAAAAACATCAATGAAGCAAATTTTATGCAAGTAATGAATAATTTTCAGGGTCCACCGCAAGCTCGAGTCAAGGTTGGCCTTGCTTTTATTTTTTCTTATTTGAGAAATGATGTTAATGAACTTAGTGATTCGTTGAAAAGTATTTTGCTTAATTCTGAAAAGACAAACACTCCTGTCTGGATCAAATTTGATGGCGAACAATGGTGGCAAAATCGGCCTGATTTATGGAATTGGTGGGATCCCAATAAGCCTGGATATGACCCGAATAATCGCACCAATGTTGAATGGCGATGGTGGGGGCCTGAATATGCATTAAAGATTTGCTGGCGGAATTGGGGAAAACAGTTACGAGTACTGCCGCCTACGAATTTGATGAGCCCGAAATATAGAAAAGCATGCCATCAGTCAATGGACGTTTTGATGCCGATTATTTTAAATTGGTATAAAACATTGCCGGAAGATAAAAAATATCTCTTTGCGGGTTTGAATCTGGGTTGGGAAAGTGCAATCGGAATCAATTCTTTTTATTATCCAAATGGCGACCAGTTTATGGATAAGCCAAAATCCGAAGATCCTCAGTCAGGAGCAATCAAAGAAGATGTATTAAGCCGCGGAGTTGTGCAGCAGGGTTTTGCTGCTGTCAAGACGGCAGGGATTCGCGACTCGGGAGATATTACTGAAGAAGACCTCTACAAAGTTGTTAAAATTCATCTCGATGATCTATCCAAATACGCCTATGATTTTGGATTTCCAAGAGAAAAAATTTTTACTCACGGCTGGGGAAATCAAAATGCCGAGTTAATGTATGATGCGGCGGTTAATAAATATTCATGTCCGGGATGGAGTGATTATTGGTATTCAAAAAATCCTGCAGAAAATGCAGGTATAATGCGTAATGTCGAAAAAAGTGACGCTCCATATTGGGCTATGGCCGAATGGAATCTGCTTCCTCATGAAAAAAAGATATGGAAAGACGCAATCAGCACGATACTTAATCTTCCGGGCTGCAAAGTAATGTGTGTTTACGGTTGGAAAGGAAAAGCTGATAAAAAACAGGTTATTGAAGCGATACATGAATTGGTTGTTGAAAGCGCAACTCCTTTTAAAGAAGAAATTAATAATAAGTCGAAAGTTTTAGAATGAACAAATTATCTGATAATAAATTATCCTTTAGTATTAAATCGTTTTATGCTACTGGTGCGATATCTGATGTTATCATGGCTAATATTATCGGAGTTTTGGCATTCCCGCTTTATGTAACGGGACTGGGGATCAGCCCGATATTGATTGGTTATGCTCTTTCAATACCGAGGCTATGGGATGCGGTAACTGATCCATTGATGGGCAATATCTCAGATAATTCGCGACTTCGATGGGGTCGGAGAAGGCCTTATATGTTCATTGGCGCAATATTGGGAGGGCTTTTGTGTGCCTTGCTCTGGATGCCGCCAACATCTCTTAGCGAACAAGGTATATTCATATATTTTCTTATCACATCAATATTATTTTTTACAGCATATACTATTTATTCAGTTCCGTTCAATGCGCTTGGATATGAACTTTCAAATGATTATAACGAGCGAACGAGTGTTATGTCTTATAAAACATTTTTTATGAATGCCGGTGCTGCTTTTATCCTGCCGAGCATTTTGTGGCTCTGTATGCGGCCGCAGTTCGGAAACAACCTTGTTGAAGGAGCTCGCGTTGTCGGCGTTTTATTTGGAGGTTTAGTCGCCGTTTTTGGGATCCTTGCTGCTATATTTTCACGCGAAAAACTGCACAAACAAAATAAGATTAATATTTCTTCTGCATTGAAATATACGTTCTCTAATAAAATCTTTCTGCTTTTGTCGATGATTGTAGTCTGTGTGTTGATAGGGATATTGGCAGTGTTTCCGCTGGTATATTTTCTCAACCTTTCTTACATCTTTCCAAATGATCAAAGTCGTACCGCCACTGCATGGTTTTGGTATCAAACAACTTATGGAGTAATGGGAATATTGGGTGTACCTGTCATTAATTATCTTGGACAGCGTTTTGGGAAAAAACCAATTCTTTTAGTTGGCTTAACCCTTATATCATTAATGTTTCCTGCAAGCTGGTTTTTGTTTAATCCTAATTATCCCTGGCTGCAGCTTGTTTTTGCCGCACTTGTCTCACCCGGACTTTCTTTTGTATGGGTATTGACTTCATCAATGATGGCAGATGTATGCGACCTTGATGAATTAAAGACAGGATTGCGCAGAGAAGGTGCATACGGTTCAATCTTTACGCTATTAGTCAAAATTGGAGTATCGGTGGTTATGTTAGTTAGCGGTTATGTACTTATAATAGCAGGGTATGACCAAAAGGCAACTATACAAACTCCGGAATCAGTGTTCAACCTGCGTCTCTTCTTTGTATTTTTACCAATCGTGTTTATGGTAATCGCGATGATTTTAACTTTCTTGTATCCTCTCTCGAAAGCGAAAATGGAATTTATCCATCAGCAATTAAATAATCAAAAAAGTAATGCAATTGATGCGGAGATGTTATGACGCCCAGAAAAAGAGTACTGGCAGTTCTTAATAATCAGCCGGTTGACCGGATACCAGTAGATTTATGGTACACAGGTGAAGTAGGTGCTTCACTGAAACAACATTTCAAAGTTAAAAATGATTTTGAATTATATCAGGCAATGAACCTTGATAAAATTGTGTGGCTGTTTCCGGGCTATAAAAATCCTGCCGCTGATAAATTTACAGGTTCTCAAGTTGGAGCTCAAGCTGTTGGTGAACGTACTGCCTGGGGTGTACCGCTTAAACCAATTCAATCCAGCGATGCGGTTTATCATGAATTCGGAACACCTCCATTGAAGGAATATAATTCAGCGGCGATGCTGGATAAATATGAATTCTGGCCTAAAGCGGATTATTTTGATTACCAGGGGTCTCTTGAACTGGCAAAAAAAGTCTCACCTACTTACGCAACGATAGGCCCATGGATATCCTTCTTTGAAGTTTATTGTCAGATGCGAGGACTGGAACAGTCACTTATGGATCTTTTGACGGATGAATCTTTTGCATCAGAAATCCTTGATCGTATTGAAGATTGCCAGACAAAAATGCTGAAAAAATTTCTTCAGGTTCTCGAAGATAATCTGGATTTAGTCTTTATCAGCGATGATATGGGTATGCAACAAAGTCTCCTCATATCCCCTTCGATCTGGAAAACATTTTTTGAGGCACGAATGAAACGATGGTGCGATTTAATTCATTCATATAACAAAAAAGTATTTTACCACTCAGATGGCGCGGTAGAGCCGTTAATTCCTTATTTAATTGAGTGCGGCATTGATATACTTAATCCTATACAGCACGCATGCCCGGGAATGGACACAGCTGAATTAAAGAAGAAATATGGAAGCCGTGTTATGTTCCACGGCGGCATTGATAATCAATCTGTTTTGCCTTTTGGAAAACCGGAAGATGTTCGCGTTGAGACGAAAAATTGCCTTAATACGCTTGGCTCTAGCGGCAAGGGATATATTGTTTGCAGTTGCCACAATGTGCAGGCAGGAACACCGGTAGAAAATATTATCGCGATGGTTGAAACTGTTACGAAAGGTTAATGATATGAATAAAATGATTTTGAAATGTTTATTTTTTGCGAGTGTTATTTTGGCCTTTACAAATGTGCAGGCCGCTATCCCGGAATATACAAATCCATTGGCGGTAAAAATTGCCGATCCCGCAATTTTGAGGGCATCAAACGGCGATTACACTTATTATTTGGCGGGAACCGGAACACAGCGATACGTCTCTGATGATATGGTAAATTGGAGACAGGCGGGACGGTATATCGATTTGTCGCCATATTTAACTTACATCAGTTTATGGGCTTCTGAAGTGGTTGAAAAAGACGGGCACTATTATTACTACTTTTGTGTACCTGTGGATTCTCTTGGCAAGCGTGCTATTTTTGTCGCAGAATCGGATTCACCCGATGGTACCTTTACTCCGCTGCCTTTCCCCAGCGGCGGTGCTTCATGGCAGCCTGTCCTCGAACTTCCCAATAACGTGAGCATAATCGATCCACATGTGTTTATAGATGATGATGGAACTCCTTACATGTTCTATACCCGTGACCTGATAAGAACGGGAACAAATTGTAAAATTGATGTTGTCAGGCTCAAACAGAATATGTATGAAGCAGACAGCGCGACAACTTTTCTTATGCAGCCTTCGCAATCATGGGAAAAATCATGGCAGGAAGGTGTATCGGTAGTTAAGCACAATAGTATTTATTATTTAACGTGGTCATCTCAATACTGGGGAGGCCACAAGTATGCTATCGGCTATGCAACTGCTTATAGCCCTATGGGACCTTATACAAAATCTCCAAATAATCCATTAATGAAGCAATGGCTTACTTATCCGCAATATACCAATCCAAATTCTGATTCTCCTGACCCGAGTCAAATCGACCCCAACAACATCGGGTATTCAAGCCCGGGGCACAATGGTTTTGCGATGTCGCCCGACGGCACTGAACTTTTCATTTGTTATCACACGAAAATGGGGACGCAATTCGAAGGTCAGCGTCAGATGAATATCGACCGCGTCATATTTACGCCGGATAACCGAATGCATATTGACCAGTCTGGCAACATTGCACCAACTCGCGAGCCAAGAGCTTATCCTTCGGGTTCAGTTTATCCTCATAGTGCCCAAACCGATGAGTTTGAAGGCACTTCACTTAACCGCTCTTTATGGTCTAATATCTGGGCAGAAAATGACAGCTATTGGTCTGTTGATAATGGCAGCCTCAACATTACAATGGCCGCAGGCGATATAGCAGGTGAATCAACTAACGCGCAGAACATATTCCTGCAGAAAGCGCCGGAGGGAGATTGGCAGATTACCGCAAAAATTAATTTGCCGTTGTCGCCCAATGCGGGTGAAGTCGAACAGGCTTATATTGTTGTTTTTCAGGATACGAACAATTATATAATGGTACGAGTGTGGAAATGCACACAGGGTGGGTTCTGGCCTACTAATATGTCGTATGTGGATCATATTCGTGAAATAAAGACTGTTCTTACTTACGCAAGGCCGAATATTCCATTGCTGCCTGATATTTTCTATTTGCGAATTAAAAAAAACTCTGGAAATTATTATCAATGTTATTTAAGCACGGACGGTCAAACATGGGATCCTTATGGCCCCAGTTATTATGCAGAGCTGACCGATATTAATGTTGGTATGGGAGCTAATAAAAACGGTGTTATTTCATCTTCTTACCAGGCGAAGTTCGATTATTTCGAAATTCAGAGATCTTCAGATTTGAATAAAGATGGAATGGTAAATTTTAAAGATTTTCAAACAATTGCTTTTGAATGGTTTGATAATAATTGTTTTCCGAAACCCTTGGGGGACATAGATAATAATTGTATGGTTGATATGTATGACTTAGTTGAACTGACATTAAAATGGCTGACGGTTAATCCCTAATTACAATGAAGCGACGAGAATTTTTAAAAGCTGCCGGTGCGGGAGCATTGATATTAACAATAAAAGACTTGCCAGTCTTTGGAAAATCAAAGATAAAAAAGCCCAATATCATTCTATGCATAGCTGATGATCAGGGCTGGGGCGATGTAGGTTATAGTGGTCATCCTGTTCTCAAAACGCCCAACATTGATGAAATGGCTGCCAATGCTTTACGATTTGACAGATTTTATGCCGCCGCTCCTGTTTGTTCACCTACACGCGCAAGCGTATTGACAGGACGCCATCCCAACAGATTCGGCTGTTTTACATGGGGTTGTACACTTCGTCCGCAGGAAATTACAATTGCTGAATCGCTTAAGAAAGCAGGTTATGTTACGGGGCATTTTGGAAAATGGCATCTCGGTTCGGTTTTGAAAAATTCTCCATTAAATCCTGGCAGCAGTGGTTTCGATGAATGGGTATCTTCGCCGAACTATTTCGACAATGACCCTATTCTCAGCAAAATGGGAACCGCTGTTCAATATAAAGGCGAAAGCTCAATAGTAACTGTAGAAGTTGCTCTTGAATTTATTCGTAAGAATACTAAATCATCTCAACCTTTCCTTGCGGTTATTTGGTTCGGTTCTCCTCATAATCCTCATGATGCGGCTCAGGAAAATAAAGTTTTGTATAAAAATAAAAATGAAAAATTGCAGAATTTTTATGGTGAAATCACAGGAATTGATAATGCAATAGGTAAACTCCGCAACGAACTGCGAGTACTTGATATTCATCAAAATACGATGCTCTGGTATTGCAGCGATAACGGGGGCCTAAAAGTAAGCAGAACAGGCGGAAGAGGCCATAAATCTGAAATTTACGAAGGCGGGCTTCGCGTTCCTGCATTACTCGAATGGCCTGAATTTATAACTGCGCCTCGAATTACCAATGCACCCTGTACTACAAGTGATATTTATCCAACAATTATGGAATTTGCAGAAATAAAGGTAAATAAAGAATTACCGCTCGATGGTATCAGTCTTGTTCCGTTGATTGCTAATAAAACAAAAGCACGCTCAAAACCAATAGGTTTTTGGAGTTATCCATCGCAAGGCGTGGTAATGTCGAGCAAAGACGAAATGACCGGTCTTTTCGAATCTCAAAAAACCAGAAAAGAAGTTAACGATTTACCTTCAATGTCAAATGTCGGTACTATTTCTCAAAAATATTCTTACAATTCTTTCCTCGGTCACGCCGCATGGCTTAATTGGCCTTATAAACTTCACCGAATTGAGAACCAGCAGGGTATTAAAATGGAATTATATGATCTTGCAAAAGATTCGATGGAAAGTAATAATTTATCAGCGAAGCCTGACATCACAAAAAAAATGAGATCAGAACTCGAGCACTGGATGAAATCTGTTGTGCGAAGCCTTAATGGCGAAGATTACAAAAGCATAAAGCTGGAAAAACAATGAACCGAAGAGATTTTTTAAAAAATGTGAGTATCGGAACTGCTTTACTGGCTGCTTCACAATCTCTTGGTGCCTTAAACAAAACCAAAAAAAGGCCGAATATATTTTTCTGTATATCAGATGATCAATCATGGCTTCATGCAGGAGCTTATGGCGATAAAGTTGTAAAAACACCTAACTTCGACAGAATTGCAAAAGAAGGAGTATTGTTTACGCATTCATTTTGTTCTTCTCCTTCATGCACACCATCGCGAGCAGCTGTCCTTACCGGCCAGGAAATTTGGAGATTAGGACAAGGCTCTACGTTAAGAGGTACATTGTTTAAGAACCAATATAAAGTTTATACGTCGCTTTTAGAGGAAGCCGGTTACCTTGTGGGCTTTACGGGTAAAGGTTGGGCCCCGGGCAATACAAAGGCTGGCGGATGGGGAAATCAAAATCCGGTTGGCAAACAATTTAATAGTAAAGCAGCGCCTTCATCTTTAAAAGGGATAGCTGCAACCGACTACGCAGAAAATTTTAAAGAATTTCTTAACACCCGCAAGGAAGAACAGCCTTTCTGTTTCTGGTTTGGGCCTAAAGAGCCTCATCGCGATTATGACATAGGCTCTGGTTTAAAATCCGGAAAAAAATTAGCTGATGTTCGTGTTCCCGAATCTTTACCTGATGCAACTGAAACACGCAGCGACATTCTTGACTATTACATGGAGATTGAATGGTACGATAAGCATCTTGGACGAATGCTTAAGCTGTTGGAAGATAAAGACGAACTTGATAATACGCTGATTGTGGTTACGTCTGACAATGGAATGCCTTTTCCTCGAGCAAAGGCAAATCTTTATGATATGGGTGTTCATATGCCGCTCGCTGTCTGCTGGGGCAAGTCTGTCAAAGGCGGCAGGGTAGTGGATGATTTTATAAGCCATACAGATTTTGCACCTACATTTCTGGCTGCTGCCGGGTTGGAAGTTCCTGCCGAAATGACAGGACGCAGTTTCCTGGATATTTTATTATCAAAAAAGCAAGGCCGAGTTGATTCACAACGTGATTTTGCATGTTCCGCAATTGAACGCCACAGTATATGCAGACCTGATGGAATGGGTTATCCTATGCGGGCGATAAGAGACCGTCGCTGGCTTTATATTCGTAATTACGAACATGATCGATGGCCTGCCGGAGATCCCGGGAAATTCGGTGATTGTGATGATGGTCCGACTAAAGCATATATCATTGAGCATCAAAATGATCCTAAAGTAATGCCGTTATTTGAAAAAGCATTTGGCAAACGTTCTACTGAAGAATTATATGATGTAAAGAATGACCCCGGCCAGATTAATAATCTTGCAGATGAACCGGCTTTTGCTGAAACAAAAAAAATGCTTCAACAAAAACTCTTTCAATACCAGCAAAAAACCAGCGATCCGCGTGCCCAAGGCAAAAGTCCATGGGATAATTTTAAGGATGAAAAATGAGTAAAAGGTTTTTTGTTACATTCAGTTTTCTATTATGCTTATCTCATTTGCTTTTTGCCCGGCAATCCGAAACGAGCGTAGAATGGGTATGCAGTAGATATCCTGACCGCATTACCAAACTATTCCAGAACCTCGATATAACAAAAAATGGATTAGAAAAAGTTTCAGCCGCTGTTGATAAAAATGATATGCCTGCTGCCTGCAATGCTTTGATTGAGTATTACAAAAAATGTGATTCAGGCAGTTGGCTTAGAAAAAAATTGCCCCAAAAAAACAGCACCGCTATCCCGCAGGCACAGAAAATTATAAATGATATAATCACTTCTCAGACAGTTAGTGCGAAAGTTCCGCGATTGATCAGCGGCGGTTTCGATTGGAAATTTAAAGGTCCTAATGATGACAAAGAATGGGCCTGGTTTTTAAATCGCCATTATCATCTTAAAACTTTATTAGAGGTATATCTTCAAACCGGCAATGCAGTTTACGCTCGCCGTATTGATGAACATATTCGTGACTGGGTTACAGCAAGTCCATATCCGGGCATAAAAAGCAAAACGCCTCAATGGCGAGGTTTGGAGGCATATTGGCGAATCCGTCATTGGAGTTTAATCTTTTATGCTCTGCAGGATTCTAATGAATTCACTCTGGCAGCTCGCATTTTAATGCTCTCCAGTATTCCTGAACACGCTCACTATTTACGGAATTTTCACGCAGTTGGAGGTAATTGGATTACGATGGAAATGTGCGGCTTGGGTATTGCAGCTATAAGTTGGCCCGAGTTTAAAAGCTCCTCAGAGTGGCTGGATTATGGAATAGACAAAATGGCTGTACAGATTTCCAAACAGGTCTATCCTGATGGAGCACAAAAAGAACTGACCAGTCATTACCATTTAGCTTCGTTAAGAGATGGTTTCCAGCTTTTTGCTGACTATTTAGGCCATTCGCAAAAAAAAGTACCCGCTGAATATAATCAGCATCTTGAAAAGATGTGGAACTATTTAGCTTATACGATACGACCGGATGGTCATGGTCTGCTCAATAACGATTCTGACAGAGACTTCAACAAAGATATAATTCTACAATTTGCTGAAAAGTTAGAATATTCTGATTGGCAATGGATTGCCTCGAACGGTAAATCCGGCAAAGCACCAAAGGCAGAGCCTTCAATTTTTTTTCCTTGGGCAGGGCAGCTTATTATGCGTAACAGCTATGCCGCTGATGCTCAATGGGCATTTTTCGATTTCGGACCTTTAGGAATAGGCGGTCACTTTCATCATGATAAACTCCACATCTCTGTCGCTGCTTTTGGCAGAGATATTCTTGTCGATAGCGGCAGGTACGCTTATCGGCTAAGTCCGGAGCGCAGTTATGTTGTCAGTACCGCAGCTCACAATACAATCCTCATTGATGGGCAAGGTCAAAAACATTGTGAGCGTGAAACTAAGACTTCAATGAAAGACCAAGGCATAATCAGCAAAAAATATGATTATGCACGAGGTATTTTTGACAACGGCTACATCGATATTGAAGGTCAGGTCACACATACTCGTGCAGTAGTATATTTAAGAAACAATTGCTGGATTGTTGTGGATAAAATTGATACGGACCGGCTCCGAAATATTCAAACGCTGTGGCATTGGAATCCTGATTGCGCAGTTATAAGCGATTACAATACTTCGCTATCCACAGATTCAGGTAAAGGCAATCTTCGCATCGTTCCGATTAGTGATATGAATTGGAAACTTGAACTAATCAAAGGCCGCAAACAACCTATGCAAGGCTGGTACAGCAAAGAATATAATCAGTTTGTTCCTTCGACTGCATCGGTTTATTCAGCAAAAATTGAGAAAACTTCGACATTTGCCTGGCTGCTTATTCCTGCAAAAGGAAAAGTCCCATTTGCAAAAGGGAAAATTATTTCTGTTGAAAATAATGAAGTAGAATTGGAAATTATGCCTGATGGAAAAAAAAGAATAATAATAAAAATACCTTTGGATAATCATTCTACAGTAGAAATAAAATGATAGGAAAATAAATATGTTGAATAGACGTGATTTTTTACATGCAGGCTCACTTTGTGCGGCATCTTTTGTCATGGGTTGCCGGCAGCCGCAGTTTAGAAGTTTTTCAGGCAAAAATCCGCCCAATATTATTTTCATAATGGCCGATGACCATGCTGCCCAGGCTATGAGTTGCTATGGCAGCCGAATCAACACGACTCCAAATATCGATCGTATCGCAAATGAAGGAATGAAATTTCAAAACTGTTTCTGTACAAATTCGATATGTGCTCCGAGCCGGGCAGTTATTCTGACCGGAAAATACAGCCACATCAACGGTAAGATTGATAATATTAGTACCTTTGACGGTGGTCAGCAGACTTACCCCAAACTGCTCCAAAAGGCTGGATATGAAACGGCAATGATTGGTAAGTGGCATTTGGGCAGTAAACCAACCGGTTTCGATCATTGGGAAATTCTTCCCGGGCAGGGATCGTATTATAACCCTGTCTTTTTTCAAATGGATGGCTCACGCAAAAGCTATAAAGGCTATAGCACCGATCTTATAGCAGATTTTTCAATAGATTGGCTCGAACATCGCAGCGACAAAACCAAACCATTTTTGCTGATTAGCCAGCATAAAGCCCCGCATCGCTGCTGGTCGCCGCCTCCACGTTATTTCGGCAAATACAAAGAAGGAACGATTCCTGAACCGGCTACTTTGTTTGCAGACCATTCAAGCCGTTCAGAAGCATCATCGCAAAGTGAAATGTCTATAAAAAAACATTTCAGTTGGTCGCACGATATGAAATTCAAAGGTGAGAATCTGTTCCCGGAACATTTTACAGATGATTTGCAGCATACTGAATACGACCGGATGACACCCAAGGAGAAAAAACAATGGGACGATTGGTATGAACCCAGAAATCAGGAATTTATTGCGCAGATGAAGGCCGGCAAACTCAGCGAAGTAGATATTGTTCGCTGGAAATATCAGCGATATATGCACGATTATCTCGGCAGCATTGCTGCGTTGGATGAAAACATCGGTCGAATGTTGAATTACCTTGACGAAAAAGGGTTGTCGGAGAATACTATAGTTGTTTATACCTCCGACCAGGGATTTTATCTTGGCGACCACGGCTGGTACGATAAACGTTTTATGTATGAAGAGTCACTGCGAATGCCGCTGTTGGTACGCTGGCCAAAAAAAATCAAAGCCAGGACTGTCTCGCAAGATATTGTTTTAAATTTAGATTTTGCATCTACTTTTCTTAATGCGGCAAATACCGCGATACCCAATGATATTCAAGGCGAAAGCATAATGCCAATTCTTCAGGGACATCATCCATCAGACTGGCGTAATGCTATGTATTATCATTTTTATGAATTTCCAGCCATCCATCAGGTCAAACGTCATTACGGAATACGCACCGATCGCTATAAACTGATTCATTTTTACTATGATATAGATGCATGGGAACTTTATGATTTAAACACAGACCCTGAAGAACTCAAAAATCTCTATGACGATCCAAAGTATTTTGTTATTGTCAAAAAGCTCAAAAAAGAATTGGAACTATTGCGAAAACAATATGGCGACAGTGATGAATTAAATCAGAAATTTTTATCCAAAAAACATAATTAAAAGGACAAAGTATGAACTATCTAATACGTTTCTGTATAAGCTTTCTTTGTTTAGCCTCATTATCTATCTATGCTCACGCTCAGGGTCTCTTTAATCCGTTTGAACAAGCTGGTTCCTGGCATAAAGCCGCTCTCCACGTCCATACAACTACAAGTGTCGGAGATGTAAATGTTGCAGAAAGCATTGCACGGTACAAGTCAAAAGGTTTTGAGGTTGTTTTTGTTACAGACAAAACCAAAACAAACGACTTAAGCGGATTTTCAAATGAAAAATTTCTCGCCATTAACGGCTTGGAGCTTAGCACTACCACATCACCTTGTCATTTTTTGTGCCTGAATACCCCACGCGATTTGAAATTTGTAAATGATATTCCTGCGCAACAGCTTATCAACGAAGTCAAACGTTCAGGCGGTGAAGTAATTATCGCCCATCCTTATTGGAACAACATTACGCTGCAAAATCTTCTTGAACTACAGGATTATATTGGTATTGAGGTTTACAATGCGGTTTGTGACAATGGTACGGCACGTGGCTATAGCGATGTCCATTGGGACCAGCTTCTTAACAAGGGCCGCTATTTGCCGGCAATCGCTGTAGATGACACACACAAGGACGGAAGAATCGTCGCACTCGGTTGGATTCTGATTAAAACCAAAGAATTGACAGTAGAAGCCGTCATGAATTCACTGCGCAGCGGTTCTTATTATGCATCCAGCGGCCCAATCATTGAAAATCTCAAAATTGAAAACGGTTTTGTAAATATTAAATGTTCGTCTGCTGTGCAAATTAATTTTTTTGCCGCTGCCCATCTTGGTCGCGTTTTCCGCCCGAAAGATAGCAATTCACTTACACAAGCCCAATGGAAGTTAAGTTCAAACTGCCGTTTCGTCAGGGCAGAGGTGATTGATGCCCAGGGCCGTCATGCATGGTCAAACCCTGTTTTAATAAAAAGTACGGATATTCAATCAGATAAGCTAAAAAAACGGAATCGAGGTAACAATGTTAAGCAGAACAAATAAAATAATTCTGTTCTATATATGTATCTTAACTACATCAGGACATTGTTTAACAATGAGCCCATGGGTTCCAATTTTTAAAGGTGTTGAGCATGCAGTGGGTAACTCTGATGGCGTTCCAAGACCTGAAATAGTACAGGCTATTCGTATTGACCTGTATGATCCGAATATAAGATTTATATCAACTCCCCCAAACGGTGCAGCTTCAAGAGATACTAATACTCAAACAGGTTTGCAGTTTATGATTTCTTCGGGAGCACAGATAGGAGTCAATTCTAGTTTCTTTACTCCTGTTGGCGAAGCAACTTCGGATATTACAGGTTTGGCTATGAATGAAGGGCAAATCGTTTCCCCTGCAGAAACTTTATCTTATGGAGGTCGAACCCTGCTGATTACTGCAAACAATACAGCGGATTTTCTCATCACTTCGACTTCTACGAATTTGACACCATATTGGACAGCCGTGGAATCATGGCCATATTTCCTACACAACGGTAGTAATACCGGCGATAATCGAACAGATCCGCCATCAACTTTCCTTCGACCGCGAACAGCCGTTGGCCTGACATCGAATAAGAGACACATGATAATAATAACAATTGACGGCGATGCTGTAAATGTCGGATATAGTGAAGGATGCAATCCCTGGGAAGCGGCCCAATGGCTAAAGCGTTTTGGTGCCTGGTATGGCTTAAATCTCGATGGTGGCGGTTCGACGCATTTATGGATATCTGAATATGGTGGAAATACTTACGCTCTAAATCGTCCTTCATCAAACAGGGCTGTCGGAAATCACCTTGGCGTTTATGCCGCACCATTGAATCAAATTGTTTACAGTGATTCTCATGTATATGCTTCATTCGAGGACAACAACGAATCGACTTTCAATCAAAGCCTAACTCTTTCTGGAACAACTACGGGCATCGATTCGTCATCATCAGCATCGCCGGTAAGCGCACAAAGTTTTCAAGGATCATGGTCGCAGCAGCTTTTAATTATTGACAGCTCATCGCAATCAGGTGGCTGGTTCGTCAGACATTTGTCCGGTGGAGGTGAACGTTCAAATAACATCGTCCGTCCGACTAAAGGCTTTATCGGTTTCTGGGCTAAGACTACCTCAGCAGGTTGTGAAATATCAATTGCTCTTGATGATACCTATAATATTACTGCCGACCGAGGTATATTCAAAACTGTGATCTCCGATGGCAATTGGCATTTATATGAATGGAATATTGAAAACGTTGCTGATTGGCAGACTTGGGCAAGCGGCGATGGCATCATAAATTCGCGTGATTTCACAATCGATTCTATACAAGTACGTAACAACACAGACACAAACGCTGTTATATATATTGATGAAGTTTCGCATTCCGGTCGGGTAAGTCTTGCATATCTCTTTGCCGCCAAAGGCGATTTTGAGCCGGATGGGGATGTTGATTTTTCTGACTTTGCGCTTTTAGCTCAGCGTTGGTTGTCAACATCAGAAGATATGGATTTTGAAAAAAAATATGATATTTCGGAGCCTGACGACAATGAAATTGATATGCATGATATTTTAATTTTTTCTGAAAACTGGCTTAATGGTACCGAGTAGGTTATCACATATTTTAAAAATATTTTTAAATGGAGTTTGAATGAGTCTTCCTCGAAGTGAATATCCTCGACCTCAATGGGTGCGTGATCAGTGGCTTTGTTTAAATGGCACATGGGAATTTGAAATTGATAATGATAATAATGGTTTGGAAAGAGGGCTTGTCAACCGTCATCTTGATAAAAGCATTATTGTACCATTCTGCCCCGAATCTGAACTTTCAGGCATTGGCTTCACAGGATTTATGAAAGCGGTTTGGTATCGTAAAGAAATCGAGATACCACCCAAATGGGTAGACAAAAAAATATTGCTGCATTTTCAGGCCGTTGATTATGATGCAACAGTATGGATTAACGGAATCAACGCAGGTTCTCATCGAGGCGGTTGGACGGGCTTTACTATTGATCTACGCAATTTTGCTTCTGCGGACCAAAAAATTGTAATAACTGTTCGTGCCAGGGATGATATGAAAAATGCGATGCCAAGAGGCAAACAGTCAATGGAACTGCAAAACCATGATTGCGTATATACGAGAACGACAGGTATCTGGCAAACAGTGTGGTTGGAAGCAGTTTCAGAGATTTATCTCAGACGGCCTAAAATAACCCCCTTTGAAAATAAATCCTTTTTAATTGAACAAGCTAGCGATGGTGACCCCGAAGGCTTAAGAGTCAAAGTTACCCTCAAAGATACAAATGGCAAAATTGCGGAAAAGATAAGCGAATTTAATTGCTTTAAAACAGCAGTTTTTTCGATTGCTGTTCCCGAAAACAAGATTCGGCTTTGGTCGTCGCAAGATCCTTTCCTTTACGATTTGGAATTTGAGTTAATTAATCAGCAAAGCAAAGTAATAGATTCTGCCAAAAGTTATGCAGGTTTACGGGAAATAAAAATCGAAGGCAAAAAAGTTAAAATTAATGGCAAATCAATATTCCAGAGATTAGTGCTGGACCAGGGCTATTATCCTGATGGAATTATGACTGCTCCAAATGAAGAAGCTTTGATTCGCGATATTCAAATTTCTCTTGAGGCAGGTTTCAACGGCACAAGACTCCATCAAAAAGTATTTGAAGAAAGATTCCTTTATCACTGCGATAGATTGGGTTATCTCGTATGGGGCGAATTCGGTGATTGGGGGCTTACCAATGGTCTCATCGACGAAGGTTATAATCAGCCCGGAGCGGCTATTGTTGCGCAATGGATGGAAGTCTTGGAGCGAGATTATTCGCATCCGGCTATTATTGGATGGTGTCCGCTTAATGAACTTCTTCAAGTCATCGAGGATAGATACACTTTTCTCAATGACGTTATGAAGGCATTATTCTGGATTACAAAGGGATACGACAAAACCAGGCCGGTGATTGATGTTTCAGGTTTTTCGCACAGAGTATTTGAAACGGATATTTACGACAGTCATCTTTACGTTCAGGATCCCGAACTGTTTTCCAAAATGATGGGTGGACTTAAAAACAGCAAGCCGTTTATTAATGACGAATGCGGCTGTAATATCAATTCGCAAATGACCGGAAGAACCGTTTCACTCCCTTACAGAGGTCAGCCATATTTTGTTAGTGAATTTGGCGGAATTTGGTGGAACCAGGAAGCTGCATTGAAAGCTCAAAATGATACCGGCAACAGGAATGAATCGTGGGGTTATGGCGATAGATCAAAAACCATAGATGAATTCTACAAACGGTTTGAAGGCTTATGTAGTGTATTATTAAAGAATCCTGATATGTTTGGATACTGTTATACGCAGCTTACAGATGTGTTTCAGGAACAAAACGGCATTTACAATTTTGATCGCAGCCTGAAATTTGATATGGCAAAAATTTGGGCCGTTCAACAGCAAAAAGCAGCCATAGAAGTATTTTGACCAATTTACCTTTAATTATTATAATACTTCCTGGAAAATACAGAAAAACAGCTTGAAATATAATAATTAAAGGAAAAATGGCAATGTTAATTAATGCTTTGAAGATGCAATTAAAAAAAGGTTTTGAAAAGGAATACAAGAAACGCCATGATGAGATATGGCCTGAATTGAAAAAGGAAATAAGTGACGCCGGTGTTTCAGATTATTCTATTTTTCTCGATGAAGAGACATTGACCCTTTTTGCTGTGCAGAAATTGACAGAAAATAATACGGCAGATAGATTGCCCCAGACGGAGATATTAAAAAAATGGTGGAAATACATGGCAGATATAATGGAAACAAACCCTGACAACTCTCCGGTTTGTAAAACTCTCAAACAAGTTTTTCGCATGGATTAAGAAAAGAGAAGATTATAAATGGCAATTCCTTTACCTTCTGTAAGAACCGCAGCATTCGAAAAGCTTGGATATGGAATGTTCATTCATTGGAGCCTTTATTCTCAGCTTGGCCGAGGTGAATGGGTCAGGTTTATTGAAAAAATTCCCGCTGCAGAATACATTAAACTCAAAGATTCTTTTACTGCCGATGAATTTGATGCAAATGCAATAGCTAAGTTGGCAAAAAAAGCAGGAATGAAATATGCTTGTCTTACCGTTCGTCATCACGATGGTTTTTCTTTGTACGATACAAGAGGCCTCAATGACTTTGATGCAGTCCATAGCCCGGCAGCTCGCGATATTGCGGCAGAGTTTGCCAATGCCTGCCGTAATGAAGGCATTGTACCTTTTTTTTATCATGCAACTTATGATTGGCATCAGGAAAAATTTGAAACTGATTTCCCTGCTTATATAGATTATCTCTGCAATTCAATTGAAATTTTATGTAAATATTACGGCAAAGTCGGAGGCTTCTGGTTCGATGGCAACTGGAGCAAGCCGCAAAACAATTGGCAGGAGAGCAGACTCTATGGCATTATCAGGAAATATCAGCCTGGTGCGATTATAATCAATAACACCGGTCTGCACGCAAGGGGCGCAGTTGGACACGATGAGATTGATTGTATAACGTTCGAACAGGGCCGTCCCGAACCAATGAATCGCAATGGAATGAAAAAATATCTTGCAGTTGAGATGTGTCAATCAATAAATTCTCATTGGGGAATAAGTAAAAATGATTTCAATTATCTTTCTCCGAAGGAAATTATTGAAAACTTGTGTGCCTGCCGAAAAGTTGGAGCCAATTATCTTTTAAACATCGGGCCGACAGCAAGCGGCAAAATTCCAGATTATGAAGCTTCTGTGCTTTGTCGCGTAGGGCAATGGGTACAAATGTATGCCGATGTGATTTATAATGGTAAACCATATATGATAGCAGAAAATGGCATTGATTTCGCGATAGAAGCAAATGGCAAAATTTATTTGTTTATACATAATTTAGGCGTTGGCGGACACATCAATGTTACTACTGTAATTCAAAAGACCTACCCCAAAACTTTTGAAAGAATTAACAGAAAGGTCAATAAAGTATCTTGGCTTGATAACAGTCAAGAGCTTGATTTTGTTCAAGATAAAAATGGCTCTTTAACTTTCAATGCTGCCGGTTATCCTTATGGAACAAATCTTGTTGTACGTGTTGCACAAGTATCCTGATTATTTGATATTCGCCAAATCAAGCTTATACATTATTTGATTATATTCATATCGGGGAGTTGGCTGCTTAGTACCTGAAAACATTGAGCAGTATGTTCCCTCGAAATAAATTATTCGTCCGTTTTTCTGATCAAAAAAAGTATGATGCACTGGATTATAAAAAGTATAGTTATCATGTGTAACTATTTTCCAGCATCTATTCCACGGCCCGCTTATATCATTTGCTTCGGCGTACCATATTTCTCCGAATGCTGAAGTTTTTCCAAATGCTTCTCCCGCAACTATAATCCATTTCTTTTTATAATCATTCCATGCCATCGAACCACTTGCAAGAAGAGGTATTTCATTAGTATCAGCGGACAATGGCTGGTATCGCAATTCATTGGCCGAAATCAATCCCGCTTTCTTTAACTCACGTTCTTCCTTGGCTCCGATAGGATCTGTTCTTCTTACCCATTGATAAGTTAATTTGCCGTTTTCATCACGATTGAGCTTTGATTTTTCTTTCAGGTATTTGCTGCCCGGCTGTAAACACGTAAATGTGTCGTATGCATTAGGTTCTATAACGCTATTAAAATCAGCTTTGACCCTGATGTTCACAAATGGATCGGTAAACCAGAAATAATCTATCCCTCTTTCGGCATGTTTTATTGCATGACCTCTCGGACAATCCCATGGTCTGTTTGGATCGAGTTTCTTTAGCTTTTCAAATATATTTTTCTCATTATTATAAATTCCCAACCCATGCTCAACACGTTCCCCAAGGCTTTTCATTCTCGAATAATGTACTATCATTTTTTCTTCGTCGCTATCTTTTACGAGTATCGGAGCTCCAATCCATATAGCTTCATGTCCCTCAAAAGGAAACATAGCTTTAACTTCATTATTGTCATCAGTAAAGTATTTAAGGTTAATTCCAATATTAGGATCCAGACCGCCATTTGCTTCTAACTCTGAGACCGCACCTGCAACCTTAAACAGCCCGAGCCTATGTCCTGGCTTGCGAGTATCACCCCAAAACCAGTATATTTTACCTTTATAAATCAATGTCGTGTCGAGTCCTGTCCCAAAACGGCACTATTAAATACAGGTTCACTAATTGGTACTGGCAAATCTAATTTTACGCTGTCACTATAAATTCCCTGCCCGGTAATTCTATATAATCGTTCCGCTCTGTTAATACGTTTAATTTTAATTTCACCATATCCTCCAGGTTTAGTAAAAAATGAACCACCGGAGTAGCCGAATGTGTCTTTGTATGAATCATATCCGTGACTTTTTACGAAGAACCAGACGTTTTTATTCATTAAGCCGGGTTCATAAAAAGCAACTACACCCTGACTGTCAGTATAGTAAACAATGTCATTTACGGTGCTCAACTCGACTAATGGCACACCTCTGCCGGTTTGTTCATCGACGACTTTTAATTTAAAATACGAAGTGTTTTCACCAAATGAAAATGTGGTGAATAAAAAAAGAATCATAACAAAATTAAGCGTTTTTGCATGCATAAATTGTTACCTGAAAATGTAACAATTATGCCTAAAAAATCAAGAGATATTCCTATGCAAATTAGTTGCGATTCGACTTGGTTTTGATATGATTCTTTGAAATTTATTAACTTTACAGGATATCTATGAAAAAAAGCATTCATCTAATATGTAACGCGCATCTTGATCCATGTTGGCTTTGGGAATGGCAGGAGGGAGCTGCAGAGGTACTTTCAACTTTTCGTACTGCCGCTGATTTATGTGAACAAAATGATACATTTATCTTCAATCATAATGAAGTAATTCTATACGAATGGGTGAGGGAATATGAGCCCCAGCTATTTGAACGTATAAAAAAACTCGTCAAAACCGGCAAGTGGCACATTATGGGTGGTTGGTATCTTCAGCCCGACTGCAATATGCCAAGTGGCGAGTCTTTTGTAAGACAGATTCTTGCCGGTCGTCAATATTTTAAAAAGAATTTTGGTGTAAAGCCTGCAACGGCTATAAATTTTGATTCTTTCGGTCATAGCAGGGGACTCGTTCAGATACTTGCAAAATCCGGCTATGATTCATATATATTCGGCAGACCGCAGCAGCACTGGCTGCCATTGGAAAATGACCTTTTCACATGGGTCGGCTTTGATGGCTCCGAAATTCTGGCAAAGAGATTCAGAGGATGGTATCAGGCCAGTCTTGGCACTGCAAAAAAACAGATCCTCGAAAGAATGGAACAGTCTAAAGATGACATTATTGAAATTCTATGGGGTGTAGGCAATCATGGTGGGGGGCCAAGCAGAAAAGATTTGGCAGATGTTAATGAACTAATAAAACAACGTAAAGATATTAATATATCACATTCAACTCCCGAAGATTATTTTAAGCAAGCTCGTAAGGACATTTCCTCTTTAAAAAAATGTCAGAACGATTTAAATCCGTGGGCAATTGGTTGTTATTCTTCCATGATTCGTGTCAAGCAAAAGCACCGTCAGCTTGAAAACGAACTCTATATGGTAGAAAAAATGGCTTCTTCTGCCGCAGCTAATAAACTTTTAAAATATCCGCAGGAAGATTTTGCATCTGCATCGAAAGATTTGATGTTTGCGCAGTTTCACGACATTTTGCCGGGTTCATCAATTCAGCCTGTTGAAGAAGCGGCACTGCGTATGATGGATCATGGTTTGGAGATTCTTTCAAAAATCAAAACTCGTTGTTTCTTTGCCTTTGCCTCTGGACAGAAAAAAGCACAGGAAGGGCAAATTCCGGTTTTCGTTTATAATCCTCATCCGATGAAAATAAAAGGTACTTTTGAATGTGAATTCAACCTTCCTGATTTCAATAATACTGGAACTTTTACCGATGTTAAAGTTTTCCAGAATGGTAAAATTATTCCAGCTCAGGTTGAAAGAGAGTTAAGCAATCTTCCCATAGACTGGCGCAAGCGAATTGTTTTTCATGCTGAGTTGCTGCCCTCACAGATTAATAGATTTGATTGCACATTAGAACGAATAGATAAAAAACCTGCAATCAAATCTATTGCAAAGAACGACAAAATTTTATTTAAAAACCCGCAATTGCAAGTTGTTATAAATACACGAACGGGGCTTTTGGATCAATATAAAGTAAACGGCGTAGATTTAATTTCTAAAAATGCTTTCTGCCCAATTGTTCTTGAAGATAACGAAGACCCATGGGAAATGCAAAAAGTTGCTTTCGGAAAAGTAATTGGGAAATTCAAACTTCTTGACAAAACTAAAGGCACAAAATTCAGCGGACTTCATGATTTAAAGCTTAATTCCGTTCGTATAATCGAAGACGGTAATGTAAGAACGGTTATAGAGGCTGTTTTTGGTTTTGAGGAATCGTTTATTTGTCAAAGATATAAACTTCCTAAAGCTGGTACTGAAATTGAAGTGGAAACAAGGGGTTTCTGGAATCAGAAAAATACACTTCTTAAATTGCAGATTCCAATGACAGATGATGGCTGCAGCTATTTTGGTCAGACAGCTTTTGGTATCCAGGAAATGCCTTCAAATGGAAACGAAGCGGTATCGCAAAAATGGGTTACTGTTATAAATTCAAAAAAGAATAAATGTTTAACTTGTATAAATGATGGAATTTATAGTTCCGATTTTACCGGCGGGAATTTACGTCTTACACTTCTGCGTTCACCTGCATATAGCGGGCATCCTGTCGATAAAAAAGAAATACTTATGACCGATCGTTTTACCAATCGCATCGATCAGGGGGAAAGAGTTTTTAGATTATGGATAAATGGCGGAACCATTAATGAACGATTTAATAATATTCAAAATGAGGCTCTTTATAAGAATGAAAAACCTTTTTCGCTGTCGTTTTTTCCAAGTGGTTTTGGGACAAAACCAAAACCTTTTGCACTTTTAGATAATAAAATAATAGAAATCTCCGCAATCAAAAAAGCAGAAAGCAGCAATGATTGGATAATAAGACTTTACAACTCCAATGATAGAAAGCAGTTAGCATCGCTGCATTTGCCTGTTTTGAAAATTAAAAAGGCTTTTAATTTCGGTCCATTTGAAATTAAAACGCTCAGAGTAAATAGTAAGGGAAATATTTTTGAAGTTAGCCTTATAGAGGATAAAATTTAGATATTCGTATCGGATAATTGGTTCAATTGCGGTGCCGGAAACGCTGCGCAGAATTATGTTTTTCGCATCTTTTTTACTTACAGGAAATTTCTGGCCTAAATGCATTTAATTTGGTATTTTATTATAACTTGCGGGCGTAATTCAGCGGTAGAATGTCAGCTTCCCAAACCTAATATTGTCATTTTTAAGTACTTGTCAAATAACAACTTAGTCCTTGTAGCATAAGCACTTATGAACTGGTTTAGAACTGAGTTGAAACTGGTTTCAGAACTGTTTCTTAACTGGTTTTGCCACAAAATTGCCACAAATTTCAACAATGGAATGGGATTCAAGTAGCTCCATTTTCAATGAAAAATGGCGGAGAGGGTGGGATTCAATCTGCCCGCTTTTTGTAACATTATTAAAAAGCTGTATTTAGTTTAACTCAAACCAAAACAAAGATTTAGACGTTCTTGTTTCTTTACTGTCCTCGCACGATTTTTTACTATCTTGAACTGCGTTTTAAGGACAGTTTGAGGACAGTGGAAAAAATAGTGCTCTAACAATGACAGATAGGATTTTAACAGAAAATTCGAGGCATGTAAAGTTTCCTTTGAGCATCGGATCTAAGTCCGTGACTCGCTCCATAAGATTAGTATTTACAGCGTATTACGATGCGTTTTTTTACGTAAAAATAGGACTTATGATTCTAATAGTAGTTCAAGTAAAGACTAAATATAGACTAAAAGTACATTCTCTGGTGTACATTTTGGTGCACTTCGTCTATTTTGGAGCAAGCTAATATTGGAAGAACGTAATTTTATTGCTTGCAAGAACAACTATTCTTGTTGACCATCATTGTTAGCGTCTCCTGCACAAGTATCTATGACTGGTTCATCTAAATCTTTCCACCATGCTGCTCGGTAATTATCAAAATATTTTTCAAACATATAAATTCTATAATTAACACCATCAATACCAACTGCTATAAATTCATTCGCTCCATCACCGGTAATAATATTTCCTATTTCAGGTGCTCCGTAAAAATCTCCAAGACGTGTCTTGGAACAACCAGGATTCTGTCCAATTATTACTTCCTGCATATTCATATACTCTAACCGCCATCAATTCACCCCAACCTTTATGAGTAGCAACAACTATTTCATTATCGCCATCTCCATCAACATCGCCTCCTTTTGCTCCCTGAAAGTTTTGTTGACTGTCACTCATACTCCAAAGTGAAGAATATACTCCATTATTATATTCACAAACTATCACAGGGGCATTACTCCAAAAAGAAGTTCCAGTAAGGATAAGATTTGTTCCATCATTTCTCAAATCACCTACCCATACGCTCCTGTAGTCAGTATATGGATATGATTATTCAGCCAGAAAGGATTAACAATGCGACAGGCGGCAATGAATATGGCCGTAAGTAAAGTTATCGAAGCAACTAATGCAATGGGAGTGCTTCCATAAAAAGTAGATTATTTTTAACATAATGAGAAAGCTAATAAATTACATCATAAGTATATAATATAACATTAAAAAATTTAAATTTAGAGAGAAAAATAAATTATAATAAAAAACCAAATACCAAGCAGTTGTAAAATGGATATAGAATTACTTGTTATGTACTTTCGATTGAATTTAAATTATAAATTTTTCAGTTTAGATGTTGCGGGAATATATTATGTTGACAAGACGGAAATTTTTGGAAAAGGCGGGGGTGGTTTTTTTAGGAGCAGGAGCATCGATGCTTACAGCTTATGGAAAGCCTGCAATATTTGCCAATAATGGTGGTAAAAAGAAGAATGTAATATGGATACTAGCAGATGATCTCGGCTATGGTGATGTTGGCTCTTATGGATGCAGGGACATAAGTACCCCTAATATCGACCGCTTAGCGCAAGATGGAGCTATGTTTACAAGGTCTTATGCATATCCTGCATGTACACCTACGAGAGCAGCCCTTTTGACTGGCCGATATCCTGAAAAAGCTGGTATTACGGGTGTTTTGATGGGCAAAGGCGGAATGGATAGCTCGGCCACAACGATTGCGGAAGTTTTCAAAAAATCTGGCTATACCACCGCATGCATTGGCAAGTGGCATCTCGGATATGCCGGGGATACATTGCCGAACTCACAGGGTTTCGATTTCTTTTATGGGCATCGAGGAGGTAAGATTGATTATTTCAAACATACCGATACTGCTCAAAAATTAAAAAATGATCCAAATGGAAAACATGATCTTTATAAAAATCAGACTGAAATATTTGAAGAAAATAAATATTCGACAAATCTTTTTACGAACAGCGCATTAAATTTTATTAAGGAAAATTCATCGAAACCGTTCTTTATGTATCTTGCTTATAATGCCCCGCACTACTCTCGACACAAGGAATTACAGGCACCGGGCATATCGCACCATCAGGTCGGCCAGTCTTCCACCAGAGAGGTATATGCGGCTATGGTGGAATGTATGGACGAGGGGATCGGACAGATAATTAAAATGCTCGAATCAGCGGGATTAGCTGATGATACGATAATTTGTTTCATAAGCGACAATGGAGCAGACCCCGTGCATGGCGGCTCGAATGGCTTGCTGAGAGAGAAAAAAGGCACTTGCTGGGAAGGCGGTATTCGTACACCGCTTATAATTAAATGGCCTGGATTGTCAACAAATGGCACTAAGATAAATTGTCCAATCGGGATTTATGATTTATTTCCAACGTTTGTAAAAAAACTTGGCCTTAAATATGATATTAAAAATCTTGATGGAGTTGATATATCAGGCATTTTCAAATCTGATAATGTGCTGGCGCGAAGAAATATATATCTGAGATTCGCAAGCCAAGGTGCCGTTATAGATGGAAAATGGAAAATGATGAAAGATAAAGACCAAAGATTTTTATTTGACCTTGAAAATGACTTTAGGGAACAGCATGACCTTGCAAATGAGCATCCTGCAGTGCTGGATAAAATGTATAATTCTTACCTTGGGTGGGAAAAAACGTTGATTAAACCCTTAAAAAAAAGGTCAATGTAAAAATATTCCATCATTTTGCCTACATATTCCATTTTATTTAGATTTATTTAGTAGTATAGTTTTAATAGGAATGTGAGAAACTAAATTTTATAGTATTAATTTTTATTTGGAGGCAGGAAAATGAAGAAATTAAGTTTTACTTTTTTGTTCTGTGTACTTGCATTAACAAGCACAATCGTCAATTCAGCGATGGTTGGCGTGTATATTGATGAGGATTTCAGTAGCGGCCTTGGAAGCTATTTGCAGGGAGCGAATAGCAATTCAACGAGTCAATCCGCTGATACAGATGGTTCAGTTGAAGTAAGCGGCGGATTAGCTATGATGCATCCTACTTCTACAATCTTTGGAACTGAAGCTTTGCCGTTCGTGTCTCTTGCTTCGGGTCAATCTGCGGTACTGACACTTTATGGTATGACGGTAACCGATGACACTCCGAGACCTGGGTACACAATGATAGGGTTCACTGATGTTAAAGATACGCTCAACACCGGCAATACAGGCTTTGCGTCCTTGGGAGGTCCCAGTTCGGCAACTGGAACTTATATGAGAATGTACACAAGGGGACCTGCTGGCATCAAAGGTCCTAATACGGGCTTCAGTCGCTCATCTTTTGCAGATGGTCTGCCTCACGACTGGATTATTACACTTAGCAAGGCATTAGACGGTACTATGTCGTTTCGTGTCCAATGCGAGGATAAAGACCTCGACTGGAATACGTTAGACGGTTTTAATGGAGTATCGGCAGCAGAGTGGGCGACCTATTTGCCTACCACCGCGATTGTACCGCACATTCGTTTCACTGATATGGACAGTGTCGGCAATGGCCTCTTAACCATTGACCGTTTGGTCTATGAGGTTGTTCCAGAACCTGCAACAATAGTGTTACTCGGAATGGGATTGGCATTGCTAAGGAAAAAATAATCTATCTATCGATTCTGTGATGTTGAAAAGATAGTGGGATCAATTGAGCCGATATAGAGATTGGCAATATAGAGCTTATGCTTGTTGCATAGGCTCTTTTTTTCAATTATAATCATTTTGAAACGATTTTTCATAATGAACAACAGAGAGAAACTACAAAACGCATTAAATCATCAATCCGGACCGATACCAATTGATTTTGGCTGCACAGCAGTTACCGGTATTCATATTTCAGTAGTGCAAGAGCTTAGAAAGTATTTTGGTCTTGTAAAAAGTCCTGTCCAAGTGGTAGAACCCTATCAAATGCTCGGATTTATCGACGAGGACCTCAAAAAAATATTAAAAATAGACACAGCAGGTATTTCAACGCCAAATACAATGTTTGGTTTTCCTTTAGATGACTGGAAACAATGGAAAACACCATGGGGGCAGGAAATTTTGGTGCCGGGAAAATTTGAAGTCGATGAGAATGAAAATGGTGTGTTCATTTATCCGCAGGGCGATAGAACAGCAAAACCGAGTGGGCATATGCCAAAGACGGGATTTTTCTTTGATACAATTATTCGTCAACCTCAAATACAGGAAGATAAACTTAATGCGGCAGACAATCTTGAAGAATTCGGATTAATTTCTCAAAATGATATTGCATATTATAAAAAGCAAATTGATGAAGTTTCTAAATCTGGATGGGGTATTGTTGCGGCTTTTAGTGGAACAGCTTTTGGCGATATTGCTCTTGTGACGGCTCCATTTTTGAAAAATCCTAAAGGAATACGAGATATAACGGAATGGTATATATCAACTGCGATAAGGCAGGATTATATTCATTCAGTTTTCAGCAAACAGCTTGAATTCGCAATTGAAAATCTTAAAAGAATATATAAAACAATCGGCAATGATATAGATGTTGTATTTTTGTGCGGCACAGATTTTGGAACGCAATGTGGTACATTCTGTTCAATTGATACTTTTCAAAAACTGTGGAAACCATATTATAGCAAGCTAAACGGCTGGATTCACGAAAATACAAAATGGAAAACTTTTAAACATTCATGCGGAGCGGTTTTTGATTTTGTAGAGGAATTTGTCGATTGCGGTTTTGATATTTTGAATCCTGTTCAAACATCAGCAAAAGGAATGGACGCAGTTGAACTGAAAAAAACCTACGGCAATCGCATAGTATTCTGGGGCGGGGGAATAGATACTCAACAGATTCTTCCTTTTGGCACGCCGCAGCAAGTTAAAGATGAAGTGCTGAGAAAATGCGAGATTTTTTCAAAAGATGGTGGATTCGTATTTAATTCTATTCATAATGTACAAGCCAAAACGCCCACAGCAAATGTTATTGCTATGTTTGAAGCAGTTTGGCAATTCAATTCCTAAAAAATGCTGAATATGAAATTTTGTTAGCTGAATGAAATTAATTTCTCAGTTCAAAAACAGCAATGCTCATATATTCCATCATTTTGCCAAAATATTACAGGTGTTAGTAATTGCATTGCAATCTTCTCTGTTGGTATAAAGGTAAATAACCATTCTTGCAACAGGGACGACATTTCTTGGAAGCCTCAGTTATGTGGCTAATGGAAAAAATGTGTATCGAGATAATTAGTCATTTTTCGGAGTCGATTTGCGCTGTGCAGATTGAATACCGCAATTTTTTTCTGAATGAAAGGAAGTCGTTATGAAAAAGAAAGAATGGTTAATTGTGTTATTGTTTTTTTTATTGATGCCAACAGCATTGGTAATGGCATTAGAGGGTCCCGATGTGGTTTTTTTAGAGTTCGATGGAGATTATGATTCAACACTGTCTGATATGACCGGAGATGGCTTTTATGAGGTTACAGACGCAGGATATTCTACATACGGAAGTTGGATGAATTCAGGATTAAATTGGACCCACGTAACTTATGATGGCGGGTATCCCTATATGGGGTCTCAAATGTATAAGGTTCAATGTAATCTGTCACCGCACCCTGTTGATAATGATCGTTCTGAACAGATGTTGATTACTGGTTGGTATCCCGCTGACGGCTACAGATATTTTTCATTTGCAGTCTATATCCCTACCACATGCAGCACCCCAGCTAACTGGTTAATGTTGTCGCAATGGCATCAGGATGGAGACCATTCACCGCCGCTTTATTTTAGCTGGCAAGGTGATACGAATAAATTTAGGTTGGCACGATATTACGATGGTGTTGTAAATGGCGAGTATGACCCTGTAATATGGGGAGGATTATGGGAAAGCGATTTCACAGTTCAAAAAGGAAAATGGTACTATTTTCAATTTACTGTAAAACCGGGATTGAATAATACCGGTCTCGTTGATTTTCGTATGATGAATTCTGCAACAGGATTGTGGGAACAAGAATACCTCAATGATGCAATTACTATAGGTTTTCAATATTTACCCGATGGGAACACTCCGGCTCCTCAAAATTATCAGTTTAAGCTTGGTACATACAGAGGCACTCAACAGGTAGTAACCAAGATTTATTTCGACAATATTCGCTATGGTAAAACATGGGCAGGTATAAATAAAGGCCATTTGACGGGTTCGCATCAATGCGTGATGGATTTGCCATTTGATGAAAGTTCTGGCACTGTAGCTAACGATGCATCCGCTTACAATAATGATGGACAGGCTATGGGTGGAATCACTCACCCATCAAACGGTATATCCGGCAGATGCTATTGGTTCGATGGTGTCAACGATTATGTTCGTATACCGTTGGATACGGTGGATTTTGACTTTGGCAATTATATGACAGTTTCCTGCTGGATGAAGACCACCGCTAATCGGAATGTATATCTTGTCAGTCAGGATGAAAGTCCTAATAGTTATAAATATCGTTTGACTGTAAGCTCCGGAGCATCTGCATTCAGAGTAAAGCATCCGGACGGTACGACTCCGTATGCCCAGGCTACGTTAGGCAGTTCGCTATTCGATGGCGAATGGCATCACATGGTAGGAACGTATAATCGCTTTTCTCCGGATGGCAATAGGATAAAATTGTACATTGATGGTGAACTGGCGGCTTCTGCCGCTGGCAGCGATAAGCCGTTATTGCGGGGTGCTGATTATCTTAATATAGGAAAAATCGGCAGCACTGATTGGTACTATGGCGCTCTTGATGAAGTGCTACTGTATAACTGGGCATTGACAGCAGACGAAGTCGAAGATTTATATAGCTCATACTAATCTATAATAAATAAAGGGCGAGTTTGAAAAATAACTCGCCTTTTTTGTTTTTTCTGAAAGGGTGAAATTATGAAATGTTTAGTGAAAATTTTGATGTTGATTGTTTTGTTGGGTGCAGTTGCGCAGGCAGCGACATATTATGTAGCCCCAGAGCAGGGGGGACGGGGCACCCATGATGGATTGAGTGCTGCTAATGCAAAAGATTATCTCGATTCAGCCTTCTGGACCACTGTTCAAACCGGCCTTTCAACAGCAATCGCTACCGTATGGTTTGTTGACGGTACTTACAATCGAGGGTGTTTGACTCTTTTAAATAAAGGCAATGCTACCAACAAGCTTTATTTAAAAGGGGTCGCCGGCAGCAACGTGCAGTTCACTTCCAGCGGAACTCAACTTCTGATAATTGATAACAGCCAAAATATCGAAATCCGCGATTTGAATTTCAGCGGTACCGGCTGTACAGACCATGCAATTTTATGCAGGTATTCTGCTTGCCGCAATATCGATATAGTTAGTTGCCAGTTTACTAATTTAACTAACCTCATGTATGCTGCGGTGGACATCATAACCGGAGCTCATGATATTATAGTCAGAGAGTGCTTATTTGACACAATTGGAGTTGTCGGCCATATAACTCATGGGGTGTACGCTGCACATAATTGCTATAAAATTAAAATTCATGACAATACTTTTGAGGATGTTGCCGGTTCCCATGTGAATTTACGCGACAATGTAAGTGATGTTAATGTTTTTGACAATACATTCAGAAGTACAGGCACTTATGCAAACGAAGATTTGCAACCAGCGATAACGGTTCACGGTGGTGATGATGAATATTTCGGTAGAGATTACTCTTTTCATGACAATACGTTTGATTTTGCTGACAGGCCGCGTTATAGCGCGATACGATGGACTCACAAAGGTTATGAGGGAAGCGGCGGATTCTATCAGATACCTAATGCAACAGAAGCGGATTATCTCGAAAATGGCGGCCCCGAGATTAAACGGGGATTTCTCTATGGTGCCGGAGTCGATATAGATTCGCAGATATATGGAAATACCTACATCGGCGTGGACGTCAGAGTGGGATATGGATGGTGTCCATCGGGAGGGTATTGGAGCTATCGAAATGTTTCCAATGCTTTTTATCAGACACGGTGGGCTTGCGACTGGGAGGGCAGTAATGATGAGCTGGTTAGTTGGAGTGTTGTGGAAAATAATCCATACACAGATGTTTCAGTAACTTCTTCTAATCCCGCACATGGTACATATTCAGCCCGCCTTACAGACACATCGGCAAGCTATCGTCCTGATCTTGTACGCAGTATTGGTGCAAATATTACTCGCGGTTATTATCGAATGTATGTAAGAATAAATTCGCTCAGTGCCGGTTATGCTGAGCCAGTATATACTAATTCGTCTGACTGGCTTTATTGGATTAGAGCCAATAAATCCGACTACAAATGGGGTAACAATGATGGTGCTTTTCCCAGTTCTACCACATGGACAACCGGAACATGGTATCTCCTTGAGATGGAGTTTAATTTTTCTTCGGATAAATACACGGTGTGGCTGAATAACAGTAAGATAGCTGACAATATTACAATTCCCACAACAAATACATCAATGTCAGATAATATTAAGATAAGTCCCTGCGTAACGACATATCAAGGCGATATGCAGATTGATTTCACCAAATTAGCCGTTTACGAAAGTTCTACCAGTTCTCGCAAGTGCGTAATGGATTTGCCGTTTGATGAGGCTTCGGGAACTACTGCCAATGATGCAACAAACTACGATAATGATGGACAACTTATAGGCGGAATTACTCATCCATCGGACGGTATATCGGGGAGATGCTTTTGGTTTCACGGTGACAACGATTATGTTCGTGTACCTTTAAATGCGGTGGATTTTGATTTCGGCAATTATATGACAGTTTCCTGCTGGATGAAGACCACTGCTGATCGGTCGGTATATTTAATCAGTCAGGATAACAGTCCTAACGATTATAAATATCGTTTAACTGTAAGTTCCGGAGCAGCCACCTTCAGAGTAAAGCATTCGGATGGTACAACTCCGTATGCCCAGGCTACATTAAGCAGTTCGTTATTCGACGGTCAATGGCATCATATGGTAGGAACGTATAATCGCTTTTCTTCGGATGGTAATAGGATAAAATTGTATATTGACGGCGAGCTTTCCGCCTCTGCTGCCGGCTACAATTACCCAATATTACGCGGTACTGATTATCTCAATATAGGAAAAATCGGTAGCACTGATTGGTTCTATGGCTCTCTTGATGAAGTGCTGCTGTATAACTGGGCATTGACAGCAGACGAGGTCGAGGACCTGTATAACTCATACTAAACTGTAAATAAAAAAGGCGAGTTTAAAAAATAGCTCGCCTTTTTTGTTTTTCTGAAAGGATATTTGTATGAAAATAAAAAAACTTTTAAAAAGTGTTAATTATTCATTATTAACATTAATGTTTCTTTTTGTGGTACAAGTGCAGGCATTAACAATTTTTCAACCATGGAATGAGACCTCTGGCTGGGTAAAAGAAGAACAATTGTCGAATTCTTACATAGAGGTCAGACCGAATGAAGCTGCCTGGGTTACTGCGCATATGAGCGCTAATCCTTATGCCGGCAAAACCGCCTATTATAAACTTCTTGGTGATGATAGTATATCCTCTGGCACTCACGGCGGGCAAATACCGGAATGCTGGATGCAATTTGATTTTACTCACACCTCATCAGGTGTGATAATGGGCAGACTCGGATTATTCAATTCTGATGGCGTTAACAACGATGTGCCTACGGATTCAAGCAATAACTATATTGCTATTATGCGCGCAACGGAAGGCGGTTCATATAATGATTCTAAAATATATATAAAGAGCAAATTAGCGAAAGCAGATGGGACAGATGTTTCATATCTAAGTACCCCGTTGTATGCCGATACATATAATGTTCGTGTTAAAGTGCATATCTATTCTCTCCCTGCCCCTGATTATAATACTTATGCAGATGTTGATGTTTATGATTATGATCCGGCTACTGATACGATATCTTCTCATACAAGAACGCCAACATCGTTAACCCGCTTTATTATAGCCAAGTCCACTGATTACTATAATCATGGTTTAGATGCTTTTGGTATCAGGAATAATTATCGCGATACAGAACTTAATATGAATTATAAGTTCGATAATTTGTATTTCTCAACCGAAGGGCCGCTTCAAATGACTTATTATTATGCAGGCCCGACGGCACAAGGTAATGGCAGCGGTTCGAGCTGGGCTAATAGAGCAAATTTTTATAATGGGACTTTATGGAGTGGGGTACAAACACAATTGAATTCTACACCTGTTAATGTAATGCTGGCCAATGGAACCTACAATGGTGGTGAACTTGCCCTAAGCAACAGAGGTAATCCTCGCAACCCGCTCCACATTTGCGCAAATACACTCTACGGTCCAGTATTTACCGGAGATACCTATTGTATTACTATGAGAGGCGGAAACAATATTTCACTATATGGATTAAAATTTTCTGAAATTACTCACATGTTTCCAGTATATACGCAAAAAATCATGGATAATCCAGCCCGAAACATAGAATTGCATTATTGCGTATTTGAAAATTTGGGACACTCGATCTTTGATGGAGTCAGTGCGTTTGGAATTTTGGATGGGTCTTATGGTATCGGTGTGCATAACTGTGATTTCGAGAATGTAGGAGTCCCAGAGGATCCAAATACACCGCATATGATTTATTGTGATCACGATAGCATTCTTATTTCAGTCACCGATTGCACTTTTACTAATGGTACTGGCGGATATGTTCGTTTCCGTGATGCAGCAGAGTATGTCACTGTGGATAATTGCATATTTAATAGCACTGGCTCAGATTACAATAGAATATTTATTGAACTGCCGGTATTCAACACTTCCTATCCAGGACAAGAATACTATGGCCGTTATTTCAAATTCACCAATAATGTATTCGATTATGATAGTACTTCTGGAAGCGGTCTGCGGCATGCGGTACAATTCCGCTGCGATGGTTGGAATGTACTCTCCGGAGATACACTGGACTATATGACGGATACTACGGAAGCCAGCACGCTAAATAATGGAACTCAAGACCAAAAAGATGCTTTGCTTCGTACCGAGATGGAATTGGACAACGACCATATAAAAATTTACGGCAACACTTATACTAATTGCAGTTATCAAACTGTTTATTGGCACCATCCCAATTTTGGCTCAGGCAACCAGGGTTATACTGGTTATTGCAATATTTCCAATTGGCCGAAAACCAGTGGAACTTATCCCGCCCCATCTCAATTGAGAAATAATGATTTTGAATACAAATGCGATAGACGGCGTTGCTGGTGGACGTTCAGCGGAACAGCACCAGCCGATCATCCTGGACTTCACGGTGCCAGGGCTGTTAAACTTCTTAGAGCCAGCACGACTGAATTTGGTCAATGGTTGTCTTTCCCCAAGAGCGATACCACAGTATGTTGCCTCTTCGGTGTAGGCGCTCGCACTGGAACCGGTGTCAAGTTCCAAATGCAACTGCATCACAATGAAATCTCTAATTCTTATTGTGCTTTTGCTGTGAATAGTTCAGGTCAGTTGGGTTACATGAATGGCAGCACATTCGTTGCTGTGCCAGCATTAGGTACTATTGAATTCTGCGTTGATGGCAACGGTGATGGTGATTATACGGATGCCGGTGATACCTTGAGATGGTATCAATTACGAATTAAAACTTACTACTCTGATGGAACCCCAACATTTGATATTGACAGAGGTGTAGCTAATACTCAAAGCAGCTATAATTATCAAGCTAATGGTCTGACAACATGGTGCGGTACTGCTGCTGTTACAAACGATGTTGTAGGATTGGTCAAATTCACAAATGTTACAGCCGATGTTATTCTTGATAATCCTTGGTAATCGGCAACGTTTTAAATCTAAAGGCCGGTGAATTTTATTGTCATCGGCCTTAATTTTCAGTCGCTTATCAATTTTTCTCGACTTGCAACGACATAAGTGCAAAGCAAATCACCGGTAACATTGGCCATCGTTTCAAACATATCTAAAATTGGATTTATTCCTAAAGCCAAGGCAACAATAATTGAGATTTGGCTATTGCTTAAGCCAAGAGGTTTGAGAATTATAAATAATAACATTAAACTTCCCCCGGGTACGCCACCGGTTCCTATAGCGGCCAGAACGGTCACCATAACTAAAACAACAAGGTCGAAAGCAGTTATCTGAATTCCAAACATATTTGATGCCAATATAGCGAACATTGGAAGGTGCAAACAAACGCCATCCATATTAATTGTCGCACCAAGCGGAAGAGAAAAGCTCGCTAACTCACTATGCACTTTGAGTTCTTCTTGAGCAATTTTTAATGTGACTGGGAGTGTTGCTGCACTGCTTCGAGTCGTAAATGCCATTATCATTGCTTCCTGTATTTTCTTAAGAACTACAAAAGGATTTTTACCAGTTGCCAGCCACATTATTACAGGAAAAACTATAAAAATCATAAAGATAATGCCAGTGATTACACCTAATGTAATACTGATATACGGGCCAACTATCCTCGGCCCATATAAACTGAAATTTACAATTGTAAGAGCAAATATGCCGATAGGGGAATATTCTAGTACCCAGTCAACCAATTTGAATATAACGTCGCGGCATACATTAGCCAGACGCAAAAGGCTAAGCAGCCGATCAATGTATTCCTGATTATTGCTTGCTTCAATACATGCACGTACCGCTAAACCAAAGAGGATGCTGAAAACAATAATGGCCAGAAAATTACCTTCAGCTAAAGATTGAAAAGGGTTTTGAAACATACTGTATAAAAGTTTTGAAAAGCTTCCATCTGTCTGACTTTTGCTGCCAATTTGAGCCGCTTCAGAAGAAAGATCTGATGCCATTTTATTCCAGTCAGCAAGATTGCTGCCGGAAGCTGGGTTAATAAGCAGAGCCAGAAAAACTCCGATCATAGCAGATAAAAGCGAAGTAAATAGATACCACCCAATCACCTTGGCTCCGATCGCTCCGAATCTCTTCAATGGAAGACTTGCGGCGCCTGTTACCAGTGAAAAGAAAATAACCGGTATAACTATCATTTTAAGCATATAAACAAAAACATTGCCGAATGGTGAGATTCTGCTGATAATTTTGGGCACATCAATCGCTGATGAATTTTTAGAGATAAGCCACAATGTTATACCGATAATTGCGCCGGAGGCAATACCTGCAAGAATACGTAAAACCAAAGAAACACTAAAATACCATCTAAGCAGGTTTTTCATCATATATTTCCATATTACAATGTGTCAGATATCGCAAATGAAAACAGTTAATCTTTTAAATTTTTCATAAGATTCAGAATGCCAGCAGCATTCTGTTTTTGATTTCGTTCGAGAAGCTCGACATCGGTTTCATCGGTCAGAGATTTTTCCATAGTTGGATGTCCTGCCCATTCAACATCAAATGCTTGAATGCCAAATTCTTTAAAGCACCATAAAGGAATCGAGCCGGGTGTCGCTGAAAACTTTAACCAGTTGTGATTAGGATCTTCATCAGAATAATCTCTGCAATAGCCTTCTACGTAAATATTGTAAATCTTTTGGAAATTTTCTCTGACAGCTTTATTTTCAGCCGCTGCTTTAGGAGCCCATAGGCATCTACCAGCAACAGACGCGAGGTGATGGAAACTTAAAACCACAGATGGTTGGTGTTCTTTAAGGAATGAAACCACCGCCTCAGTTTCTGGTTCGCTTGCCGGTGCCGGGCCGCGGTATGTGCCGCCGCCAGGATTTGCACTGCTTCCGCCATATAAATAACTTATTTCTTCCCAATTCCCTGGGAAGTTGCGGTTTAAATCTACGCCGATCACATTTCTGCGAAGATACCAAGGGGTACCATCAACAGCTGATTGTCTTTCATCAAGGTTTATGCATGGAATAGCAATGATAGAAGAATTATTAAATATCTCCTTATTATCTTCGAGAAGAAGTTTTATTACCGGAATAATTATCTCCGGGCCGGATTCTGATGCATGTGCGGCTCCAAGCAGTGCCACTTTCTTATTTGATTTGCCGACTTCGATGCCGAGGATATCTTTATTTTTGCGAGTCTTGCCTGCGACTGTAACTTTCACAAGTTCAGGATAAGATTTTTGAAGATTATGCATTTCTTCAGATATTTTACTTTGCGACCACCATATTCGCGGATCTCGGACTTTTATAGGATATGGTCCTGTGGGATCGCCTTTAGCGGCTGCAACCCAGTAAACATAAGTATCGCCGAGAGAAACCGTTTTGTCATTATACAGATAAGGTTTATTCTTCTCCTGTTTTATAAATCCTTTATAAATTATATCTGCGTCTGAACAGGTAATTCCATCAAAAAACTCTTTGCCATCTTTATAGAAATTAAAATCGACTTGTTTGCGATATATTCGGATTGTATCGAACAAGTCATTATAATCTTCATTTGCAGGATACCATTTACTTTTGTTAAATGTTATCTCAACTTTGCCATCGAAGGCTATTGCTTTTAAAAAAGCCAAAGGTTTGTGTTTTTGTATATATGCTTGGCGTTCGACAGCATTTGAATCAGTATTTTGTGTCTTTTGTCCGAATAATACCGATATACAGCCTGCAAAAATAATTATAAAAATAGATCCTATCCGCTTCATTAGGGAACTCCTGATAAAAAAATTAATTAATGTCTGTCCCGATAAAGTTTCGGGGGCATACCATAAGTTTTTTTAAATATTCGTGAAAAATAATATTGGCTTTCAAAATTCAGCATCAGGCTGATTTGTTTTATTGAATAGTCTGTCTGCATCAAAAGCAGGGCGGCTTTGTTCATTTTTAATTTCATCACGTAAGACATAGGGCTTGATTTAGCGTGCTTGTTGAATAATCGGCAAAGATATACTCTGCTTATATGGCATTTCTTTGCTACATCTTCAAGCGAAACTAAATCACTGAAATTTTCGTTAATATAATTGCAACACTGGATGTAGCTCATAAGAGACGGATTTGTGTGCCTGCGGCTGAGAAAAATATGAGAAGAAATCTTCAGCAGAAGCGCACGAAGTAAACTGTCGCATATTTCCTGCGAATTTTCCTGCTTCTCAAGGCAATTATCGAGAATGTTCTCGAACAGCCATTGTATTTCCCCAGGATTTGAAATATGCAGGACACGTTCAGTCAAAGTCGATATTTTTTTGAATATTCCCGCTGCGTCCCGGCCGGTAAAATGAATATAAATATGAGTCCACGGCGTATCGGAATCGTTCAAAATCACCCCTGTTTCCTTTGGTGAAAAATGATACACTGACCCTGCATCCGCTATATATTCCTGTTTATTATCTTTTATTTTTGCCTGGCCGCTGAGGGTATAAACAATTCTATAAAAGGGGTAATTTGAAAAAGAAAAAGAATAGCCTTTTGAAACCTTTTTAAAACCTGCATAAATCGTGCTTAGCTTGCCTTGTAAATCTGCACCGGGAAAAATACCTTCTTTTTTGTCGATATCATGTAATTCTACTTCTTTTCGCTCTTCAGGACTGAGGAAGTCTTTATTGATTGCCTGAAGTGCTTCAGAGTCTATTTGTTTTTTACTGGGTATCAATTTCTTCATAATAATTGACAAAATATATCTAAAATTCTAAAATTATTGTTTTCTGCCCTATAATATAGTCCACTGATAAAAAAATAAAGCCTTTTAACCGCTAATAACGTACCAAAGCACAAAAGGCTAACAATTTACATCATAAGGATACTTTAGACTATTAGTTATGATTTGGTTAGTAATGTTAAATTAGATATACTTAAGGAAGTGAGATTAGGGGTAAATAAGCTCTTGATAGGAATTTGCACAAAGGAAAGGGTAATATTATGAAGAAAAAACCAGACTACATTAAAAAAAATGGCAGAGCGTTTACATTAGTTGAGCTTTTAGTCGTTATTTCGATTATTGCGATGCTTTTAGCTATACTTTTACCAAGTCTTGCAAAAGCAAGAGAAGTCGCTAGAAGAGCCGTTTGCGGCAACAATCTCAAACAATTGGGGACTGGCTGGCATTTATATGCTGCGGAACACAAAGACACTTTTCCTGTTGGCGGGACTCAAGGCGGCAAAAATAAGTCGATATATCCATTTTGGTTTCACTACCGGCACGGCATAGCCGGATATATGCCAACTTTCACCGTAGATAACGCCCGTTTGTTACCAGCAGACGACAAACGCGCAATAAAACCCCAAGATAGTAAAAGAATTTCACGTATTTGGTATTGCCCTTCTCATGCAGAGAAAATGATTGCAGGAATCCGCGAGTATGATGTTGCAAAGGGGGTTACGGGCGGGCCGTCGAATACGAAGATCAAAATTCCAGCAGTAGGTTTTTCTTATAATCCTCATGTTTCACTTTTCAACTGTCAGAAAGTATATGCCTTGAAAGAGGCGTCACGTGTACCTATTTTATTTGATTTTTACGTACCTGATGGCACAACAAGTTCTGAGGATGGCACGATAAGTCGCGGTTTGCCTAATTTATGTCCTACGCCGATGCCCGATGCGACTGGTAACTATAGGGATAGTTATTTCTTTGCCGAAGGAGTATCCGGCGCACATAAAGGAATGTCCAATTTTCTCTGTGCTGACGGCCACATCCAATTAAACAAAGGGACGGGTCTTGTATTCCCTGTAAATAACCTTAATACGAAAATAGCTAACTTAAAGCAATTTCAAATTCTATTTAGTTGGAATCCCAATAAAAGAGATGGCTTTACGCCTTCCAGACCTTGGCCAAGTGATTGGTAAAATGATATGCGATGCAGAAATCGTGAATTTACAATAAAATAAAAATTTGTACCTTAAATTAAAATGAATTTTTTCATAAGGAGGGTTGAGACAATGAAGAATTATCTATTATTGACATTAGTTGTGCTGCTTTTGGCTGCACAGGCTCAGGCGCTAACAATTTTCCAATCCGAAAACTGGAATAGCGAAAAAGGTTGGATCGAAGAAGAACAAGGCAGTAATGATTACATCAAGAATCTGGCTGAGTTGCCAGGTGATGGTAATACTTATGTTACAGCATCTCTGCAAAGAAATAACATTGCTGGCAAAACCGCTCTTTACCACCTTCTTGAAGGTGATGGTTTCCCAGTTGCTCCAGGTACAGCCGGCGGACAAATACCGGAATGCTGGATGCAATTTGATGTTGAGGGAACCACATCCGGTTATCAGTTGGGCAGATGGGGATTGTTCAATTCAAGTGGCGACAACTTGGCGGCCGCAAACTCCAATTATATTGCTGTTAATCGACAGGGAATGACTACCGGTTCTGATTCGAGATTTACTATGATGAGCATTGCAGGTGCAGGGTCTCACTCTTTTGGTGATACTATGACTTGCCGAGTAAAAATTCATGTGTACTCCGAATATAATTCACCGACAGATGCGAATACGTATGCCGATGTTGAAGTATGGGATATTGATCTCGTTGACACTTCTCTTTCTCATCATCCTACCCTGGTATGGCAAGTAACCCGCCATCTGATTGCGAGGTATAATAACACATTTCCTAAAGGTTTGAATGCTTTCGGTATCAGTAATGCTTACGGTACAACAGCAAATATGCAGTTCAAAGTTGATAATTTTTACTTCTCGACAGAAGGCACTTATGAGACTGTGCGAGGGGGTACTCCGCCGCCACCTTTTGCTGTAAAATGCACCAGCCATCAGGGAGATTTCAACGGCGATTGCAAAGTAAACTTTGAAGATTTGAGAATTTTGGCGGACGAGTGGTTGCAGTGCCCCTATATTCCTGCAAGATTATGTGATTCTCTATTAGTGGTTCCCCCGGTGGATAATTCCCACCGAATGTTTGCTCAGCCCGAAAGCCGTGAAGTTTTCCGCGACGGTCAAATGCTGGCAACAAGCCTTGCAGATGCCAATTACGCCAGAGTAACTTTCACTGATCCTGCAAATGGCAAATATGACGGTTCACTTATTTTCGCATTTAAATTACCGGAAAAAAACGCAAATCAGGTCATATCGACTGCGCAATTGTGGCGGTATGATGTAAATGATGTGGATAATGTCGATAATAGCATAACCAGAGCAATAACGATGGATTTGTACGGCCTTCCTTACAGGCCGGCGGCTACTAACCCGGTAATTACCGCAGCGGATCATTATGTAGGTACGGCTGACAGGACTGATGCCGTGATGATTCAGCCGGTTGTTGTAAATGACACAAAAGGAATTTCGGTTTCCAAGTGGAGCGCTACAGAGTCAGGCAGTCCGGTTTTGGCGGAATTCTTAAATGCCCAATATGACGCTGGTGCCGTGGCCGGCGACTGGGTTTTGCTGCGATTTTCACCAAGAGATTCCAATGATGCCAATTATGTAAGTCATGCGATTCGAGCTCCCGGTTACCCTGAAAACCCTAATGAAGGCCCCAATATATATTTTAACCTTGCGGATCGTGATCCGAACAAAGGCAGAATATATGCTCAGCTGGAAAGTAAACAGCTCACCTCTGACGGTGTAATGGAGGATTATACAGTCGGTCCTAACGCAAGTCAGGATCCAAATCTGTCACGGTTAACATACAACAATTCATTTCATGATGGTGGCAACCTTGTGCTCACGTTCAGGATGCCTGAAATTCCAGAGGGCAAAGTTTTGTCAAAAGCCTGGCTGAAGTTCTTTTATACTTACCAAACCGGCGGTAGTCGAGATATAGACTTGTATGGTTTGTCATATAGAGATGGTTCACTTACAGCCCCAATTTTGCCGGGCGATCCTTTTGGGTATGAATGGGATTATCAGGATTATTATTTAAGTTCAGCAGACCCGGCTGTGCTGGATACGACTGATGCGAGTTTAATTGAATCTGATATTGATCTCGGATCTGTCAATCACTGGGTTATCGCTAATGATGTCGATTCAATTGGAAATGATAATTCACTGGCAGAATATTTGCGGGACCTGATTGCTGAGGGAGTCGAAGTCGATGATTGGATTTTACTCAGATTTAATCCCAAAATACACACCAGTTCTTCGTTGATGCGTTATGAAATATTTGGCTACAACTATTTTAGTCCTAATTTTCGGCCTTATCTCGAATATCAACTTGCTAATGCTGATGAACCTACATGGCAGACTGTTCAGGTTGAATCGCCAAAGGTAATCAGTAAAGACGGTGATTGGACGATAGCAAATGGTTATCCAGAGGATTCTGAGGCTTTTGGTTGTCTCGACAGAAATCCAAATGATACTATCATTGATTACAATAATGCGGAATTAATAGTGCCGTTCAAATTTCCTTCGCTTGCTGCGGGTGAATACATTACCGCGGTTGAATTTAGCGGTATATGGGGCGGCCGCAATAGTACTGCAAATATGTTTAATGTCGATCTATATGGTCTGCCGCATAGAAGCAGCACGGCTTTTATTGCTGACGATTATTGGGTTGGCCCGTATGCTCCATTACCAGAGGATTCAAGCTATGTCACACATGCCAACTTTGGTACTCCTTTGGTAAACGATATCTTCGATGGTTTTCCAACATCTGATGAGACTGACGCAAGAAAGCTATTAGATCCTCTTGGCGCATCTAAAGCCGCGAATGGTTCGCTTAGAGCTGCCGCATATATGAATGCTTTAAAGGCGGCCGGTGCAACCAATAGTGATTACGGGTTTTTCAGATTCAACGGAAGATACTTTTATAATAGCTATATAAGTAACACTATTACCGACTTTGTAATGTATGTAAAAATTGATACTATGGCGCCGTCTGCTCCTGCCTATCCGGCAACCCAGGGTGATTGTCCACAGTATGGTCATCCTGATAAGCTTTCGACAGACAAAAAAGACCCCTGGAATTGTTGGACAACGTTTGCAGATTATGCGGCAACAATTGCAGACAACTGGATGGAGTGCAATTGGGCACCTGCCAGCCATTGTGAGTAAAGTTTTTTAAATATAAATTTTAGGGTCGCGATTAAAAATCGCGACCTTTTTTAATTCACTATGTAAATATATTTCATCATATTACTCCTAATGTATATTTTTTAGGAAGCCATGAAACTGTTATAATAATAGACAATTTAGGAATCATATTAGTAAGTTATAAGTATTAATGGAGAAAGCGATGTTAGATGCGGCAACAGATAATTTGAAAAGGACGCGTTCAATAACGTGTCTTAAACCAGTAGTGGCTTCAATCGTCAATGATGAACTAAATGAATTCCTTTCTCCACATTTATCGGGCAATAGTTGGCCATTTAGATTGGAAATATGTGAGTCACACCGCGGCAGCCAGGAAGTTATTAAAGAAATAAATCGTTATGAATCGGAAGTTCTTTTGACAGCATGGAGTACGAAACCGCTTCCTGTTGATCTTCTTGAACAGGCTCCGTCACTAAAATATATTGCGCATGTTTGCGGCACTGTTTGCGGATTTATCCCACGTGAAGTCATTCAGAAAGGATTGGTTGTAACTAATTGGGGCGACAGTATTACAAGAACTGTAGCCGAACATTGTTTACTGCAAATACTTGCATGTTTAAGAAGAGCAACTAAATATCAAATTGGAATGCATTGCCGAAAAGAATGGAAGCCGGTTAAATATGAAGCTTTTACACTTTTTGACAAAAAGGTTGGAATTCACGGCTTTGGAGCATCTGCGAGAGAATTAGTTAAACTGCTCAAACCGTTTGGATGCAAAATAAGCTCTTATTCACCAAATGTTCCAGATGAATATTTTAAAGAATATAATATTATTCGCTCAAAAAGTCTGGAAGATCTTTTCAGTAAAAATACAATAATAGTCGATCTGGCGGCATTGACTCCTAAAACTCGCGCTATTGTAACTGGAAGATTATTGCGTATGATTCCTGCCGGTGGTGTATTCATTAACTCTGGTCGTGGCGCGGTAATAGATGAAGCTGCCTTGGCCAGGATTGCCCACGAAGGTATGATACAAATAGCGATTGATGTATTTGACAAAGAGCCGCTGCCGGCCGATTCACCTCTTCGCGGCTGTGAAAATGTATTTTTAACCCCTCATATCGGCGGACCAACAATCGATGAGCGCAAAGTCTGCGGTTTGCATGCTTTGAAAAATATCGAGGCTTATTTCAAAGGCGAAAAGCAACGCAGCATTATAGGCCTTAGCGAATATGATAGAATGACATAATAAAATGGCCGAGCTTGACTCGGCCTTTTTAATTTATACTTTTGATCAATTATTTTAAATATTGTTTTTGATCTCTAACTATTGTTATTGGCGAATATTTCATACTCGTAAGCCAATAAATTAGTCCAGCCAAAGTTACAAAGCAAATTCCTGCTGACATATTTATATAATTGGGGTCTTTCGTGATGTTGAACAATTTGCACAAAAATAACGGCACTCCAAATATTACCAATGAAAGAGCAATAACACGATATGCTCTAATGCTCGGAATTAGCACAACGGTACCGGTTACCTCATCTTGACTGATAGGTTTATCTAACAATTCAAAAAGCTTTGCGGATGAATCTGTATGGCTTGATGGTTTTTTAAACAATATGGAAATTCCAAATACCACAAGGCTTACTAAAACAGAAACAAAAACTTTGTATTCAAAAGCATGATTTGTAATTTGAGCACAAAAACCATTTGGCGAAATGGAATTAATTGCCGGAATTATAAATTCAATCGAAGATGTCACGATTAAGCATACTATAATAGCAACCCCGCCTGTCCAGGCTGGTGCTTTTTTGAACATTAAACCAAGCATAATTGGAAATGATACGGCAATAGAGACAAGGCTGACAATGGTAAATGTCGTCTTGAATGCATCGGCAAGACCGGAGAGCACAAGTCCGATGCAAATTGATATGATACCAATAAACAAACTTGATACACGGCCGACAGTCATAAGTTTTCGAGAAGAGGTATTCGGTGAAAATTTTTGATAAATATCTTTTGTAAATATCACAGACACAATGTTGTAACATCCGGCAAGAGTAGAAATACTTGCGGCCAATATTGCCGAGATCACAAGGCCTATCATTCCATTTGGCAAAAGTTTGAGTGCGATTGTTATATATGACGCTTCCGCAGGATTTTTAATATGAGGCCATAATGCTTTGAGTTCTTCAAGGGGCAGCTTATTTCTAAGAAGAAAAACAGGCATTAACCACAAAATAGGTATTAATAAAAAGAAAACAGTTGAAAGGCCAAAACTTTTTTTGGCGGCTTTTTCGTCGGGTACACAAATACTTCGCTGAATTACCTGCATGCTTCCCGGATGGCTAAATACCTGAATCATAATCCATCCAAGAGTAAAGGCAAACGGCTGCAAATCATTAATTGGATGAAAATATCCGGGATGAGGCGGGTTACTGATATAATTTTGCATATTCGTGATAAACGTCCCGTCTTCAGAAAATTCTCTAATGCTGTAAAAAGCAAGCAGAGAGGATGCTATTATCGCGATAATGAATTGAACCGCATCGGTTACAATAACAGCCAATAAACCTCCGGTAGCAGTGTATGCTATGACTACAATGCCTACAATAACCATGCAAACATGAAGCCCGGTTAGATTTAGTCCAAGTATTTCAAAATTGCCTTTTAAACCCAATGCTGAGGAAAGGAAAATACAAAGGACATAAAGCATATTGCCTGCCATAAGCATCAATACTGGTATTTGAAGTAATGTCATTATGGATTTTGTTAATGGACCAAAACGCATTTCGACATATTCCATTGGCGATGTTACACGAGTTCGGCGATATCGTTTGGCAAAATACATGGTAATATATAGATAAGCAATCGCGGTAGAAGTATATATAACAAAAGCAGGTATGCCTACTTTATAAACCTGTCCTGCGGCTGCAACGAACATATATGCGCTGAAAGCGGTGATAAAAAGAGAAAGGCTCACCATTGGCCATGGGATAATGGAGCCGCCTTTAAAAAAATCTTTATCATTTTTATTAGCCTTTGCCAGCAGAAAACCGCAGAGTATCATCACAAAGAAATAGAGACCAACAACAATGAAATCCAGATAGTTTGCACTTTTGATCATTTTGTTCTTTCAATAAGTATAATGTTGGAGTTTATCTTATTAGACCCCTAACACGCAAATAGCTTTACCAATTAATTGCCCAACCAATTGTCTATTATATGCATTAAATCTTCATAATCAACTCTTCCATCTTCGTTGTAATCCGATCTTGCCAAGCCTTCGGAATAAATAGCTTTTGGACTGCATCCGAATTTTGCAAGTTTGAAAATTTTATCATCATCCAATACAAAACTGTAAATTGCCACTTCGTCTATTGAGCCGTTGAAGTTTCCAGTACCAAGAGTATTTGCTCCTAACGTTAGACTACCAGATGACGGATCAAATTTCTGGTTTGTAGAAGTTGTTTCAAGCCGGCCGTTTATGTATATTTTTAATGTTCCGGTATAATTACCATAGCCATTTGGTACACTTGTTGTTGGCTGAAAAGTTATTCCGATATGAGTCCATTTGCCTATTGTTGCCGGAACTTCACTATCGATAAGTTGGATATAAGGATAGTCGCCCTCTGAAGATCCGTATAAATATACAATGTAGGTGCCATCCTTAGTCATCATATTAAAACCGGTTATGCCATCCCGTCCGCCGACAAATGCGGAATTTGCGGTAGAATCAGGTTTAACCCAGCAGCTTACAGAGAAAGCTCCTTTATCAAAAATTATATTTTGATTAAATGACGTACTGATGGAATTTGTCGAGCCGTCGAATCTCGCGGCTCTTCCATTCCAGCCGCCGCGTACGTCACGATCATATCCATTCACAGAACCAGCCATATTTCTTCCTTTATTAGCGTTGTCGGTAAGATTGCTGTTATTAAATGAATAATATGCTTCAAGGTCTGTTATTTTATCGGTGAAATCCTGCGTAGTGGCAAGCCGCCATGTATCGCCGCCGGTATCGCTCATAAGGATAACCGGGTCATGAGAAATTAAGATAGTATTATCATTTATTGGTAAAGGATCATTAGGCCACTTTACCATATATTCATTTATTTCTGAGGAATTCAAATGTGTAATATAATATGAATAAAAAAGAAACAATCGGCCTTTCCGGTCAACGGTGAGTTTGTGAGAATAAGTAGTGTATTTATATTCGTTACTAGTCCGTGAAACCATTGCGCCCATATTCTCCCATGTCAGACCGTTTCGCTTTCGGAAATACCACAGCTTCAACTTATTATTTTCGGAAGCAACTTTTTTACGAAAAACCAAATGCAGTGTATCATCCGGGGTTGCAACAAGGCTGGGATAAGTTCCGTAGTCAACACTAAACTGTACTGGCGTACTCCAACTTTCGCCGTCGTCCGTTGAATAGGTATATTTCAAGGGTTTTTGATGAGCGCCAAGAACGACGTGGAGTCTTTTCTCGCTATCCATCGTTATCACAGGGCCGTTATGGTTATCAGGTTTGTTGCTGTCAGGACAACAAGTCTCAGTTGATCCCAAAAGAATCGGTGTGCCGCGTTCGCCTGTCAGTGCGTCATACCAGTTATAATATTGACCGGTCTCATCGCCGTTTATAAATTGGCTGGTATCCATATATACCACGTGCGTTTTATATCCAGCCGTCATGCTGATATTGACCATACCCGCATGGTAGGGCGCAACGCTGGGCACTTGCCAGGCATCATTTATGACTGCGCTTGTACCTACTATGAGATTATCTATTATGCCCGGTTTTGATGTTGGAACTACACGGATTGCGGAACTGCTGTATCCAATCAGCACTGCTCGTTTGTCACAATTATATGAATCGGGCGATTCCAAAAATGAATTATATCCCATCGGGTACTTGCGCCAACTCTGCATATCCCCGTTAGGATTATAAAAAAGATTGTAGCCCAATGATACAGAACTGCTGCCGCTAAACCCTCGCGGGTAAGCTCTAAAATATATGCTCCCATCCGCATCGAACGCAACTCTGTCAGCAGTCTCGAATGTGCCAAGGTATGGTTGGAAATTTGTGTATGCACTCCAATCAGTCATGGAATGGAATAACTCATCTAAGTTTATAACTATCCAGTTACCGTTTTCATCAAGAGTCTGTATATAACCATATTCATACCATGCACGCGCAGGCAGTGAAATTGTATTGGTCGTTGGATCTTCAACAAGGTTGTAAGAGTCCCCAGCCGGGGGTGCTGTTTCACAGGGATCTAAACCGACTAATATAAATGGACGATTATTATGGCTGAACGTTACCATTCCCGGTTTGTATCTCGGATTATATCCATACCGTTCTCTTTCACGGTCAAAACTTTTTATTGGTCCATAAATTATTGGACCGCTTCCAGGAGTGAATGTCGGAACCGGTGACATTACCTCTGGACTTGAATGTTCCCATGGTGAGTTCTGAACAACTGCGGCAATTGCTGAAGCAAAAGACAAAAATAATAATGTTATTAAGAATAAATATTTTTTCATTTTAACCCCTGAAATAATTATTTAATAGGTAAATTTTAGCCGTGTAATTTAGGGCAAACCCATTCAGCTTCGCTCAGGGCAGGCTCTGTGTGTCTGCCCTCGTTAGCCCTGATTTATTTTGAGTTCATCACTATCGATTTATTCGGCGGGTTCGTCCCGGCATGGGATCACTCCGGCTAAATGTTACGGATTAAATATATGATACGATATTACCCCAAGCGATAAAATGGATTAAATGCGCATAAGGATGTAAATTGTTTACATGTAAATTTTGAGCTATTTTATCATGTATGTAAAGTTGTCTTATCAAAACCATCTTCTTTTTTCGAAGCATAAAAGTGCAAACAATCGCTGCAATCGTTGCCGTTCGGATGTAACCATCGGTGGTGTTGGATATATTTGAAAATAATATGGTGAATTATATAGGTCAGAAACATTGCTGCCAATTCTCTGAAATCACCAAGTTTCAATAACACTCAAAATTGCATAAGTCTTTAATGCTGTTTTCGGTAGATCGCAGGCGATATGCCATATATTTTTTTGAATGCTTTTGAAAAGTAATATGGGTCTTTGAAGCTCAACATATTGCTAATGTGTTTAATAGGATAATCAGTTTGAATCAATATCAGGGCGGCTTTATTTAATCTCAATTTAAGTATATAGGCCATAGGACTGATATTATTGTGCATTCTAAATAATCGGCAAAGATGTGCCCTGTTAATCGAGCATTTTTCGGCGACTTCTCCTATATTTGTTAATGTGCTGAAATGTTCATTAATGTAGTTTAAACAATGAAGATATGTCGTTTTGGATTCGCTTAAATGTTGTGGATTTTGGATATAATCGGAGCTAAGCTTCAAAAGTAGAATCTGCAAATACGCATCGCAGATTGCTTGTGAATTTTCATTATGTTTGATACTTTCAGAAACTATATTTTCAAATATTTGTTGTATCGCAACTGGGTCCGACAACATTGTAACTCGTGAAGAGTTAAGAATAGTTTTTTTGTACATATTCAAAGCTTCACGGCCTGTAAAATGAATATACATATGAATCCATGGTGCATCTGAATTATTTATTATCTGCCCTGATTCTTTTGGTACAAAGCCGTATACAGATCCGGTATCGCATTTATATTGCTGTTTATAATCGTCGATAATTGCCGAGCCGCCTAAAGTATAGACTATTCTATAAAAAGGGTAATTGGCAAATTGGAATTGATAGCCTTTAGATACTTTTTTAACGCCTGCGTAAATTACTCCAAGATTTCCATCTAAATTAACCCTGTAACATATACCAGCTGTTTCATCGATCGTATGCTGTTTGATCTTCTGACGCTGGTCAGCAGTTAAAGATTGACCTGCAAGTGCAATGAGTCTTTCTAGGTCACGCTCAGTTTTTTTCTTCAAAATACGAGGCATTTTGCCCTGTTTCAATAATAATTAACTATGACTATAAAATACATTATTTCCTGATATTGTCAATAGATATTGCTCGTAGTGCGCAAAAATGAGATTATTTTTTAATTAAACAAATGTCAATATATTCCATCATTGTGTCTATATATTACATTTTTCGTAATATAATAAATGTTATAATAAAGTTTTAGGGAAAGAAAGATGAAGCAAATCAGAATCGGTATTGTTGGGGCTGAAAGCAGTCATGCTGGTGCGATAGCGGACGTAATTAATATCAAAAAGTGGATAAAAGGCTTCAAAGTTGATTATATCTGGGGGGAGACCAAAGACGCAGCCGATAAGACAGCAGCTAATTATTGCATTCCCAATATTGTTGAAAATCCATCACAAATGATGGATAAAATTGATGCTGTCTTAATTGCCCATCGTGACGGAAAACATCATCTTAAAGCTGCAATGCCATTTATTAAGGCTGGCATTCCAGCTTTTATCGATAAACCTTTATGCTGTCGGTTGAGTGAGGGCAAAAAATTTATGGATTTATGCAGTAAATCCAATGTGCCAATAACAAGTTTCAGCGTATTACCATTGCAGGTAAGTTTTAAGAAGTTTCTTAAAAAGCTGCCATCAGCCGGCAAATTACTTGCAGCTTCGATTCAGGGTACATGCAATGTCAACGGTCCTTATGGCGGTGTATATTTTCTTGGGCCGCATTTGGTTGAAATGGCATTAAGTGCTTTTGGGAATAATATCGAAGAAGTTTCCTTACAGGAAAATCGAGGCAATGGCGTTTGTAAGTTTTTTTACGATGACAGTCTAATCGTAACACTTAATTGCATTCCCAGCGGGATGAATGCTTATGGGATCACAATTATTGGTGATAAGAAATGTTCTTACGAGCCAATACCATTTGATTCGAATTGGTATATTACAGGCATACAAACTTTTACAAGGATGTTTAAGACGGGAAAGATGCCTTATGCTTATGAAAGCCTTCTCAAGCCGGTGCAAATACTGGAGGCACTCGAAAAATCGCTTCATTCAGGAAAGAATGAAAAATTAAAAACATATTAAAAGGATTGTGGATGCGTTTAAAAAAGGTTATTCTTGTTTCATTATTTTTGAAAATATTTGTATTTTCTACATTTGGAGCAGAAAAGTTTACTCTGCCTCGGATTGAAAAGCTTCGTTCTTTTGATACAAAAATTAATCTTTCCAATGGTGGTTTTATTGTTGTCCCAAACGATTCAAATTATGTCGAACTGGCAGATAGAATTAATGACCAATTTCAAAAACTTGTAAAAACAGAATACGTTATTGATACTAAATTTGAAATCAAACCCAGTTCAGAACAAGTTATTATTGCCATGGGCAATATGATTAATAATCCCATCATCGAAAATTTATATTGGAATTTTTATACTTATGTTAATCCAACCTGGCCGGGAGAAAAAGGCTATGTAATAGAAACTGTTTACCAACCATTACCGTTTTTCTCAAAAAACAATGTGGTTGTGCTTGGAGGAATCAGTTTTAATACAACCAAACAAGCAGTAGAAGCATTTCTTAATGGATTAAAAACAAGCGAAGATTGTCAAATTGGACCTACGCTTAAAGTTGTAAATACAGGTGCAAATGATGATATAGGAGATTATCGTAAATTAAAGGGGTTACGAGGATTTCGCGGCTTAGCTGAATGTTTCCATAAGATTGGCGACAAAAAATATCTTGATGAAGCAATAACTATTCTTAATGAACAATGCACAAAAGCTGAACAGGATACTGACTGGGTTTTAGTCTGGCCTGATGAAACTGATGCATTCAGAGCAATTTGCGCCTGGGATTTTGTTCAGGAATTCGCAAATTTATCTGATAAGGATAAATTAAGATATGAACAGTTCTTTCTTGATATTAATCAGAAGCTAATTGAGCGGGCGGAAACATTTGAACAAATAAAACCAGGTTCTGTGTTGACATGGAATCATACTGCTATTCCTCTTTTGGCGATGTACACATCGGCAAGATATTATAAAGCACATTACGGCTTTGAAGAAATGGATGAGATATTGAGCAATGCTCAATGGTATTTTATGGGACAGGCAGAAAATTACCGTGTTTCATGCGATGCCTTTACCTATGATGTTTTGTCAATACGAAGTCCTTTGGTTTATTATGTTATGACAAACCAGATGGAGTATTTTGAAAATGGCAATGCCGATAAATTCCTGAATTATCTTTTATCGCAACTTGATAATGACGGCAGGGCAGGCGGCGTGGGAGATGTTCATCCTTATGAATGGATTGAAGATAATTTAACGTTTGATATTCTGGATTGGAAACTCAAATCTGCCGAGATGCTATGGTTTAAAAAGCCGCAAAAATCAGACTATGAACGGATATGGTATGGATTGCAGGAAAAAACGCAAGATGTTAGTTCAAAATTTTATCCAGATTTGAAACCGCAAAAGCCCAAAAGTTTTGAAGGCTGCGTAAGTATTGAATTTGACAATGGAATGTATGAGCATCTTAAAAATCAGGGGCATTTCAGAATGGTCGATGTAGCATCATTGCCTAAACTCAAACCGAATGTCCCTTATGAGAAAGCATTTGATAAATTGCAATTCAGATCCTTCGAACCCGATGGCGGAGAATATTTGCTTATTGACGGCTTTGGTCAGGGAAATCATTTTCATCTCGATACAGGGGCAATTGTTTGCGCTGTATTGGGGGGATATCGATTTTTATGTGATGCAGATTATCTTGTGAATAATTCCAATGAACATTCAATGCTAACGATTGTCAAAGATGGTCAGGCACAGTTGCCGGTTCCTCCTTGTGCGGAACTTGCAAATAAGGTCAATTTTGATAATGGCGCTTATGCTTCAATAAGGATTTCGGATTATAGCGGCATGGCATGGGACAGGCATATCTTTTGGTTAAAGAACAAATATTTTGCCGTGATAGATACATTGACAGCGCAAGAAAGCGGCACATATAGAACAGATTGTGTCTGGAAGGTGCTTGACCGTGGAATGGAAAACTTTGACGACAAGGAACTGATTTGTCAAGCGCCAAACCTGGAAATAGACAAAATAAGCAATTTGTCTGCCAAAACTTTTCATCTGCGAAGCACTGATAATGGACGATGGGATCGAAAAGTAACCGAAAATGGTACTAAAATGCGAATAGTGCATCAAACAAAAACTTCAAAGCTGAAAGCCGGCGAAAAAGTATCATATCAAAATATTTTTTATATCGAGAGAGCAGATGAATTAAAAAGGCTTAAACAATATACGCCGGTTCAAATTATGCCGGCCGTGTTGAAAATTGAATCTGATTCAGATTCATTCATAATAATCGGCAAACAAAATTTCGGCGACATTCGAGTCGATACCGATTTTGCATATATAGAACAAGGACGGGTTATTGCAGTAAATGATGGAAGCTTAACCGCGGTAGGTGAAAAATTTTCCAGTCGGTTGTTTGATACACTTAAAACTTTAAAGCCGGCAGTACGAAAGAATCAAAAGATTGAGTCCAAGGTAGATTTAAAACCGCTTTGGAGTAGACTTGGTGGGCTGGTTTATAACGAAAACAGAGATATATGTACCGCAGATTTAACCAAAAACGGAACAATTGAAATAGTTGTATGCAATGGCAAAAATCTAATTTGCTTTAAAGAAGACGGCAGTGAACTGTGGTCATTTGAAAATACAGTTGATTTGTCATCGTGCGAAATTATCTCAAAAACTTCAACAAATATTAAAATTGTTGCAGGCACAACCGATGCGAAAATTATTGGTCTGAATTCCAACGGAAAATTAATCAAAACCGCAGAGTCAAAACTCAAATCCGCCGGTCAATATGGATTGCAGGGTAATCGATGGGTGACTCATCTTCGTTCGTTCGACCTTGATAATGATGGCAGAGATGAAATAATTGCCGGTCTAAGAACGTGGCAAGTGCATGTATTTGATAATAATCTTGAACCCCGCTGGTATAATTCAATGGCACTGCATGGTGTTGCTGACATTGTTTTTGGCGTCAAGAGAAACGAAGTAAATCCCATTTATCTTGGGGATATGTATGGTGGGGTATATGCATTTGATTTTTCAAAGGACGAAACTGATGCACTGCTGCGCAAGGCATTTTTAGGCGTGGGAAATGTAAGCGTAGCAATATTGGATATAAATAAAGATGGCGTTGAGGACATAATTGCAGCATCGAGCTGCGGGCGTATGTCGGCCTATGATGGTAGCAAATATGTTAAAGATGATTATTATAATTATGATAGAATGGAGCTTCAAAAGCTTTGGACATTTAATAGTTATGGCTTTGGATATTCAGCGATAAAAATAATTTCCAGGAATGAACCTGTATTAGTTACATCTTCGCTTTCAGGTTATTTATATTTAATGAATCCTGCCAATGGCAAAATAAAAACAGTAATTGACGCTACTGAACCGGTTTGTACGTTTGAAGTAATTGGGGATAAAATAATTGCAGGCACACTAAATAGCTTTGTTGTTATAATGGATTTTAAAGGAACAATACTAGGTAAATCTAAAGTCTCAGATAGTGTTTTAAAAATTAAACCAATCGGAACTTTCAGATTTGCTGCATTAACCTCTGATGGACAAATTTGCATGTTTAAATTTTAAAAAGGATTTTTGATGCATTTAAAAAAGTTTATTCTTGTTTTATCGTTTTTAGAATTATTTGTATTTTCTTCATTTGGAGCAGAAAGTTTTAATCTTCCTCGGATTGAAAAACTTCGTTTTTTGGATACAAAACTTAATCTTTTCAATGGTGGTTTTATTGTTGTTCCAAACGATTCAAACTATGCCGAACTGGCAAATAAAATTAATGACAAATTTCAAAAACTGGTAAAAACAGAATATATTATTGATACTAAGTTTGAAATCAAACCGAGTCAGGGACAGGTAATTATTGTACTCGGCAATATGATTAACAATCCCATCATCGAAAATTTATATTGGAACTTTTACACTTATGTTAATCCAACATGGCCGGGAGAAAAAGGTTATGTAATTGAAACTATTTACCAGCCATTGCCGTTCTTTTCAAAAAACAATATGATAGTGCTTGGCGGAAGTAATCTAACTACAACCACAAAGGCAGTAGATAGTTTTCTCGATGGATTAAAAACCAGTGAGGATTGTCAAATAGTACCCACACTTAAAGTTGTGAATGCAGCGTTGAATGAAGATGTATGGGATTATAAGAAAGCTAAAGGATTGCGAGGATTTCGTGGATTTGCAGGATATTACCACCAGACCGGAGAAAAAAAACATCTCGATCAGGCGATGGCTTTTCTTGATGAGCATTGCAAAAAAGCAGAAGAAAATCCTGACTGGATTTTAGGCTGGTCGGATGAGATTGATTCATTTAGAGTTGTTTGCGCGTGGGATTTCGTTCAGGAACATCTAAAGATATCTGGCGTCGACAGGCTGCGATATGAGCAGTTCTTTCTTGATTTTATAAATAAATTGGCAGCCAGAGCTGATGTCGACAAAATCAAGCCAGGCCCTGTCGCGGCATGGAATCATACCACAATCCCACTTATCGGTATGTATGCATCGGCTCGCTATTATCAGACGCATTATGGTTTTGATTTGCAGTATATACTTGATAAGGTCAAGATGTATCTCGACGGCCAGAAAATGAATTATCACGTTTCCTGCGATGCACAGTTTTATGCGTATTTTTCATTAGAATTTTGTATGACATATTATGCGGCGGCCAACGATTGGGAATATTTTGACAATGGTAATGCTCGTAAAATGTGCGACTGGATTTTTTTGCAGTTCGACAATAATGGCATATCATCAGGAGCAGGAGACAGTCGGCCAAATTTCGGTCCCGATGACAGATATTGCTGGGATATGCTCGATTATAAAATCAAAATTCCAGAAATGTTCTGGTTCAGAAAACAAGCAAATATGCCGGATAAATTGTGCAAATCCAAATTTTATCCTGATGTGAAACCGCAGCGACCGAATTACCTGGAAGGCTGTATAGCTCTTCCAATGGAAAAGGGAATCTACGATCTTGCAATAAGTAAAAGCAGTGATTTAAAAATGCTCGCCCAGGCTTCTGTGCCTGAATCACCATTAATCACGCCGCTTGAAAAATCATTTGATAAACTTCAATTTCGTTCATTTACAGATAACGGCGGCGAATATTTACTTGTCGATGGTTTCGGCAGAGGCAATCATGGCCATTTTGATACAGGCGCAATAATTTGCGCAACATTTGACGGTTGCAGATTTTTGACAGATAGAGATTATCTTGTTTCCAAAAGTAATGAGCATAATATGCTTACGATCGCCAAAGACGGTAAATCAGAAATGCCGGTGCCGCCATTTGCTGAACTTGTCTGCAAAGTGGATTTTAATGACGGTGCTTATACTTGTACCAGTGTGAAAAATTACAACGATGCAGACTGGGACAGGCACATTCTATGGCTTAAAGATAAATATTTTGCTGTTTTGGATATTGCAAAAGCCAGAAAAGCTGGCAATTTTAAAATCGATTGCACGTGGAAAGTTCTTGATAGAGGAATGGAAGATTTCAATGGCACAGAACTTATCTGCAAAGGTCCCGGATCCAATGACGTTGTTAAGGATATTCCGACAAGAACATTTCATCTTCGCAGTGTTGATAAAGGCTGGCAAGATCATAAAATATGTGAAGATGATGAAAAGACATGGATAATACATCAGTCTAAAACTCTCGAAGCAAAGGAAAATGATTTAACATCATGGCAGAATATATTCTATATTGAACGGAAAGACGAAAAAGGCCAAATATCTCAATATAACCCTATAAAACTCACGGATACTATTTTACAAATCAGTTCAGATAGTAATGCCGTTATTATTGTCGGCGATCAAAAAGCACAAGGCATTGAAATTACGGCTGATTATATTTACGCATCGAATAATGAAATTCTACTGGTAAATGCACAAAAGATAAAAGCCGATGAGGAAATTTTATTGGATTCACCATCGCCTATAACAAAATGGTGTTCATTGGATGAAATAAAAGATACTAATAACGCTAAATTAATGCAGTTGAGCCAAATTGTTTTATCAAAATTCAAAGTGTCGCCGAAAGTAAAAAAAATCGAAGTAAGACCGGCTCAATTAAAATCACTTTGGCAATTTGGTGGGAAATTACCTGTCTTGCAGGAGCGGGATTTATCTGTTGGCGATATAAACAAAGACGGCAAGGCAGAAATATTATTCTGTGCTAATAAGAATTTATATTGTTTTGATGCAAAGGGCATTAAATTATGGGAATACGAGCATAGTGATGATATTTATTCCTGCCTTGCGGCAAATTTGAATTCAGCGGCTGTTTTAGCAGGCACAAAAGATGGTTGTATTCTTGCGTTTGACTCTATGGGCGAATTCTTGAAAAGCGTAAAAATAAAACAAGCCAGTTCCGGTCAATACGGTATGCAAAGTAAAAATTGGATAACACATTTAAACAAAAGAGATTTTAACAATGACGGCAAAGAAGAGATTGTTGCCGGTCTCCGATCATGGCAAATACATATTTTTGACAGTAATTTGAATCCGCTTTGGTATAACTCTCTTGTCTTGCATGGGATATCTGAAATAGATTTTAGTTCAGGCAGGCAAATGCCGGATTTACTTTATGCGGCAGATTTATATGGCGGAGTTTATGCGTTCGATATTTATAAAGATAAACCGGAAATTATGTACAGAAAAAGCTTCACAAGTATCGGAACAACTCGTATTGTTGTATATGACATTAATAAAGACTGTGTTGATGATATGGTAGCCGCTTCGGAAGGCGGTCGAATGAGCGCTTTTGATGGTAAATCTGAAAATAAGAACAAAACGATATGGTCATTAAACAATTATGGCTTTGGTTATTCTGATGTAAATATAGTTCGGGGAGATAAACCATTAATGATATCATCTTCGCTTTCCGGATATTTGCATGTGATGGATCTCACGAATGGTAAAATTAAAAATGTGATTGATGCAATGGAGCCGGTTTCAGTTTTTGAAATAATTAATGACAAAATAATAGCAGGTACTCAAAGTAGTTTTGTTGTTGTGATGGATTTTAATGGAACAATATTAAGCAAATCAAAGGTTTCCGGCAGCGTTCTGAAAATTAAACTAATAAACAATGAAGGCTTTGCTGTTATGACTACTGATGGCCAAATAAGCGTTTTTAAAGTTAAGGAGTGACTATGAGAAGGTTATTAATTATATCTCTTTTTATTTGGCTTTCACCAATTTGTTCGGCTTTGACCATTTTTCAACCTTGGGATGATTCTGCCGGTTGGGTGAAAGAGGAACAATTGGAGAACGGTTCTTATATTACTATTAAACCTTATGGCATTCCTTACGTTTATGTACATATGAGTGCGAATCCCTATGCAGGTAAGACCGCCTGCTATAAACTTCTGGGTGATGATAGTATTCTTCCAGGTACTCACGGCGGACAAATACCGGAATGCTGGATGCAATTTGATTTTACCCATGGTGCATCAGGTATCGTGATGAGCAGGTTGGGATTATTCCATTCTAACGGCGTTAACAACGATTCGCCCAAAGATTCGAGCAATAACTACATTGCTATTATGCGGGCGACCACGGGTGACGATTCTAAAATATATATAAAGAGCAAATTAGCGAAAGCAGATGGGACAGATGTTTCATATCTAAGTACCCCGTTGTATGCCGATACATATAATGTTCGTGTTAAAGTGCATATCTATTCTCTCTCTGCCCCTGATTATAATACTTATGCAGATGTTGATGTTTATGATTATGATCCGGCTACTGATACGATATCTTCTCATACAAGAACGCCAACATCGTTAACCCGCTTTATTATAGCCAAGTCCACTGA